>Ga0209697_10010190_pt1 | contig 10213 bp, 11 predicted proteins | sample AliMusrvi5mmetaG_FD_184115 | JGI IMG/M metagenome (GOLD analysis project Ga0209697, IMG submission 184115) | Freshwater lake bacterial and archeal communities from Alinen Mustajarvi, Finland, to study Microbial Dark Matter (Phase II) - Alinen... | ecosystem: Environmental > Aquatic > Freshwater... | reverse complement strand
CCAAAAGGGAGATCCCTGAACAGCTGCTTGAAAAAGCAGTGAACCTGGTACTGAAGAATGAGGGCTGTACTGTAGAGTCCATTGTCGGGGTCTACTGCGGCAACAAAATGATGCAGCGCATAAACCGTGAGTTTCTGCAGCATGATTATCCTACCGATACCATTACGTTCCGTTACAACAAGGGGAGCGATATCGATGGCGAGTTTTATATTTCGCTTGATGTGGTCAAAGAAAATGCTGCCAGATTCAATGTTGATGTTCAGCAGGAACTTTTGCGGGTTACCTTTCATTCAGCACTTCATCTCATCGGATATGACGATCAGTCTCCTGATGATCGAAAACTGATGGAGGAAAAAGAAGCCATCTACCTCCGCATCTTCAGTGCGGAAAACTCATAATCCATTTTGAACCAATGCAAAGCAGCCATGAAGTTCAGGAAGTTCAAAGCCGGAAGCCATCATTCTGGATGCGTTTTCTTTTGACCATTAATTTTCTTGTTATTGCATCGCTTGCCGGAGGGATTTTTTGGACCCGCTACCAGGGAGAGCAGAAGCAGCAGGAGCTTATAGCGCGTGCAGACATTCGTTATATTGATATTCAGCGTCAGGATCTGAGGCTTTTCGCCCTTCCTCTGGCCTGGTCTGTGCGCAAAGAGCTGATGCGGTTTAATTATGACCAGATTGATGAGTATTTTAACGAACTGATCAAAAGAAAAGGGTTTGCCATGGTCATGCTGGTCGACCCCTCCGGTATCATCAAGGTCTCTACTGATCGCAAGCTGCTGGGAGCTTCTTTTTCCCGCTCATATCCAGGGATGAATCTCGGTACATCGGAACTGATGTTCTATCCGCTGCAAAAGGGAACAAGCATCTTTCTGGTTCCTGTTATGGGACTGAACGAGAAGATTGGAACCATTGCTTTTCTATACAGTTATCAGGAATTTTTGCATCCCTGAAGCATTGTTGCTTATTTTCACTTTCGAAGGGTATCCAGTTAACCATAAAACAGTTACCATTATGCGAAAAGTTGTTTCTCCGCTTCTGTTCGTTTTCATTACTTTGCTGACGCTTGGTGCGTGCAGCAGCAAAAAGCGTGAGACCGGTTCGTCTCCGGCATCCGGTATAACCGTGGGCTCAATTCTGCCGGTTTTACAGCCGTTCGAAGGTGTTCTTACCATGCAGACCACTATCCCTGAAGCCGGGTCCACAGAAACAAAGCTTTTTATTGCAAAGCAGGGGGTACGTACCGAAAGCACCTCACATATGAAAAACATGCCTTCGGATATACAGATGGTTATAATTTCTCCTTCTGAAACTCCGAATCTGGTCTATCTCATCAATACAGCACAAAAATCCTATACGGTTATCGATACCGATGCCATGAAAAAGGAGATGGCCGGAACGGAAAAGCTTGACGGGTATAACAATGCGAAAATTGAAAATCTCGGTAAGGAAACTGTCAATGGCTACAACTGTACTCATGTTCGAATCACCCATGGTGAGTCAGTGATGGAGATGTGGGTTTCCAAAGAGATACTTGATTATTTTACCTATGCCAGAATGCAGAGTGCAAATGACAAGAACATGCCTGAATTAGCCAAGCGAATGAAGGCGGAAGGCCTTGATGGCTTTCCTGTAAAAATTTGGCACAAGCAGGCCAACATCATTACTGAACTGACCAAGGTAGATAAACAGGGGCTTGAAGCTTCTCTGTTCAAGGTCCCCGAGGGGTATACAAAAACTGAAATGCCAGCAATGCATCTTGGTTCATCAGCCACTAAAAAGAAGGATCTTGAGGCTATGGTGAAGAAGATGCAGGAGGAAATGAAAAACCAGAAGAGGTAAGGGTTTATCTCTGACAGTCTGGCCGGAAAATTTGCGAAACTAAATAGTGAGCTGAATGGACGAAAAAAAATATCAGGATGCCGAAAAAATTGTGGTTACCGATATCCGTATGCCATTCTGGTCAATGGTCCTGTTTATGGTAAAGTGGGTTTTTGCCAGTATTCCGGCACTTGTCATTCTTTCTCTGCTTATAAGCCTCATCATGGCAGTTATAACGACAATTTTCGGTGCAATGTGGGGATTTCATGGAATGTTTAATCAGGGTGGCCCTTCATTCTAAACGAGGCGTTGCCAGTTCAGCATTGTTACTAAACAGAATCAGCCAAAGCTATGAAAATCCTTGAAACTATTTCAGTGCAATGTCCATCATGCAGTGAAGTAATGGAGCTGCAGGTTGACTGTGCGGAAGGAAATCAGGAAGTGACGGAGGAGTGTCCGGTTTGTGACAAGCCGGTGACCATCTCCATAACAATCTCGGACAATGGAGTTTCTTCTGTTGAGGTATTGGAAGAATAGTCTTTCCGGGTTGTTTTGTCCGGTCTTGAGGCAGGCATGATGTACCTCAAGACCGATGATCCGTTACGTCCATCTAAAATTTTATAGTCATACCTGAGAGAAAAGTGGCTTGAGGAGCGGTATTGTTAAGCCCTCCTTTAAAGCCGATGTCAAGATCCAGATGTTCATTGACACTATAAATCACTCCTCCGATGATATATACCGGATGGGTGTTCGATGCTTTTACCGTATCGGTATCAATGCCGATATCGGCAACCGACCGGAGGTTTTTCATCATGTTAATTTCCGTAGCGATCGATGCATGCCAGAGACTACTTCTTAAGGCTTCACTATCTTCTTCCAGACTGTATGCAGTGTTGGTATAGCCAATATTACAGTGAAAAGCGCCATGTTGCCACTCTTTAGTTGCAATAAACATCACTCCTTCAGAAATCTCACCATTACCTAAACCCTTTTTTGCATTGCCAGTTGGAAGGGTTATTCCCGGTTTCAGGGCAAGACTCACTCCATTCTCTTTCGATGTATCTAAAAATCGCCATTTGATTTCGACTGACATATCGCTGATACCTTGCTGAATTGCAATAGGTCTGCCTTCTTCCGTGAACGGGTTCCAATTGTAGGGAAGCCCGACAACCACATCAACATTATCAACTATTCCCCTGGATAACGTTGTGGAAAGCTCCTGACCGGAGTCCGTTTTGGTAACACCTGCAGCGTAATTCAGTTCTATCTGATATTTTCCTTTCCCCTGGGTTCCTGTGTCGTCAGTAATTAATGGGCCTGCAGCATAAGCCGGTACTGAAAAAAACAGGGATAAGAGTAAGATCCTTGATTTATTAAACATTATCACTGAACATGATTGAACACATTTGAAAAAAAAGTATGAAAGTATCTTAAGGGATTTGAAGATGAACTTGGACGGAGAGTGTTATCGGCATTTAAAATTTTCTCGATAAACCTGCCTGAATGCTTCTGGCGCCGAACGGAGCCAGCCCGGTATCACCGTTCCCATTGACGCTCCATTTACTACGCTGTTCATATTCTTCGTATTTAACATCAACCAGCCAATCCTGACCCAACTGTTTGCTGACCTTCAATCCAAGGGTGATTGCAGCAAAAGCCGACAGGCGCTGATCTTCTGAAAAATACACACTCCCCGCAGGTGGAGGTGTAGGTTGGGTCGGATCAGCCTTTTCAGCAGCTCCCACAGCAACATAAAAGTCAGCTTCGCTTTGACTGTAAAGCCGAAGCAAGGGGGTCACTGTCCAGCCATTGCGCATCGGCTGAACATATTCACCCTCAAGTGTATGTGCCCGGATACCGAAAGTATCCGAATAATAGCGGTACGAAAGTTTCGCAGTACCATCAGTTATATCAAAATGATGGTTCCATCTGGTTAAAATCGTTGTATTGTTTCGCTCGGTTGGCCGGTTATCATTGACCTTATAAGGATCAGTAAAATCACCGTTTCCGTTAGAATACCCAAAGTTAAGCTGAACAATATCACTCTTTGATAAGATCCTTGTAACCCCAAAAATACTGGAATAGACCTTTTTTTTGTATTCGCCATATGGCGGAATAACCGGATTGATATCATCACTATTCATGCTGCCACCGAGAGTAAACGTGGTGTTTTTATCTTCCGTTGAAAGACTTCCCTGAACGGAATAGCCTCGGGAAAGGTAATCACTCTCTTTGGAATAGCTTGTTCCTATGCTCAGGGTTCCTCTTGAAAAGTAACGTGTAAGCTCCACATCGATTGCTCGACGTAAATCAGTCATTCTGGTCAGGCCCGAGGAGTGATACATGGGCGAAGCGCCGGAAACTGAATCAGAGGTGTAGGTCGTCCCTATAGACCATTCACCGGCAACCGGAACCAGGGCATTTACCGAGTACGCATTGACTCCCATACGGCTTGACGAACCTGCTGACGATGCCCCGCTTATAACACTCACCCCATCACCTATCTGACTGTCTTGATAATGAAGGTACTTAAAGCTTACGACACCGTGATCCGGCGATACTTCAGCAGAGGCAAACTGAAGCGATGGCAACGCCATTGCTGCCGTTACAAGAGCAGTACCGAGAAGGGTTGACCTGCTTGTTGAAATCGATGGCATTGCTGCTTGAAAAAAGTTACCCATTATCCCTTATTGAGCTGTTAAAACTGTCTGGAAACGCCAACCTGAATACTGTATGCCTTAAACGGGGTTAGTCCCTTATCACCGTTACCATACAGGCTCCACTGGGCACGTTGCTCATACTGCTCATATTTAACATCAACAAGCCAGTCTTTATTTATTTGTTTACTGACCTTCACCCCATAGGTTATCGCTCCATATGCGGATAAGCGCTGGTCCTCAGAATAATAGACAGCATCTGTAGGCGGTGGAGTCGGTTGCGTTGGGTCTGCTGTTTCAGCACTGCCTGCAGACACATAAAAATCAGCTTCACTTTGTGTATAGAGCCGGAGCAGTGGCGTAACCGTCCAGCCTTTATATAATGGCTGGACGTACTCTGTCTCAAACGTACTTGCCCGTATACCAAAGGAGTCAGAGTAATAGCGATACGCGAGATGGACAGTCCCGTCTGTACCGTTATCATCAAAATGGTGATTCCATCGTGCTAACGCTGTTACAGCGCTGCGATCCCTTGGTCTGTTATCATTGACCTTATACGGATCCGAGTAATAACCGTTCCCCTTAGAGTAGCCGAAATTGAGCTGAACAATGTCCTGCGGGGTTAACACCCTCGTAACCCCTATCAAGCCGGCTGCAACCTGTTTTTTCTCATCAACACCGGGCTGGTTAACAGGATTGATGGAATCATTGTTAAAGCTGCCGCCAAGAGTTAACGTTGTATTTTTGTCTTCTGTCGACAGGCTCCCCTGAACATTGAAACCGCGTGAAATATAATCGGTCTCTTTGGAGTAGCTTGTTCCAAAACTGACACTTCCCCTTGAAAAATAACGTGTCAGCTGCACATCGACGGCTCTCCGTAAATCTTTCATCGTAGTCAAACCAGAAGAGTGATAGGTCGGAGATGCACCGGATACCGAATCAGAGGTGTACGTCGTTCCAATAGACCATTTCCCGGCAACCGGAACCAGGGCATTCACCGAGTACGCATTAACACCGATTCTGTCCTGGGAACCGGATGTTGCGCCACCTGACGTACCGGGTGAGGCAACTGAAGATGCACCTGATATTGTATTTATAGCACTTGTAGTGCTTCCTGGCTGAGCGACTATACCCTGACTGTCCTGATAATGAAGATATTTAAAACTGACAATCCCTTGCTCTGGCGGAGTTTCAGCATTGGCAAACTGCAGTGAAGGCAACGCCATAGCTGCAGTTACAAAAGCAGCACCAAGAAGCGTTGATTTCGTTGTTGACATCGATACCATAGTTAACCTGTTTTGAAGTTTTTGTCAATTACATCCGCAGCCACCGCCGCCAACACCGGCACCACCGGAAGCCCCCTCTTTGCTGCTGTAGATATGCTCAGTATAGGCATTATCAAGCTTGTCCCCCTCAAAGGTCATTTCAGGCCGGGCCAGAGTTGCTTTCTCCCAGGGCTGAACTGCCGTTCCCAGCGCACAGCCCGACAAGCCTAACATGCACATCAACAGCACTGCATAAAATGATTTTTGGATTACATCTTTTTTCATTTTTTTGCCTCCAAAGCACTCTTAATTTGTTTTTCTAAACTTTCCTTATCGGCCTCTTTAAATCCTAAATGCTGGTAGATAACTTTGCCGTCCCGGCCAATCAGAAAACTGGTTGGCATACCTTTTATACCGTATTGTTTTGCTGTCTCACCCTTCGAATCAAACGCAACAGTAAATTTTGCCGGAATCTCTGCCAGAAACTTTTTGGCATCCTCATTCTTAGCATCAAGATTAACGCCGATAATCTGCAGGTTCTGTGATCGATATTTTTCCTGCATCGCATTCATCCAGGAAAATGAATGTCGACAGGGTCCGCACCAGGAGGCCCAGAAATCGACATATACCACTGAACCGATAGTTTTCGAGAGTTGCACTGAGCCCTGTATTCCTGGAAGGTTAAAATCCGGAGCCTTGTTTCCCGGTTCCAAGGCATATACGTTGCCGCTGAAGCTCATGCAAAAAGAAAATGCAAGAAGTAATTCTTTTAATTTATGAAATCGCATTGTCTTCATAGCTGGAGAATTGATTTAAAAAGTTGTTTGTAAAACACGATTATAAAGGCCTGTCTATGCCATGAACCCTTAATACGGCTCTCAAAGTAAAATCTTCTAATATGCAAAAAAATTTATTGTGCTCGCTGGTGTTTTAGTTATTTCTTAAGATTTGATTGCTGGTTTAATCATTGGCCCCACCGAAGCTGAAGGTAAAGCTGAATCCCTGCTGTTTTTTGTTTGGAACACTGTCAACAGCATTAAACCCATAACCGTAATCAAGTCCGATCTGACCGATAATCGGCAGGTAGAGTCGCAGACCAAGTCCGGCCGATTTTTTCAGCTCACCATAATTTACCGACTGAGTGTTACGCCAGAGATTGCCCGCTTCGGCGAAAGCCAGGGCGTAAATGCTCACTGACTGTGACATGGTCAGCGGGTACCGCACCTCCGTGGTGAACTTGGAATAGAATTTCCCCCCATAAAGCGTCGATGAAGGATCGGACGGGTAGAGATTTGATCCGAGACTACGGTCGCCATAGCCTCTCAGAGGCACGGTAGGGAGCGTTGACATGCCACTGCCTCCCATATAGAAGAAATCGGTGTAGGGGATGTAATCATTGTTGGTAAAGTTGCCTATATAGCCGTGCTGGGTTGAAATGTTCCAGACAAGTTGTCTGGTGATCGGGAAAAACCAGCTTGACGTTCCGATGATCTTATAGAAATCAACCGTTCCCGGCAGCGGTCCACCGGCAAGTTCTCCCGAGATCGAGTTTTTGCTGCCTTTTCGAGGATAGATCGGGCTGTCTATGCTGTTGCGGGAAATGGTTTGTGTTATCGAATACTCATCCGCCTGATTGGGAGCATTTGCCTGTGCGGCATATAAACTTAAAAGCCCACCTGTCGTGTGAAGGTATTTCAGTTTCCAGTTGATCGAAAAGTAGTCATCCGGCCAGGCAAGACGTCTTCCGATGGACATGGTTGTGCCGTACTGATCCATAATGGTTGGCGTAACACCATCGCTGTTGTAGATGTAGGCAGAGTGGGTTTTAAACACTGAAAATCCAACTGCGGTCGGAGTTCCGAATGCCCATGGTTCAGTATAGGAGAGGCTGAGCGTATTATAGTTGTCACTGCCGAACTGCCATTGAAAGCCAAGTTTCTGACCATCGCCGTGCGGAAGAGGCTGGTAAGCCTCACGATTGAAGAGATCCTTCAGCGAAAAGTTACTGAACGTCAGACCGAGTGAGCCGGTAAACCCGGTGCTGCTGTATCCGACTGAAGTGTTAAAGGTATCGGTCTGCTTTTCACTGACATTGTAGGTAAGGTCAACCGTATTGTTCTCAGGATTCGGCTGAATATCGGGTGTAATCTGCTCGGGATCAAAGTAGTTGAGCATGCTCAGTTCCCTGATACTGCGCACAACGTTCTGGCGGCTGAACATATCGCCCGGAAGCGTATAAAGCTCCCGGCGGATGACATGATCTTTTGTTTTGGTATTGCCTTTGATATTGATGGTGTGCAGCTGGAACGGTTCGCCTTCCCTCAGCGAAATATCCAGATCGACCAGATTTGGTTTGACGATTTTCTCCTCAAGTTTTGCTTTGAAGGAGAGATACCCGCGATCAAGATAGAGCGAACTGACATCGCCATTGTCCTGAGAGAAATTCAGTCTTTCCTGAATGAGTTTTGCATTGTAGACATCACCTTTTTTGATTTTAAAGGTGGTGTTGAGTATATCGGTGGTGGCAAAATCCATGGTATTGCCTGTCCAGGTGATATTGCCGATATAATATTTCTGACCTTCATCAAGATAAATGTCAAGAAACAGCCCTTTTTTGTCATTGGTATAACTGATCGAATCACTGAGAACCCTGGCATCACGATAGCCATTATTTCTGTAGAACTCAACGAGGGTGTTTTTGTCCTCGTTCAGCTTATCGGTATCAAGTTTGGGAGAACCGAAAATTTTACGCCACCATGAGTTTTGATGGGTTTCATTGAACACCCCTCTGAGTTTTTTCTGATCGAAAACGGTATTGCCGTGAAAGGTGATTTTTTCAATGGAGACCTTTGTTCCTTCAGTGATCGAAACGAGGGCATTGACATGATTTTTGCCGTTTTCCTGAAGGTGAAATTCCGCTCCGGCAGTCAGATAGCCCTTTGATGCATAGAGCTTTTCGAGTTTGTTGCAGGCGGTAAGCAGCTCCTGCTGGCTTATTCTTTTCCCGGTGACAAGGCCAGCTTTGCGACGAAGCTCATCACTATCAAGCTGTTTGTTCCCTTCAAAGGTAACCTTGTCAAGCAGTGGCAGTTCCTTGACCGTGAATTTCAGGGCGATATTTTTCTGGCCAAGGTCGGATTGCTCAACGCTGATGTCACTGAAAAGCTGGAGCTGCCAGAGATATTGCATAACGCCGGCAAGTTCCGGGCCGGGGATGGCAATCCGGTCGCTCACTTTAAGAGGAAGACTTGCGGTTATTTCCTTTTCGTTCACGGTTTCAAGACCGCTGAAGGAGAGAGAGGTGACGGTGAACAGCTCCTTTTTGAGGTCATTGTTTTTGGTCTGCTCTGCAGCAACAGGCCGGTGATTCGTTCTGGACGTTTTGGTCTTTGCTTCAGCGGTGCTTTCGAGTGTATTCAGGGCAAGAGCAAGCAGAACCAGGGTTATCAGCTTTCGTGTTTTTTTCATGGAATATCAGGAAGTAATCAGGTTAAAGCTTTTTGGCAGGTATGTTATGGCACTGAATTTGTTCACTTGTCAGTCCAACCGTCGCTCACGTCTCTGAAATTCATTCCTCATGCTCTCAATGAAGAAATAGGTCCATTGAGAGTATATTATGCGTCTATTACTTCCGTTTTGCTGATTTTTTTTGCAACGGAAACGCTTCTTTCAGAGCTTTAACGACCAGTTGATGAGCTGGTTTGTTCCATTCTTCAGGGTGTCCATCGAGCCACCTGCCAACCACATCACAGGCTTGTCCGAGTGTCGCGCCTTCAGGTATGCTGAAAAGAATATGCGTCGAAGAGTCGCACAAGGCGGCTATATAACCAGTGTAGTATCCATCATCATTAGAATTGAAAGGTTTGCCGGCGCTGGACTTCTGGTACTCCCGCCATGCGGTAACCAATCCATTTCCTGTTTTAAATTCCGCCTGTGCTGTCTGGAACGAAAGAAGACAGAGAGTAATGACCAGTAAAATTTTTTTCATATCCGATTTTCTGGTTTTATGTTAACGAACTCTTGACAAAAATAAACAACTATTTCACTCTCCTGTGAAAAATTTCTCGTCACACTTCGTCATCCTTATTTGCTTATAATCCATTATAAACCATAAGTTGGACGATAGATTCTCCAAAACCTTGCGGTTTACAAAAAAAATGGAGAAACTTTTTTTGCTCTGTTTTCTTTCTATGTGAGCGGTAAAAAAAAATATGCGCTGGAAATTTAAAAAATCGTCGTCAAAACATATAAACACAGAACGGATGATATAACGATCGCATTATCGATTCAAGACAACAGAAACTCGGGTAAAAGCAAGCCATGTTTCTTTAACAGGAGAAAACCGATGAAAAAAAATATCTGTTTAGTTGCTGGAATTGCAGGATTACTGGTTGGTACGACTCCCTCTGCAGCGCATGCGGAAGGCAGAATGCGTTATCATGGATGGGGGGGAGGCTCACATTGGGGG
>Ga0209697_10010179_pt1 | contig 10219 bp, 8 predicted proteins | sample AliMusrvi5mmetaG_FD_184115 | JGI IMG/M metagenome (GOLD analysis project Ga0209697, IMG submission 184115) | Freshwater lake bacterial and archeal communities from Alinen Mustajarvi, Finland, to study Microbial Dark Matter (Phase II) - Alinen... | ecosystem: Environmental > Aquatic > Freshwater... | reverse complement strand
ACGGGACTCTGTCCCTAAAAAAGGTGCAGAGCACCGACCTATTTGTAGAAATTTATCATACACATAAAACCAGAGGTGCAGCGCACCGAAACATTGTATTTGTAAGTATATGAAAAACAGAACATATTATTAAAATAATTATTCTCGTCATTCATTGCTTATCCCGAACTCAGGTTAAAAGCATTCGAGTAGCAAAACAACTGAAAACTACACCCATATAACAACAAAAGGATTCGACCAAATTGTAAGTCCACTTGACAAATTGAAAATAGATTAAATAAAAGCTTGTTAATTCTGTAAATATTTTTTATCTTTGACCGTGAAACAATTTACTCATAATATAAGCATTAAAAAATAAATTAACATATTTTGTATGTGTAATAGCTTCAAAAATCACATTTCAAACAAGTTATTCAATATCAGCATAATAGAAATTTCAATCAATACAGATAAAACAGATATATGTGCAATACAATAGCACATACCCAAAACGTACTACACATATATATGTGTTAGTCGTCATAGTAAAAAAAAATAAAACACCTTTACTTATAGACACATAGACGAAAAAAAACAAAACATAAAACATGAAAACACACAAAAGAAATCACTTATTAATTGCGTTTGCCGCAATGTTTGTATCATCTGTACAAAGTCAGAATATTAGCTACGGCGTGATAGTTGGTGCAGACATCACGAATATGTATTTGAAACCTGTTCCTTTTTCTGAACAGAATGGGATGTATTCCCCAGTATTTAGTTACAATCTGAACGGATTTGTGTCATACAAAAGCAACTCTTTTCTCGGTCTTAGTATTGAACCTGGTATTATCCGAAAAGGTGGTGTCCAACTTTTTGACTACATGAACAGCCAGTCTCAGCCAGTAAATCGCAAAGTAATCGCATCAATTAATTCAATACAATTACCTATACTATTAGACTTCCATCTAAATGACAGACTTTATATATCTGCAGGAGTTGAACTAGAATATAGACTATCACAAAAAGCCATAATGACAAATGAAGCTACAACAAATCATATTTTTGCAGGTTCTGTTCCTTTATATGTCGTAAGAGGAACGGGTCTGAATACATATGCTGATGACATAATTCCAGATGACAATTACCCTTCTGTATATTATTCAGGTTTAGCAGGTTTACAATATATGATCAATAAACGTTTTGATGTGGGTTTACGATACGGTTTTAGTTTAAAGGAGTTATATAGTGTACTGTGGAAAGACGAATACAATGTTGTAATGGGAAATTCCAATCTTTATACTTCATATTTACAATTGTCACTCAAAGTAAGATTGTAGAGAAATTATCCTCGACAGAATTTATTTAGTAACATGTGTTTTGAAACATAAAAACATGACAAATATATTTTAAGAAAAGCAATTAACTTTACGACTTCTTTGTTGGTCGAAAAGAAAGAAACGAAAACACGGGCTGACATTGCACTTGACAAGTTTTTAGCGTGAAAACAGCTGACATTAAAATCGACAAAACCAAACTACGAACGCCTAACACACGCCTCGGTCGTTAGCAGCAAGCCGAGGAAAAAAAACAGTGCATGCATATATAGACCATCGTAAAAAGAAAATGAAAAAATAATTCAATACTAACTTAATAAATAAAAAACATGACTACAAAAGAAAGTTCAAATGACCAATATGGTACATTTATTACCGGATTAGCGTATACCGGTGTTTTAGCAATCATTCTGCTTTTATTTTGCTTTATTATTGGAGACAATCTTTTTGATTACTCATTGACATTTATTCTAATTGCGATTATTTGTATTGCTTTTTTTATCTCTGGGTTAAAAAAGGTTGAAGAAAAAAATGTGGGTTTTTTGCGAAAATTAGGTAGACGAGATTTTGAAGAATCCTATGGTGAAGGTTTGTGGTGGATTTTTCCACTTTGGTCATTTAAACAAAAACCACACTTTGATTCATTTATTGAAGAAAAAGAAGAGTTACAAGTTAAGTTTATCACAAGAGATCAAATCCCACTTGATATCAATGTTAAGTATTACTGGCAATTAAATGACTTAAAGAAAAGTGATAACAAATTTTCAACATCATATATAAAAGACACATTGAAACATGAATTAGGAATATTTGTTAGAAGTCGTCAAGCGATTGAATTATTATCAGATGAAGATATTTCGAATAAGGTATTAATTCGATATCTTGTTAAAGCAGGAGAAAAAATAGGTATTACAATTACAGATGTATTCCCAAATATTAATTTTGAAAGCCAATATTATCCAATTGTTAGTAAATATCAGGAGAAATACAAAGAACTTGAGTATGAGATTAACAAAATACGTGAAGAACAACAGCTTAAAGGTTCTGACATGAAACTATATGAAACACAAATTGTAAATTGCATAAATAATTTAGGATTCTCTCCTAATGAAGCTATGAACTTTATAAAAGTTTATAAGAATCAGATTAATATGAATGAAACCACATATAATGTAGGCGGACTTGAAAATGTATTAGAATCAGTAATATCAATATTTAAAAAATAAATTATGAGAAACAAATTAATATTTTTGATAGCAGTTTTTCTTATATTATTCACTTTGATATTAGTAATTAAGAAAAACCGTAGCACTAGAGAGAAAGTGCGAACCGAAGAAAAGATACAATCAGACAAGAAACAACATATTGAAGATAGTTTGAGGAACATAGAATCTTTAAATAATAATAATGTCATTGTTACGAATCAAAACGATAATAACAATGTAAGAGTACCTCACAATACAACTGGAATGAGCAAGACATCAACCGAAAGAGCAGTTGCAGAAGATTATTCAAAGTATATTAATTCTTCGATAATTAAAACTGGGAACAACAATGATGTTTGTGTAACAATAGTAGATGAAAATAAAAATATTTCAAGCCCAATTTCAAGTTCAATTGCAAACATTTACAAAGAAACTGGTAGAACTGGTAAAACTGGATTATTGAAGAGTTCTTTTATTGATAAATCTGGTTTTCAAGAATTATTGCATGGTAATTCTGAAATAATCGAAAGGTTAAAACTCAGCAGTCATACTGACTATATTGCTTTGGGAAAAATTCAATATACGATGCGAAAAGGAAGTTTGGTTGATGGAACTATTGTTTGTACAGCTTCGCTTACAATGACCATTATTTCTGCAACTCAGAAATCAATTCTAAAAAGTTTCTCCTGTTCTAGCAATGGAAACGGTGTAACCGAAAATCAAGCACAAGAAGAAGCTACACAAAAACTTATAAGTAAATATTACAATGATTATTCAACTCTTTAAATATATATAGACATGAAAAATTACATAATAATCGCTTTCATTTCAGTCTTCACTTGTTCTGCATTTTCGCAAAGTACATTTGATATATCGTTGAATGAAATTAGTTTAGACATAGCAAACAAATTAACACTAAAAAACAAGAAGAAGATTGTAGTGCTTTATGTAACTGATATCAATAAAGCGCAAACTGTTGCTGGCAAATATATTGCTGATGTCATCTCAGTCAACATAGTTAATGACCAAGGAAATTTTCAGGTTTTTGATCGAGAAAATTTGACGGGTATAGTTGAAGCAAAAAAAATGATAGCAGAAGGTTACATAGATGCTGACAGAGCAAAAGAATTAGGTAAAATATTGGCTGTTGATGCAATCGTCATTGGTAATTATACAGTTTTAACTACTACTCTTAAGCTCACATTGAAAGCTTTGGATGTAAATAGTGGTTTTGTGATTGCAGCAAGTATGAAAGACGTACCTATTACAACAGATGCAGGTGCTTTATTAGGTATTACAGTAGGTACTGGAGATAATAATGCAAATAGAGGGTTTAATAATCGTCCATTGAATTCGAGCGAAAGTTATAATAATCCTGAGACTGTAAACAAAGATTGTGAAGCAAATAACACAGGAGATTATTGTGTTTTAAATAGTACAAATTCTGGAAAAGTATTTAGAATATATATTGAAGATAAATCTAAAGCAAGTTTTAATATGAGCGTACTTGGACCACTTGCAGATAAACAATTTGAAGATATTAGTTTATTGCCTGGTGAAACTAAATGTGTCTATAATTGGGCTGCACGTTCTTATCAATCAGAAATTTGGGGAAAAAATTCAAGAAATGAGACTGTTGTTCTTAGAAGTGCAAATATTTTAATAGAAAAGTGTAAATCAAAAACTTTTATTATTAAAGAATTCACAAAATCTAATAATACAGAAAACAGTAATAATGATATAAGGACAGTCAGACCCACTGACAATAATAGAAATTCAGGTTATAGTCCTAATTATAATTCAGGTTATAGTAGTCCAAATTATAGATCCAACAGAAGATAAAAAATGAATCCTATTAAATTTAAAATTTTTCGAAATTCATTATGAACCTAAAATCTATATAATATGATTCCTATATTTTCTGATTTTATGAACTTTTAATTGTTAAATGAATAAGAAATTGAAAAAATACAAGCAGTTTTTTAATGAAAAATAATAAAACTAATCGCCCAAAAAGCAAAAAAAGCCACAACAAGTTCGAGTAATTTAAAAGTTGTCTTGCTGTGGCTTTTATAGCTTTTTAAAATAGGGCAGAGCGGTCACAGTACATTGTTTTTTTGTGGGTTTAGACAGTTGAAGTGCAATTTGATAGAAAAAAAACAATGAACTGTGAAGAGTTTGTTATTTTAGCTTTGTGCGTTTTGAAAAGTATATCGGTTTTCTTTCGACTAGCTGACAAGAAAAGAACAAAATAAGAAAATAAATATTGCATTGACAGACAACTGAATATAACGACAAAACAAATGACAACTATACACAACCAACGGCCATGCTGCTAACACACGCCTCGTATGCGCATTGGCTGGCTGACGTGCATTCCGGCAGTTTTGCTCCCGCATTCACTTTGTCGCAGTGCGACAGCGAATGTTCCCGCAAACCGCCAAATGCCCATAGCCTCGGTCGTTATGGGTAATGATAAAAAAAAGAATAAACATGCAAAATAAACGAGATATTTGGACGAAAATATTGTTTAGTACAGCTTTGATTTTTTCATGGCTACCATTTATATTTCCCATGGTTTATAGACTCATTGACAAATTCACACTCATTTTTTGGGGAATAAGTTTGATTGTATTATTTATTCGCAAATCGAGACTTAAATGGTGGTTAATAGGATTGTCTGCTTGGATTATTATACCAATATATGGTTTTTTATTAGGTACGAAAGGTTACTTTTTAGGTGAGGCGACTTTTATTTATACAGGAACGCCTAGTTTTGAATTTACAAACCTTGATAAAGATTATAGAGCTTGGAATACAACAAGCGGTTGCGTTTCATTCGGTCATGAACCTTTTATTCAGACACCTAATAACATTGCAATAGAATTCTGGACAAAATTTCTGGGTTATCAAAAAGGTATTTATAATGGATTTTACCCTGACAAAAAAGAAACATTTAGTTTGATTGATAGTTTGGGTAGTAATGTGACCTTTAAAAAGGAGAATGAAAATTGCAGTTTTGAACTAAATAAAACGAATTACAAAATAAATCAGACCAAGAATCAACTATTATTTGAACTAGAGAGTTGCGACACTGCGAAAATCGCAATCGTCAAAAATCAACTTATTATATTCAGACCAATTCGAAAAGGAAAATACTTAGAAACTTACTTGGCTGACAAAAAAACAGGAAAAATCTTTGCGACGTATTATGTCGAATGAAAAAAAATCACTAACCCCTAACACACTATGTTCATTGGCTGGCTGACGTGCAATTTGGAGGTTTTGCTCCCGCATTCACCTTGTCGTTCCACGACAGCGAATACTCCCGCAAACCGCCAAATGCCCATAGCCTCGGTCGTTAGGGGGCATTTTAGAAAAAAAAGAAAAGACATATCAGGAAGTTAACCAGCGATATTCCCTGTCCTCGGGGATATGCAATAACCATTAAATGAGTGAAGTTGGTGGCATGGTTGGTGGGATCTGTGATCCCACCTTCTGTATTCTTAGGATCTGTGATCCGTTCTTTCTTGTTTTTTAAACAAGATACGCTTTACAGCCGGATATACTACTGGATTAAAATTAGCTTCGCTGACCGTTGGTTCCAAAGAATACAAGAACTGGGATTGAAAATCAGGAGTGGTCTCAACTTTTATGCATTTAATGAGTATATCCGGAAGGACAAGACAAAAAGTAACCGCTAAAAAAAGTCAATATTTAAAAAAAAATAAATAGAACAGCCAAACTAAACGAATAGAATGCTAATACGTTATTAATAATAAGCAAAATCCACTTGTACATAGGCTTAAGTAGTTACAAGCAAATAGTTAAAAGTCTGATTATGAATATTGCTTTTAGAAAACATATCAATAAATATGATTGATTACTTACATCAACAAAAACCATGAACAACAGGTCTGAATAAACACATAACAGGTAAACACTGATTAAATCATTTTACGTTGAATTGTTGAAACAAATAAAATGAGAACTCAAAACACAGGAAAATGGAGTCGGTTAGCATTGTTCCAGGAAGGACTCCCTGACAAACTGCTTCGTTGTAATCTTTGCCCGCACTATTGCCTTATTCATAAAGATAAAGCCGGAAAATGCAAGGTCAGAGTCAACTATGGAGGTGAATTGTTTACAAATACTTATGGTAATCCCTGTTCTATCAGCATTGACCCGATAGAGAAAAAGCCACTGTTTCATTTCTTTCCGGGGAAAAAAATTTACTCATTAGCTACTGTTGGTTGTAACTTTCGATGCCTGAATTGCCAAAACTGGCAGATATCGCAGGCATCACCGAATGAGGTTGACCATGCAGATTATATGCCCGAAGAAATTGTACAACAGGCATTGCGTCAGGGTTCTGACATGATTGCTTTCACGTACACCGAACCAACTGTTTATTACGAATATGTTTTTGATACCGCCAAAGCAGCTCGTGCAAAGGGAATGAAAACAGTTTTTATCTCAAATGGGTTCATAAATCCGGAACCTTTACTTGAACTATGCCCTTATCTGAATGCCGCCAACATTGATCTGAAAGGTTTCAGTGATGAAGTTTATCGTCATTTAGCCGGAGGTCGCCTGCAACCGGTACTCGACACCTTGAAACTACTCAAGGATAATGGTGTCTGGCTCGAAATTACAAACCTTATTGTACCAGGTTATTCGGATAGCCCCGAAATGATAAAAGCTATGTGTGAGTGGCTGGTCGGAAATGGATTTGCATCTACTCCACTCCATTTCAGTCGTTTCTTTCCAATTTATAAACTTCAGGATTTACTCCCTACCGACAAAAGTGTGTTGATTTTGGCAAAAGAAATAGCACTCACCAGCGGAATGAAATACGTGTATATAGGCAATCTGCCGGGGTTACACGAAGAAAATACACATTGCCCAAACTGCAAACAATTATTGGTGGAACGCGTTGGGTTTGTTGTGAGCAAAAATTTAATTCACAAGGGTAAATGCAGTTTTTGCAGCGAAGTTATTGACGGTATATGGGAGTAAGTTCGGAATAGCACAGTCAATTATTTAAACACAGTGGCCGTAAAAATATAGATATTTGCCGTTTTCCATTCATCCCAATCCAAACCGGCTTTATCGCGTGCGCAATGCCCCAGAAACTCATCTTTATTCCAACCGGTTTCGGTAGCAACTTGGGGCAAAAACAAACCGGTATGATGGTACTTCTCTATTAAAATACCATGTTTACCTAACTCAATTTCGGAGATATCATCAATTTTCGTTAGTGGCGAAAGCACCGATATTTCGATGTCAATATCAGGCAGTTCTTCAGCTTCCACCGGACTGAAGCGATGATCGGTTGAACATGCCGATATAGTCATTTCCTGAATAACTTTATACAAAGGCAAATCGGATGATAAAAGCCCTATACACCCACGCAATGCTCCTTTTTTGTGCAATGACACAAATGCCCCGCATTTTGTTTCCAGCGTTTCCGAAAATTTGTATGTTTTCAGGTCAGACTTCTTATTGTGGTGACAATGGTCTTCCATTGTTTTTCGGGCAACGTTCAGCAGAGTTTCTTTATCCGAATTTGTCAAATGAAAACCTCCTGTTTGATTTTCTTTCTCTGATACAGCGATACCCCAATAGCCCACCACGCGATCCCGTTCTCCTACATATTTCACATCTCCCGAGTTACGATATTTAATGGCTTTATATTCCAGTGAATCATTTTGTGAAGTCATATACAGCAATGTCAACACCGATGTCCATCCACAAAGACTTGTTGACAAATGCGGAATATGTTTCTTGGAGTTACGGGCAAGCGTACTTAGTAGAATTTCCGGATTATTCGACAGAATGGCTTCTTTAGTAATTGCATCTATCTGTTGAGCGTCGGTATATTCGGGATAATGGGAAAAGTCTGAACTGATAATAAAGAGGTTATCCGAATTTAGATACGGTTTCAATGCGTGAGCAATTCGCTTGCAAACCGTCGGGTCGAAAGTACCAATGATAATAGGCACTATGCAGTAATTCGTTTTAAGCGTATAATGCAAAAACGGAAGTTGCACTTCCAGGCTGTGTTCATATTGGTGCGGTGCAGGATTATCGGTAAAAGTATCCGGAAACTGTTCCACCAACAATTTACCAAATTCGATATCAACCGGCACTTCTCCGTATGGCATCAGGTAGTTACCCTGGCAATACACCGCTCCACTATTAAAGCTATCCTGATGCGACGAGGCAATCAGAAACACCCGTTTATAAATGACTTCAGCATCAATTTGGTTGAAAGCCGAAGCTGCAATTTCACCGGAAAAAATATAACCGGCATGTGGACAAATAATTGCTCTAACGTGATTACAATGTTTAGGTTCTGCTGACTGAAGAAGATGTAGAACCTCCTGTTTCAGCTTTTCCTTATCGGCGGGATAAAATTGTCCTGCCACGGCTGGTTTTCTGTCTATAGTCATCATGGCATTTATGTGTAAAAATTATTCTTTCGGGTCACATGTAACTTGATGTAAGTCGACTCTATTATGGTTCAAATTTAATACTATATTTTTAATTCTGAACCGTTTATTATAAAAAAAGTAGTATTAAAGTGCTAAAAAAACAGATTGCAGCGAAAGCTGAACTATTTCACTAAATCAACCCTTTTTCATCAAATTCCACTGCTTGCCACGAACCGTTTATCAGTTGGTGCATAGTGTTGAAACCGGCTTTTTTCAATGCTTTGAATGTAGGTTCAAAGCCATCAATAATATTGGTTGGATAATGGCAATCGGAATTCACTACAATGGGAATTTGAAGTTCGTTTATCAACGGAAAGAAATGGGAATCGGGGTACGTTATACCTATTTTAGTAAACGATTTTGTATTGATTTCGAGAATTTGACCGTTGGCTTTTATCAGTTGCAGGACATCACCTATCCGGTTTTTATACCAACTATCGGTAACATTGAAACCTGCGCATTTCGCCCCATTTAATGCGATCTTATCTACATGTCCAACAATGTCAAAACCACCATTTTGAATCATCAACATGCTGGTTTCGAAAAAGCGCTCCGCTGCAAGACGAATATCTCCACCGAAAAGCGTTTGCAATCCGGCAATAAAATCATTAAAATTACCATCAATACACCAGAAATCACCATTGGGCAACCGATCCAAAAAATGAACCGATCCAATCAGGTAATCGAAGTTCCTTGTAACGTATAATTCATTTCTAGCCTCGAAAAAATTATTGATATAATCTATTTCCAAACCAATATAAAGATCAATATCAGCACTATAATTTTCTTTTAACCTGTAGAATTCAATTTGATATTCAGTAAAATCATCCAGTTTCATATTCCAGTGTGTATTGAATGGAAGCGGCGCATGCGACGAGAATCCATACTTTTTCACACCTTTAGCTATGGCAAATTTCACAAATTCCTCCATTGAACTACGTCCATCACAAAATGTAGAATGACTATGATAATTTGACCAATACATGGATATGTAGATAGTTTATAGTTAGTAATGCGAATCAGGAGTTGAAAAATGAGTATATTTTGCTTATAACATGCTATTTCCCGTAGGGAATATATGTCAATAGAAATTTATAATATCCAAAATCAATTCCCCATAGGGGATAAACAGAGAAAAAACGTTGATGTCCTACGGACAATAAAAATAAATATAAACATATTCTATTGATGTATAAGTCCT
>Ga0209697_10010178_pt1 | contig 10219 bp, 6 predicted proteins | sample AliMusrvi5mmetaG_FD_184115 | JGI IMG/M metagenome (GOLD analysis project Ga0209697, IMG submission 184115) | Freshwater lake bacterial and archeal communities from Alinen Mustajarvi, Finland, to study Microbial Dark Matter (Phase II) - Alinen... | ecosystem: Environmental > Aquatic > Freshwater... | reverse complement strand
TCACGGGGCGCTGGGAACCCCTACCGGGGACCGGCCCACTCAAAGAAATGGCCGAACTGCTCACAACATTAGTCGGTGTCTACTTGCAGCCATATTAATTAAAGAAATTTTGGGGATGTTGAACTAGCCTGCGCGAACAGCCTCCCCTCGAAAAGGCTCCAAAGGAAATCCGGCACCCGCTTCCGCTCCAGCACGGCCCTGCCTTCGATCACGTAGTCCCCAACCAGCAGGCGCCGTACCGAAATAGCTGAGCCCTCCCCTGCCAGCAGGCGCGCAACGCCGCAGCCCCGGGCCTCCCGGTCATCCACCCATATTCGGATCGGCTGATGGTTCGGGTCTCCGCCCAGGCATCCTCGACGAAAGGTCCAGCCGGAACCTTCGATTTCCCGATAAATCTACCTCAGAATGGGGCAGGGGCACCATTCTGAGCCCGCGGAGCTACCATGCCCAAGCTGTTCGAACCCTTGCACCTCCGCACCCTCACGCTCCCCAACCGCATCGCCGTGTCGCCCATGTGCCAGTACCAGGCCACGGACGGGGTGGCCAATGACTGGCACCTGGTCCACTACGGGGGCCTGGCCCAGGGGGGCGCGGGGCTGCTGATCACAGAGGCCATGGCGGTGAGCCCCGAGGGGCGCATCAGCCCCAACGATCTGGGCCTCTGGGACGACGCCCAGGTGGAGGCCCTGGCCCCCATGCTGCGCTTCGTGACCTCCATGGGCGCCACGCCCTGTGTGCAGCTGGCCCATGCGGGCCGCAAGGCCTCCTGCTTTGCACCCTGGAAGGGGAGCGGCCAGGTTCCCATGTCCGAGGGTGGCTGGACGCCCCTGGCTCCCAGCGCCCTGCCCTTCGACTCCAATGACAGCGTGCCCACGGCCCTGGATGCGGCCGGGATCCAGGGAATCATCCAGGCCTTTGGTGCTGCGGCAACCCGCGCCCTGGCTGCGGGCTTCAAGGTGGCTGAGATCCACGCCGCCCACGGCTACCTGCTGCACCAGTTCATGTCGCCTCTGAGCAACCAGCGCACGGACGCCTACGGGGGCAGCTTCGAGAACCGCATCCGCCTCGCCTGCGAAGTGGTGGGAGCCGTACGGGCCATCTGGCCTGCGGAGCTGCCCCTGCTGGTGCGCATCTCCGCCACGGATTGGGCCGAGGGCGGCTGGGACATTGAGCAATCCGTGGCCCTGGCCAAGCAGCTGAAGGCCCTGGGTGTAGATCTGGTGGACTGCTCCAGCGGCGGCCTGGTACCCACCGCCAAGATCCCCGTGGGCCCCGGCTACCAGGTGCCATTCGCCGCCCGCATCCGCGCCGAGGCGGACATCCCCACTGGCGCCGTGGGCCTCATCACCGAGCCCGCCCAGGCGGAGCACATCCTCGTCGAAGGTCAGGCGGATCTCGTCCTCCTCGCCCGGGAACTCCTGCGCGATCCCCGCTGGCCCCTGCGCGCCGCCCAGGCGCTGGGTGGAGACATCAGCTGGCCCGCCTCCTATGCGAGGGCGGCAGCGGGCCGGGTGGCGATCAGGCAGGGCGTCTGAGGTCGTGACCACCCGGATGCTGAGTTCATCCCTCTTCCGGTTTCCCGCTCCCTCGAATCCATGGGCAGCTTCCCCATGAAGCTGTCAGCTTCCGGCTGTTCCAGGCTGACGCCGCTCCGCCGTTGGCCTCGACCCCAGCATCCAGTCTCCAGCCTCATAGGGCCCTGAACAGCGTCAGTACGCGCACCTCGGCCGCACCCCCGGCTTCGAGGGCCTGGGCGCAGCGCAGGAGCGTTGTACCAGTGGTCCAGACGTCATCCACCAGGAGGATGATCCCCTCGGGCCGGGCCCGGGGGCGCAGGCGGATGGCGCGGTGGGGGCGCCGGCGACGCTGGCTTTCCGTGCGGGCCGCCTGGCGACCGCTCGCCCAGGCCTTGGCGAGCAGGGGCACACAGGGTCGCTCCAGGCGCTTCGCCACTACCTGGGCGACCTCGGCACCGAGGTCGAAGCCCCGTAGGAGTCGACGCGGCAAGGTGCTGGGTGCAGCCGTGACCAGGTCCACCGATTCCGCCCAGGCTGGCAGGGGAGCCCGCATCAGATGTCGCAGCAGGGCTTGGCGCCAGCCGGTCTCGCCCTGCTTGATGCCCGGGACCAGGAGGGCGCCCAGGGGGGGCCGACCCCCGTGGTAGTCCCAGAGGGCATCGCCGAGACTCCAGGCCGTGGGCTCAGGGCAGCTGCCCTCGCCGCGGACCAGGGCGCAGCGGGGGCAGCGCTGCTCGGCCAGGGGCAGGAGGCCCGCCCAGCAGCGGGGGCAGAGGCCCGCTTCGGGCCCAGGCGTCAAGACGGCTTCTGGATCCCTCTCGAGTTGGCGCAGGCAGCCCCGGCACAGGCAGAGGGCCCCGCGGGCGGTCCGGAAGGATGCCAGCCAGGGGAAGAGAGGCCGAGAGACGGGGGGCATGGGGGCAGCATAGCCAGGGAAGCCCATACAGAACCTCAGACTGTGCCTTGGACAAAGCTGTCATGTCCTGCATTCAATGCTAGGATCGCCGGAAGCCTCCGGCCCCCCTTACCGACCAACCCCTTCCGGGACCGTCCCTCCTGGATTGCATGGAGTCCTGTTCATGGCGAACGACCCGAGCACCTCCTCCCAGCTCTTTGCCCGCAAGCCCCTGGCCCTCCTCCTGGAAGAAGCCAAGGGCGAGAACCGGCTCCGTCGGGTCCTGGGCCCCGTGCAGCTCACAGCCCTGGGCATCGGCGCCATCATCGGCGCGGGCATCTTCGTGGCGACGGGCGCCGCGGCCCACAACATCGCTGGCCCCTCGCTGATGCTGTCCTACGTCATCGCAGGCATCACCTGCATCTTCGCGGCCCTCTGCTATGCAGAGTTCGCGGCCATGGTGCCCGTGGCGGGCTCGGCCTACACCTACGCCTACGCCACCCTGGGCGAGCTCTTCGCCTGGATCATCGGCTGGGATCTCATCCTCGAATACGGGGTCTCCAGCGCCGCCGTGGCCACGGGCTGGTCCGCCTACTTCCAGAGCGCCGTCAGCAAGATCGGCATCCACATTCCCAAGATTCTGAGCGAGTCCCCCTGGAAATACGATCCGGCCACGGGCCACTTCGCCTCCACCGGGGCCCTGTTCAACCTGCCCGCCATTGTCATCGTCGTGATCATCACCGCCATCCTGGTGAAGGGCATTCAGGAGAGCGCTACCTTCAACGGCGTCATGGTGGCCATCAAGGTGGCCGCGGTGCTATTCGTCATCGGCGTGGGCGCCTTCTTCATCAACACCACCAACTGGCACCCTTTCGCCCCCTTCGGCTGGACCGGCATCAGCTTCTTCGGGCATCGGGTTGCGGGCATGGCGGACGGAGGCGGGGCGCCCATTGGCACCATGGCGGGCGCGGCCATCATCTTCTTCGCCTACATCGGCTTTGACTCGGTCTCCACCCACGCGGAGGAGGCCAAGAACCCCCAGCGGGACGTGCCCATCGGCATCATCGTCTCCCTGCTGGTCTGCACGGTCCTCTACATCGCCGTGGTGGCCGTGCTCACTGGCATGGTCAAGTACAGCAACCTCGACATCGCCGCCCCGGTCTCGGATGCCTTCAAGCAGAAGGGCATGGGCTGGGCAGAGGGTCTTATCGCCACGGCCGGTGTCAGCGGCATCACCTCGGTGCTGCTCGTGATGATGCTCTCCGGCCCCCGCGTGTTCCTGGCCATGGCCCGGGACGGGCTGCTCCCCAAGGCCACCTTCGGTGATGTGCACCCCAAGTTCCGCACCCCCTGGAAGTCCACCATGCTGGTGGGCACCTTCGTGGGCGCCCTCGCGGGTTTCCTCCCCATCGACGCCCTGCTGCATCTGGCCAACATCGGCACCCTGCTGGCCTTCGTCATCGTCTGCGCCGCCGTGCTCATCATGCGCAAGAAGCACCCCGAAGCCGAGCGCCCCTTCCGCTGCCCCTGGGTGCCCTTCGTGCCCGTCATGGGCGTGCTGAGCTGCCTCATGCTCATGTTCTCCCTCCCCGTAGCCAACTGGTGGCGCCTCATCGCCTGGTTGGCCCTGGGCTTCGTCATTTACTTCGCCTATGGCCGCAGGCACAGCGTCATGCGGAACCAGAGCGCCTGAGGCCTTCCACCCATTGAAAAGCAAATGATTCACCGCCAAGACGCCAAGACGCCAAGAACTGCAAATGAAGGTTTGTTTTTCTTGGCGTCTTGGCGTCTTGGCGGTGTTCCCTTTTCCGTTTCCCTTTCTGAGGCCTTCCATGTCGACCTGGACTGACCTGACGCCATCAAAGCGCTGTGACTGGATCGACCAGCTGCGGGGCTGGGCGGTGATCGTCATGATCGAGGTGCATGTGGTGAATGTGTATCTGATGCAGGGGCTGCGGCCGGACTGGCTCAACTACCTCAATGGGCTGGTGGCCCCCAGTTTCACCATGGCGGCGGGCTACAGCCTGACCATCTCCACCTTCCGCACGGACGACACCCTGCGCCCCTTCTGGCCGGATACGGCCCGGCGTCTCGGCTTCATCCTGCTCTGCGCCTACGCCCTCCACGCGCCGGGCATCACGGCCGCGGACTGGACCCTGCTGAACACGGCCCAGAAGGCCCGGGAGCTGTTCAAGATCGACGTGCTCCAGTGCATCGTCTACTCCCTGGTCGTCCTCCAGCTGCTGGCGCGGCTGGTGAAGAATCCCCGGGTCTTCACAGGCCTCGCCCTGTTCATCGCCATCTTTGTCCCCCTGCTTTCGCCCCACCTCTGGGCCACGGGCGTGGCAGACGGGCTCTGGCTCCCCATCCGCGGCCTCTTCAACGGCAACCCGGACCGCGGCGTCCAGGCCCTCTTCCCCCTCTTCCCCTGGCTGGCCTTCCCGGCCTTCGGCGCCTTCTTGGGCGGTGTGTACCGGCACCTGCGGGTGGAACCCGTGGCGGGCCAGGCTCGCTGGAGCGAAAGCCATTACCTCACGGCCCTGGGCATGCTCGGCGCCCTCCTCCTCGCCTGGGGCGGCTCGGCCCAGCACGCCTGGCTCTGGGGCGGCCAGTGGATCCAGCAGAATGGCGTCTGGCTCCTGCACAGCCGCTCCGGCGCCTTCACCTACGCAGAGCTGGCCCGCATCTCCAACGCCACCCTGCCCAGCGTGGCCGGGCGCCTGGGCTGCATCCTCCTGGGCGGAACCCTCATGGGGGCCGTGGAGCTGCTGCGACCCCGCTGGAAGGGCCCGAATCCCGTGGAGGCCGCCAGCCGGGAATCCCTGCTGCTCTACATGCTGCACCTGAACCTGATCTTCAGCCTCATGCTGGCGCCCGCCTTCATCAGTGCCACAGGCTGGGGCTGGTACAGCCAGGGCTGGACCGGCACGCTTCTGCTCACCGCTGGCATCATCGCCCTTAACCTCTGGGCCGGCGTGGTCTGGCAGAAGATCCGGCAGCGGCAGGACTTCATGCGCGGCCTCCAGGTCAAGGCCGTGGCGGTGCTGGGTGTCTGGTTCATCCTGGGCGGCTGGTGGACCTTCCGGCACCTCATGCAGAGCCCTGAGCTGGCCAGGGAACCCTATGCCTTCCTCAATGCCGCCCGGGTCCGTAAGGGCCTGCCGCCCACACCAGACGGCCTCTGCCGGGACCCAGAGGAGTACTTCCGCGAGGCCGAGCGCCGCAAGCTCCACCTCAGTGAGGCCGCCCGCGCCGACCTGTCCCGCCAGCTCCTGGCTCGTCAGGAAACACGCTAGTCACATGATCAGGCTAGAATCAGCGGGACAATGGCTGATATAAGCGGCACGTCCTCCCCCTCCTGGCACTACCTCCTCACCCTGTCGGTGCTGCTCTACCGCGGCTCCATGGCCATCCTCCTCTCGGCCTTCCACGCCCTGACCTCCGTGCAGCGGCGGCGCCTGCTGGAGGAGGAGGCCATCGCCGATGCGCGCCTGAGCAGACTCCTGGAGGAGCCACGGGCCCTGGGCATGGGCCTGGAGTTCTGGAACCAGCTGCTGCTGCTGGTGCTGGTGGTCCTGCTCTGGCCCCTGCACCACAGCCTCCCGGGTGGTGCCTGGACCCTGGGCCTCCTGGGCCTCACGGGCCTCTGGCTCATGGACCTCCTCCTGCCCGCCAGCCTCATCTCCCGGGATCCGGCTCTCTGGCTCACCCAGCTCTTCCCCTTCTACGCCCCGGTCCACGCCCTGCTGGGGCCCCTGGTAGATCCCATCGCCCGCATGATTGGCCGCCGCCATGCGGAGGAACGGGCCAAGGAGGATGAGACCGAAGAGGCCACGGAGGAGGCCGTCACGGCCCTCCTGGAGGAGGGCGAAGCCGAAGGCATCCTCGAAGCTGAGGACCGGGAGCTGATCCGCAACGTGGTCACCTTTGGCGATACGGTGGTGCGCGAGGTCATGACCCCCCGCACCCGCATCGTGGCCCTACCCGTGGAGGCCACCATCCAGGAGGCCTGGGCGGCCTTCACCGAAAGCCGCCACTCCCGACTGCCGGTCTTCCAAGGCAGCATCGACCTGGTGCGGGGCGTCCTGCTGCTCAAGGACCTCATGCAGCTGCCGGACGGTACCCACCTGCCCCTCACGGCCCTCATGAAGGCCCCGCACTTCGTGCCCGAAAGCAAACCCGTGGCGGAGCTCCTGCGGGACCTGCAACGGGCCCGCAACCAGCTGGCCCTGGTGGTGGACGAGTTCGGTGGCGTTTCAGGCCTGGTGACCATGGAGGACCTGCTGGAAGAGGTCTTTGGCGAGATCCAGGACGAACATGAGGCCCCCAGTGGGCTGGTGGAATCTGCCCCCGGCGTCTGGCTGGTGGCGGGCCAGGTCCACGTGGAAGATGTGGCCGCGGCGCTGGGTCTGAGCTGGGAGCGGGACGGCTTCGATACCCTGGCCGGCCTCGTCATGGCCCGCCTGGGCCGCGTGCCCCTGGCCCAGGACACCGTCGCCGTCGAAGGCGCCCGCCTGACGGTGCTGCGGATGGATGGGACGAGGATTGTGCAGGTAAAGGTCGAGCGGATGTAGGGGCTCGGGAAGCTGCGCTTCGCGGGTTAGAGAAAGGCTGTTTCCTAACTCCAATCTCCTGCCGTTAGGCTGGAGCTTGGAGCCTTCCCCATGCCCCGTCGCCTCAGCCAATTCATCGCCCTCCTGGCCGTCCTGGTCCTGCCCTTCACGCTCCTCCTGGTGCGCCGGAAGCAGGCCAAGGCCCTGGTGCCCCAGCCGCGGGGATTCGTGCTGGGACTCTACGCAGGGGTGCCAGACTACGACTACGCCGAGGAGCTGGACCGCATCACGGCCACGGGGGCCACCTGCGTGAGCCTCCAGGCCATCTACCGCATGGACACGGGGCACAGCAACGTGATCCATCGCCATCCCACCTCCAGCCCCACGGAGGCGAGCCTGCGCCGCACCTTCGAGCAGGCCCGGGTACGGGGGCTGCGCATGATGTTCTTCCCCACGATCAACATGCGGGACGAGGCGGAAAACGCGGACTGGTGGCGAGGCAACATCGCGCCTGACGACTGGAACCTCTGGTGGCGCAGCTACACGGACTTCAACGTGCGCCTGGCAGCCCTGGCCCAGGAGGGCGGCGTGGAGTGGTATAGCCTCGGCACCGAGATGGCCTCCACCCACCCCTTTCCCGAGCAGTGGCGCCGTCTGGCCCAGGCCGTGCGTCAGGTCTACAAGGGCAAGCTGGTCTACAGCGTGAACTTCGACAGCCATGACAGCTTCACCTTTGGCGATTGCCTTGACGTCATCGGCATCAACACCTATGACCCCATCGCCAAATATGACGAGTATCCGGGGCCCGACCAGATCCGGGACGCCTGGTGGTGGATCGTCTACAAGGCCCGCACGCTCACCGCCCGGTTCCAGCGCCCCGTCATGATCACCGAGGTGGGCTACCCCTCCGTGGCCCACGCCCACGTGGGGCCCTGGGACTTCCGCACGGACAAGCCCCTGGACCTGGACCTGCAGAACCTGCTCCTCAAAGGCTGCTTCGGCGTGCTGCGCCACTGGAGCGACGGGGATGCGGTCTTCTACTACCTCTACGGCGAGAACCTGAACCAGAAGCCCATCGGTGGCCCCCTGGACCGCACCTATGCCGTCTGGGGCAAGCCCGCCGAGGCCACCCTCCTCAAATATTTCCACGAGCCGATCTGGGACCGGCACCTGCCCCCCAAGGCCGAGAACATCCACGAGGCCATGGTCCAGTCCCTGGTGAGCTGGCACCGCAAGGTCCGGGACTATGAGGACGCGGAGCTGCCCCCCTGGGTGGTGGAATGGGAAGCCCGACGGCCCCAGGATGCCCAGGAGGCCCTGGCCATCCTGGCCCTGGAGCCCCCCCCATCCCATCGGGTGCCCAAGGGTGCGGAGCGCTGAAACTCCTGTAGAGCGCCGGTTCTGCCGTCTGGATTATTGGAGCTACAAATCCGCCTCGCGGTATGCTCGACCACGTCCCATGACCCTTCCCAGCCGCCCCCGCCCCCTGCCCAAGCCTGATGTCCCCACCAAGACCCTCTTGGTGGTGGAGGACGACCGCGCCACCCTCAGCCTCTACCGGGCCGGGCTCAAGGGCCTCGTGGGCTTCAAGATCATCATGGCCAGCGACGGCGCCCAGGCCATGAACCTGCTGCGGCACGAGCCGGTCCACGTGCTGGTCACAGACCTCAACATGCCGATCATGGACGGCTTCAACCTCATCGCCAAGGCCAGCCGCCTCTACCCCCAGGTGCCGATCATCGTCATGACGGGTCTGGACGAGAGTCAGCACCTGAACACCCCCCTGCAGCTGGGGGCCATCCGCATCCTGACCAAGCCTCCCCGGCTCACCATCCTCATGGATGCCATCCGGGCTGCGGCCAGCTTCGAGCCCACGGGCATGATCCGGGGCATCGGCCTCAATAGCATCCTCCAGCTGCTGAGCTGGGAGAAGAAGTCCTGCACCCTCACGGTCAAATCTGAGGCGGGCATGGGCTTGGTCTACCTCAAAGCCGGCGAAGTGGTCCACGCGGCCTTCCAGGCGGAAGAGGGCCTGGCAGCGGTCTACGAGATCCTCACCTGGGACCGCCCTGACATCGAGTTCGTGGAGACCTGCCGGGTGGAGCAGACCATCGACCTGCCCCTGACGGAGCTGCTCATGAACGCGGCCCTGATCTCGGACCACCGGCGGCCAGAGTTCGGGGAAGCCTGAACCTCTCCGGTTAACGATCCGTCAACGGGAAAATCCTGGTTAGGGACACCGGAAGCCGAGCGACTTCCTAGGACATAGCGAAATTTCGTCAAAAAATGCACCAGGGATCGTCGAAAAGTAACCTATGGGGCAATAATGGCGGAAGTGCGCCCCGTGGGGGGCCTTCCTAATGGCAGGTGTCATGTCCCAGCTGAAGCCTTTTCGCGCCCACCGTCCTCGTCCCGAGCTTGCAGCTCAGGTGGCCTCGGTGCCCTATGACGTGGTGAACACCCAGGAGGCCGCCGAGCTGGCCAAGGGCAATCCCCACTCCTTCCTCCATGTGGGGCGTCCTGAGATCGACCTGCCCGTGGGCATCGATGTCCACGCGGACGAGGTCTACGCCAAGGGCGTCGCCAACCTGCGCGGCCTCATCTCCAGCGGCACGCTCTTCAAGGAGAACACCCCCTGCCTCTACGTCTACCAGCAGCGCATGGGCGACCATGTCCAGGCAGGCCTGGTGGGCCTCTGCTCCGTGGAAGAGTATGAGAACGGCACCATCAAGCGCCACGAGTTCACCCGCCAGGACAAGGAGGACGACCGCACCCGCCACGTCACCGAGCAGGCCGCCAACGCTGAGCCTGTCTTCCTCACCTACCGCGCCGTGCCCTACATCGACCACATCGTGAACGACATCCGCAAGCAGGTGCCGGTCTATGACGTGGTGACGCCTGACGGCATCGGCCACACGGTCTGGGTGGTCTCGGGCGAGACCGTGGTCTACGAGCTGGTCCACCTCTTCAACGGCGTGGAGGCCCTCTACATCGCTGACGGCCACCACCGCACCGCCGCCGCCATCCGCTATGGGCAGGCCCGCCGCGCCGAAGCCAAGGCCAAGGGCCTGGCCGTGGACGGCAACGAGTCCTATGAGAGCTTCATGGCCGTGGTCTTCCCCCACGATCAGCTCAAGATCATGGACTACAACCGCGTGGTGAAGGATCTCAACGGCCACAGCCCCGAGGCCTTCCTGGCCGCGGTCCGCGAAAAGTTCGAGGTGGCCGTCTCCCCCCACCGCGCCCCCGAGGCC
>Ga0209697_10010169_pt1 | contig 10223 bp, 11 predicted proteins | sample AliMusrvi5mmetaG_FD_184115 | JGI IMG/M metagenome (GOLD analysis project Ga0209697, IMG submission 184115) | Freshwater lake bacterial and archeal communities from Alinen Mustajarvi, Finland, to study Microbial Dark Matter (Phase II) - Alinen... | ecosystem: Environmental > Aquatic > Freshwater... | reverse complement strand
GTTTTAACATGCCTGCCCAACGACCCCGTTCAGCCGCCCGCGCAGGATGAGCCGGAATGAACACGCCAAACGTTGACGCGGGTCGGCTGGAACGGCGGGTTAGGCGGGCGGGCAGAGAGACAATGCCGGTATTCATGGATTTTGCTTTTTACCTATTTTATCTATGCGGCAATATACGGTGTATATCTATTGCGACTTACCACGTTTCATCATATTAACTCGTTTCCAGAGTAAATTACCTATAACACCACCGAAAATACTGGTTACAGGAAAGATAAAAATAATACATAGAAAAGCCGCTTGCGTCATATCTTCATCACTTGCGGCAGTGCGGCGAACATATTCTATATACTCACTACTGGATAAATAGCCAATGAATAAACCTATAGCACTTCCACCAAAAATGGCAATAAATCGTGTTGTAATACCTTTCATTTTATTTATAACATTTCCCAAAACCACACTTTTTCCGATTTCGAGTAAGTCTCTCCATAAATATGAATAGTGAACCATGTCCTCCAGTCGGTTAAGCGTGAGCCATTCCATAAATCAATGTGATCGCCTTGATTACCTAGCCCCCAGTAATTTTGGAAAAAAATAATACCGGTTCTGCCCCTAATCTTGTCAAACACTTCCTCGCCAGAATATTTTTCCACCCTTGTATGAACCGGATTTGCGGGGGATGCGAGCCAATCCGCAAGCTCTTGGGCGCGGATAGCGTATTTAGGTTTGTCCTTTTGCCACGACAATTGACCGTAAAACGACTTAACATTTACTCCAGATTTTTGCAGTGTTGCGTACATGTTTACAGCACATTGATTAGGGTATTGCTTTTTGTCCAACAATGGACCTTCATCGGTGATGTTGGGATGATTGTTCCAAAGTTGTGGGAATCTGGGCATTGATGCGTTTCCTCTTTGAAAGCCTAACAAAAATGATAAACCGTATACGGTGGGCAAGGGTGTTTTATTACTTGCCCACCAAATTATGCCAGATTTCGCATGGGCAAACTATAGAGAAGTTTGACCAATCAGATGGGTAGCGATAAAGCTTTTGCCTGAACTACACGGCTAATCCACATTATTCATGAACGCACCAATGAATAATGCAGTCAAAAAACCCGTGATAGACGCCTCTTTGACACCAACACCAAATAAAGCTGAGGTGACAATATATGCCCCAGCGGCTGGAATAGCAGCAACTACATAAGGCCCTATCCAGCCAATTGCTTTTTTGGCACCTATAAACAAAAACTTAAGAATTTTTAGTGACACCCATAAGGCGATACCGATTACTACAATTGCAATTAAAACATCCACCACCTTCTCCTGTTCGTAAGCCTAACGCCCACGATCAGCGCCCCGCGCCACCCCACAAAACCTGAAAACACCCAGTCGCACCGTGGCGCGGGTGCGCTGGATCGAGTTGTTAGGCCAGTTTGCTGGTTGGAAATTTTGGGGTTCGTTCCTCACCACAACCTGCGGTAATAAAGTATATAGGCTGCGCATCTTAATAGTCTTTAGAGAAGAGATGTAATATATGCCCCTACAGTAACAGTAATAGCAATAACAATCAAACAGCCACACCCGGTTTGAATTGTTTCTCCAAATGATTTTCCACCAGACATCGCTCCCAAAAATACCACGACTACGAACACAAAGGCCACAATTACCAAGATGCCAACTAAAAATGCAATTAAAAATGTCATAAAACTGTCTATTTTCGCTTTCCTAACACCCGCACTTAACACCCCGCGCCACCTCGCAAACCTTGAAGACACCAAGCCGCTTCGTGGCGCGGATGCGCTGGATCGAGTAGTTGGGCCATGGTTCGAGTAAGATTCTGCGTGGGCAATTGATAAAGCCGGTTGCCCACCCAGCCGGACTTGAATCAAGGAATATCTACTGCTATTTTTTGCCAATCGTCAGTTCCAAGAATTTTTATTTCCTTTATGTAAATAGTTTGGTTTTCAACAGAAATACGGATATTATGAATGCCCGGTTCAAGTTTTACATTAAATCTATCAAAACCTCTACAAGTCGCCTCCATGCTGCCAACAAAATTTTCATCTACATAAAACTCCACTGGGTATTTCCCTTTTGATTTACATTTTATATCAAATTCTAGTGATGTTAATTCTTCTTTACAGCCTACTATAAATAACATAAGCAATATTATAGAAAAGGTTTTGTGATTCATCGTTTTCTTCCGGTTTAAATATTAAAACCTCGGTATTGTCCCTCCCTGGGGATAGGCCGCGACACTCCAAGGTGCAAAAAATCTGCAAGCCTAACGACCCCGTTCAGCCGCCCGCGCGGAAGGAGCCGGAATGAACACGCCAAACGTCCACGCGGGTCGGCTGGAACGGCGGGTTAGGCGGGTGGGCAGAGAGACAATGTCGGGGATTCACGGATTTTACTCTTTTTATCCATTCGGCGCAGTACGCGGAGTACCGCTATTGCGCCTTACGACCATACAAATACGCCTTACCGCATTGATATTATGACCCCATTATTAAATTATCAAGTTTAGTCCCTCAGCGCATAATTAATAAGGATTTTTAAAATAATGAATGAGGTTACTCTTAAGCCAGTCAACCGTCACAATTGGATCAAAAATTTCATTAATTTCAACATGTTCAGATTTCAATAGCTTTCCGCTATTATCAAGCTTAAACATTAAACCTTGCTCTTCAAATAAGGGAATCTCGATATTGACTTGATTAAGTATAAATTCCCTTGAAGATGTCCAGTAATCTTCAATGGTTTCAGTAAATTCGTTGTCCATTTCTAAGTCAATGTTTCGTGGCACAACTCTTACTATCTCTGGTGGCTGAAAAAAAACAGTTTTATAAAGCAGATTATTGTGTAATAAATAAGAAATTTCCCAAACAGTTGAATAGTCGTTATCTTCTATGATTGGTATCATAGCGATTATTAAAGCTTTGTTAGCGATAACTTTGAATATATCTTTCCATTCATTATCAGGATTTTTTTCCTTGCCGAAATCAGTTATGTTGCTTTCAGGTTTATGAAATGCAACGGTTTTGCCGAATCCTCCAAGAGTCCATGTCAGGACCGTCTCAAAATCAATCTCCAAAGAGTCTGTTGGTGGTTTTTGGATAAAAAACCTAAACTCTGACTTATGCGGTAATAGTAATCTTAATTTTAAAGGCTTCATAAAAAGCCAAAATAGCCCAAAGTCTTTATCCAACTTGGAGACGGGTAATTCTTTTTTTAATACGTCGGTTGTAATGGATATTATTTCATCTGTTTCTTTCTCTATGGTTGCCTGAATTTTTTTTCGTCTATTTTTCTCGTAATATCTAACAATATATTGAAAAGCATATGCGCTAACCAATAAAAGTAAAGCATAGTAGTTGCTGTTAGGATTCTTTATAAGTGCAAAAATTATGCCTATAAAGTATATATACCAGATCGAATAAAGCAGTATAATTAGCCAATTTTTTTTAATAATTGCTTTAGTTGAATTAAATCTGTCATTTGATAAATAATTGATAAAAGAAAAGTACCATATATATTCATGTTGGTTTTTGGTTATATCTTTATAGCAATTGCTCGAATACTCGTTGTCAAAGGAAATTTGTTCGGTAATATCAGCGTGATTCCTGTAGTCATCACAAGTCCTGTCATTAATCATAAAAACCTGTTGGATTGCTTTATGTAATTTTTCTGGACTTATTGGAACCTCTGGGTATCTAATTGATAAATATGTAAAATAAGTTGGAAGCTCAACAACAGCATAAGGTTTGCCAACTGAATTAATTTTAAAGAGAACGCCAAAATTTTCAAAAGGGGGTAGCAGAATGTTAATTTCATGCTTTAGATATTCGGCAGCCTTATGCCATCCGTCAACTATTTCAGCTTTCATGTTTTCGTCTTTAATTGTAACCAATGACGGCCTAACAAATATACATTTATTTAGCAAATTATTGTTTTTTATGAATTTGATTTCATTCATCAATCCTATGCTATCAAGTCCTGGATAAATGATAATTAAATATGCATGCTTTACAAGCAGTCTAAATTCGTTTTCCCAATCAGCATCGGATTCAATAATATTACATGGCTTATACTTATTAATTGGGTAAATGATGGAACGGTCATTAGGTGGATTCAAATCAACTAGTGGATGACTACTTTCCATTGCATAAGTTAATATATCGTCAAAGCCGCAAGTATCTTGAATTGAAAAAAAATTGGGATTCGTCATGGAACTATTACAAAAATAAACTGGCGTATCAATTAATGGTTTATGCCTAAACGGTTTCAGATATAGAGAGAATTTCTGATCTGTTGGGTCGTTTTTTATTATTTTTGCAAATCGATTTCTTTCATCTTGAATGGTTCTTTTTATCAAAATACTAATATACCATCCAGAAGGAATAAGCAATGTAAAAGGAATAAGCGATGTCCATTCGGCATCGTTTTGATGGTCACCAATTAATAAATAACTGAAATAGACTGATCCACTAACTTTAATCAAGTTTAATAGAACCCGGTAAAGTAATATTTTGAGTTTATTCATTGCTTCCTAACTTGGCAAGTTGGAAATCGATAGCATCGGGGGCAGACATAGGTAGCAATCGCAAAAGCTGCGCAACTATTACTTTTGGAAAGCAGGGTAGCCATAGATATAATACAATCAAGCCGTCTAAAGTGAAAAGCCGCCAAACCGCAACATACTGAAAGATAGAGCCTAACGACCCCGTTCAGCCGCCCGCGCAGGAGAAGCCGGAATGAACACGCCAAACGTTGACGCGGGTCGGCTGGAACGGCGGGTTAGGCGGGTGGGCAGAGAGACAATGCCGGGTATTCATGGATTTTGCTCTTTTTTTACATTCGGCACAATACGCGGAGTACCGCTATTGCGCCTTACCGCGTTTTAATAAATTAGCCATTATTGCGCAGTATGCGTCTGAAACCACTATTTTCAGGTGGGGTTACATCTCTAAGCGAAACATCATCCACAGTCTCTAATCCCATTACTACATGCGCAACTACAAGAAAATTAACCCCACCTGCAACACCTTGTTTAACCTGGTCAACAAGGTTTTGAGTAAAATCCAAATCAAGCCCACGAAAAAACCGCAGAAAAATTTGTTCTGATAGACGATAGCCAATGTTAGAAAGGGCACGTGTTTTTTCTTCAATTGCTAAAGCATGTAATGTTGGTACAACTATGGTGTTTGTATTAACCGATGGAAAGTATTTGTAATGTTTATGAAAACAATCTGGGCAACCGCAACATCCTGTCATAGAAGATGTGACTTGTTGTTCTTCAAAATCGTAAAGAAGTAAATGATGTTGCGATGAGTGACTTGACATGTGACGCAATTGCGCCCACTTCAAAGACTCGTATCGACCACTGTTATACACTCGTTTAGCTTCAAGAAACGCTACCCCTGTTAGAGAATTTTTGTTCTCAAATGTGATTTTTACTAAAACTGCAACATCGCCATTATTTTCCTCAAGCCGTCCATCCATTTTATAAGCATCCCAAGCTACGTTAGTTTTAGGAAAAAAAGGGACAGTTAGATGAGAGCTAACATGGCGCAAATCGTTAAGCCAAGTATATGTAATGTGATCTTCATTCCATGCTCGGGGGTAACAAGACAAAATGGAAGTTCGAATGGAATCTTCTATCTTGTATAAGCTTTTCATTAACTCATGACGTATGCGTGGCAACACTATAACTCCTTGGTTGACTAACAAACTTTCCAGCTGACCTTGCTTGTCATCAATCTTAACCTTCAATGCCTCAAGGATAGCGAATTCGCCCGTTTGAACCGCTTCATTAAGGGCGAGTCTGAAGTCGTCATTTAGTACGACAAGTTCACCATACAAAGCTTTCATCTGCTGGCAGGCGTTGCAGTCATCGGACTTGTTGATGTTATCTGGGTCAGAGGTCATCAATATAATTAAATTTGAACGGTCATGCGCCTAACGCCCGAATTGAGGGGCGCGGGCGGACGGACTCGCAGAAAACAGGCCAAAGCATAACCCCGCGTCCCCTCGAATGCCGGGTTAGGCTTTTGCTCTTGATCTTATTACCATTCGGCGCAATACGCAGAGTACCGCTCCTTGTACGGCCCTACGGCCCTGCGAGTTTTGTTTACGCAGGAATACATCCGCCAGTATATGCTGGGATGATAATTTTTGGTTTATTATCTCTAAATGCGAACCCAACAAAAACCTTTGAAAAAGTTCTGCCTCCGTCTAACGTTATCATGGTATCGCTAATTACGATAGACGATAAATCTGACATTCCAGCGTTCTTCAATGCTGTTGGAATGAAACCAGAATCAGGATATCCACCAACTGACGCGGACGTAGCGAATGATATAAATTTTGCTCTAATAGGCAAACGCCATATTTCGGGTTGTACTTGTTTATTGCACTCGGCTATTATACCTATATCAGTATTGAAACTATTACGAATATCGGCGGTAGTAAATTGAATGAAAGCGTGTGTGATTTTCTTAGTGTCAATTCTTATTGGTGGATCTCCTTTTTCCTGCTTTATTACTTGATGGGTGTTGGTTTGTTTCTCAATGTCTTTTTTATCAACGCCACGGGTTTTCCCGCACTTGGTACATTTATAACCATTCCAATTATGGCTTCCTTCTTCGTTATTGGTGTTTCCGAATTCCGAACACTGTTCACTATTTTCTAACCAGTCATGCCATCCTTCACGGGTTTTTCCGCATTTTGCGCACTGTTCACAATCTTTTGACCAGTCATGGTATTTGCCACGGGTTTTTCCGCATTTCGAGCACTGTTCACAATCTTTTGACCAGTTATGGTATTTGTCACGGGTTTTTCCGCATTCTGAACATTGTTCACAACTTTTTGACCAGTTATGCCCTTCGTCACGGGTTTTTCCGCACTTGGTGCATTTGCAGGCATTCCAACTGTGGTTTCCTTCACGGGTTTTTCCGCACTTGGTGCATTTGCAGGCATTCCAATTGTGGTTCCCTTCACGGGTTTTTCCGCATTTCGAGCACTGTTCGCAATCTTTTGACCAGTCATGGTTTTTGTCACGGGTTTTCCCGCATTCCGAACACTGTTCGCAATCTTTTGACCAGTCATGGTATTTGTCACGGGTTTTCCCGCATTCCGAACACTGTTCGCAATCTTTTGACCAGTCATGGTATTTGTCACGGGTTTTCCCGCATTCCGAACACTGTTCACAATCTTTTGACCAGTCATGGTTTTTGTCACGGGTTTTTCCGCATTTCGAGCACTGTTCGCAATCTTTTGACCAGTCATGGTTTTTGTCACGGGTTTTCCCGCATTTGGTGCATGTGCAGCCATCCCATTTATGAACGAACAAACATTTAAAATTCATAATTCTTCCATAATTGTTATTGCCTAACGAGCAGTTGGGTATCAATGCACGACCAAGTAGGGGATGCCAATACCAAGCTTTGACCGCCGTCAACCGAGGGGTGTTGATACCTAGACCCGGACGGTGCCCACCCATTGAGGCCTAACTTTGTATTGGTCACCCCAGAAGGCATCTTGCTTTACGCCCTGAGAAGTGTATGGGTCAAACTTTACACCCCCAGGATTGCGTTTGTCAATGCCCGTCGGCGGAAAAATACACCCATTTGCAAAATTAAAATACACATTGATGAATCCATGGCTTTGGACGGCTGCGCACCGCCAGGAGCATTGAATCAAACACTGGTGAAATCGACAAGTTACCGTCCATGGCCTGGATTTCGGCATCCATGCCGAAATGACGTGAGTGATGTAGGATGGGCTGAGCTTGCGTAGCCCATCAACCGTAGCCCTGAAAACGCGAATTATGCGCCTCGTTCCTCGGCGCATCCTACGTTATTGCCTATTTTTTGAGTGAAATGGGAGTAGTGGACTGTCTGGGGCATTGAATCAAACACTGGTGAAATCGACAAGTTACCGTCCATGGCCTCACGGCCATTAAGTTAAGATGCATTAAGCGTGAAATCAGACTTTGACAGAACGCCAAGCCCCAGCTTGGCGCGGTACACCCTGATGCCAAGCTGGGGCTTGGCGTTCTGATTAAACGCTTGATTTAATAGCAGAGGTCCATGGCTTCGATTTAGGCATCCATGCCAAAATGATGTGATTTTGTGCTAGTTGAGAATTGCTGGCTTTCTAGCCAAATTATGTGCTGCCGACACCCTAACAGGTGTCTTACTTTACGCCTGAATAAGCGTATAATTAATAATCTACACCTCTAAACCGATGGCTGTCAATGTCCATTTTTTGAAAAAAGCATCCCAATGGAAAACACTAATTACACCTTTGGGCGCAAAGCCGAAATTGTTGGATCAAGCTTCGCCTAAATCATTACAGTATCCGCACGGAGCAAGTCGTATTTGGGTGCGATTAAAAATGATGCTGGAATGCAAGGTCTGCTTTACGTTGGGGTGTGGGCAAGGCAAGCCTTGCACTCCCGGCGTAAATTCAAGCATTGCCGAGTTCTGCGCATCACTTTTAATCGAACCCGTCGTATCTGGGTCGAACTAACAATTCTCATTTTGGCAAAGATTAATAAGGGCGGGTTTGGAACCCGCCACTAAGCAGGGAATTTAATTATGAATTATCAATGTATTGTAAATTGGATACGGAATGCCGATTCGTAGGGGCGGGTTCCAAACCCGCCCAGTTTTGTTCAAAATGAGAATTGCCGGGGTCGAACCGCTGCTGTTGACACAGGTTTTATCCGTGGTTCCGGCAGGGATTGCCGGAACCTATTCGCCATGGAGGGCAGGCCAGATTCACCTCCCTGTGTTCTGGATACCGGTAATCCCTGCCGGTATGACGACTGTGTCAACAACCTTGGGTTCCTCTACCCGGATTTTTGCTCTCCAAGCGGCTCCATCCGGGCTATAGTCTAAATGCTTGCGTTACAATAGTTAGTATAATCAAAAGTGACGAAAAGAAGTTTTGTCCGATGTTAACCGCCCTCAACCCTTTTGACCGCAACCAGCCATTTCCTGATGCTTCTTTGGCGCTTGACGACCCCAACGGGCTGTTGGCAGTTGGGGGTTGTCTATCTCCCCGTCGCCTGGTCAACGCCTACCGGCATGGCATCTTCCCATGGTATAGTGAAGACGAACCAATATTATGGTGGTCGCCCAACCCCCGGCTGGTTTTGTTTCCAGAAAAGCTGTACGTCTCGCGCAGCTTACGCAAGACACTGAAGACCAGTGAGTTTAACTATACTTACGATCTGTGTTTCGAGCGGGTCATGGATGCCTGTGCAGAACCCCGCGCCTACGCCGAAGCCACTTGGATTTCCCCGCAGATTAAGTGGGCTTACTGTCAGTTGCACCAGTTGGGTTTGGCCCATTCTTTCGAAGCATGGAGGGAAGGCAACTTGGTTGGTGGATTGTATGGCTTGAGTCTCGGTGGGGTGTTTTTTGGCGAATCCATGTTTCACCGGACAAGCAATGCCTCTAAGGCGGCTTTTGCCTTCGCGGTGGGTAAACTGCTGCAATGGGGCTATCGGCTGATCGACTGCCAAGTTCACACCGGCCATTTGGCTTCCCTAGGCGCGGAGGAAATACCCCGCACGGTGTTCATTGCCTTGCTGGATGATTATTGCAACCTGCCAGTTTCGGCTTCCGCGTGGCGTAAAGAAAACCTTGATTAGCAAGTTGTTTCAACAAAGCCCAATACGCCGTCATTCCGGCAGGGAGTGCTAAGCGAGGGTTCGCCGGTATCCAGAACACAGGGAGTGAGCCTGGATTGCCCTCCATGGCTACTGGATTCCGGCAATCCCTGCCGGAATGACGGAATAGCTGAATCATCTTTCTAACTAGGAAAAAAATGAGACAAATCCAACTTTTTGGGGGGCCGGAACATCCCTGCTCTTACCTGCCGGGGCAGTTTTCGCGTTCTGCCTATGTTGACACCCGCCTTAAACTTGACGTTCCGACCTACTCCACCCTTGCAGCGCAAGGTTTTCGACGCAGTGGCGACCTAGTCTACCGTCCCCATTGCCGCTCCTGTTCTGCTTGTGTGCCAATGCGACTGCCGGTGGCGCGTTTTTTCCCCAACCGTTCCCAATGCCGGACCCTTCTGATCAATGCGGATTTGGCAATCGTGCCTAAACCGGCGGATTTTGCCGAAGAACACTATCGCCTTTTCCTTTGTTATCTGGCAGCCCGCCACGACGACGGGGGCATGGCAGGCTCGTCGCCACAAGAC
>Ga0209697_10010168_pt1 | contig 10223 bp, 8 predicted proteins | sample AliMusrvi5mmetaG_FD_184115 | JGI IMG/M metagenome (GOLD analysis project Ga0209697, IMG submission 184115) | Freshwater lake bacterial and archeal communities from Alinen Mustajarvi, Finland, to study Microbial Dark Matter (Phase II) - Alinen... | ecosystem: Environmental > Aquatic > Freshwater... | reverse complement strand
CGATCTGACAAAATACATCTGGCAGGTCGCCGGTGCCGTTGGCCTGATATCCATCCGTTTGTTTGGTTGCATTGATCCTGCTTCCGAGCACTACGCCATCACACTCGGCCAGGCCTTGCAACTGACAAACATCCTGCGCGATATCAGCGAGGATCTCACCAACGGCCCGCGCATCTATCTGCCCCTCGTCGATCTGGCACGCTTCGATTACACTGAGGCCGATTTGTTGGGCCGCGTGTGCGACGCTCGCTTCCTGGCGCTGATGGCTCATGAGTCTGAGCGTGCCGACGGGTTGTTTCTTGAAGCCGCCGCCTGCCTGCCCGCCGCCGACCTCTCGGCGTTGTTGCCGGCACGCATCATGGCGGAGATCTATCAAGCGTTGCTTCACCAGATGCGTGGCGGCGGGTTCCGCGTCTTTGAAACGCGTTACAGAGTCTCCACGGCTCGCAAACTGACCATTTTTTCCAAGCACCTGTTTGGCTGAGTTGTTGCTTGAACCAGAAATTCGAAGCTGAAATCTGAAAGTTGATCATGAAACCACGGATTGCACGGATTTTACGGAATTGTTGAATTAGGATTCTCTCACCATTTGCAGCACAGCAGAATCTCAAGAAGGTCCTTATTTCAATCTGTAAAATCCGTGTCAACCGTGGTTCATCTTGCCCCGAGTATTGTCCAACTTCGGAGTTCGGGTTGAACCCGGAATCCGTGGTTTATCTAACCTCGAGTTTTGTCGAATTTCTGTTTTCGAGTTGAATTCCCGCAGCGGACGGCTTGAATAGCGGGCGTGAACCGTTGGCCATTGCTTCTGCTGCTCCTCATGCTCGGTGCCTGCGCCTCCACCAAACAACCCTTGGTGGTTAAACAATTCAGGATGCTCAACCTGCGGCCCGACACCATCGAAGACCCTATCATCCGCGGTGAAAAACAGCGCCGCTTGTATGGGGCAGTCAGCTTGAAGGAGCAGACCTCCAGGCTCGGCGTCTATTACACCATCTTGTGGACCATCCCCCCGGGCACTCCGGCCGGCGAGGTCGAGGTACTCTTCGAATTCCAGCAAGGTGCCACCGCCAGCCTCGTCAAGCACCTCGTCAAGCGCTTCCCTGCCAGCCAGTCGTCCGGCAATGTGGAATTCGCCATCATCGGCAAGGATTACCTCAACAACGGTCGCGTGTTGGCCTGGAAAACCTCCCTCAGCCGCGGCGGTCAGCTCGTTGCCACTAAAAAATCCCACCTCTGGCAGTGAGTGGCTGCGCTGCGGGGATTTGGAATTGACAAACATTCGACAGCCCTCAGCCTCCTCCCGTCTCTGCACTGAGGTTCATTTTTTGGGAAGGGACTGTGGAGAATCCCCTATTTTGCATGTTCAAATTCAAAGCTGGCATACTCGCCGATGACACCTATCGCGGCCTGATTGGACGGGTCCTGCGGGAGAATTTCCGTCTGTATGTCTGGCGCTACATACTCGCCTTTGTGCTGATGGGCTGCGCCGCTGCGGCCACCGGCCTGTCTGCCTTTTTGATGAAAAACATCACCGCCGTGGTCTTCGGTGCTCCCGAAAAACTCAAGTCCAGCCCGGCCACTGCGGAGAAGGCCAGCAAGTTCGGCGCAGAATGGCTGCGGAGCGCAGGCGATTATTTTTCGACCCATTTCGCCTCATCAACTCCAGGCATGCTGCTCATTTTCAATGTGGCCTTATCCATCATTGTCGTGTTCTTCGTCAAGGGGGCTTGTCAATACGGCTCCTCGGTCATCCTCTCCAAAATCGGTAACAATATCGTCGCACGCCAGCAACGCCGCGTCAGCAACCACATCCTCAACCAATCGCTTAGCTTTTTTGTTCACTTCCCATCCAGCGATCTAATCACCCGCGTCTCCCAGGCCGCCAGTTCCGCTCGTGATGTCATGAATTTGCTCATGATGCGGGTGCAAGATGTATTCACCGCCATCGCCCTCTTGGTTACCATGTTTGTGCTAGACTGGCGCCTTTCTTGCGCCGCGCTGTTTATTATGTCTCCCGTCAGCCTGGCGCTGGGCAAAATTATCAAACGCATCCGCAAAATTGCCACTGCCGAGTACCTCGGTCTCGTCCAGGTTATCTCCGCCATTCAGGAAGCTATCATCGGCAATAAACTCATCAAGTCATATAATATGGAGCCGCACATGAGCGGCCGATTCAATGAGGCTATCACTGCCGTCGAAAAACGTTCTAACAAGATGGCTGTGGTCTCCGCACGCACCAGCCCGTTGATGGAAACCGTCGGCGGCATCGCCATCGCCTGCATCGTTTTCTATGGCGGCTATCGAAACCTGGTGTATGGCCAAAACGCCGGTTCCCTTATTGCCTTCCTTACCGCCTTGCTGTTAGCCTACGATCCGATCAAGCGCATCGCCCGCATGAACGTCTCACTGCAAGCATCTCTCATCGGTGTACAGATGTTATACAATGTGCTCGATGCAGACTATACCATCCCGGATCAACCGGACGCCAAAACCCTGCTCATCCACCAAGGAGATATCACCCTCCGCCATGTCTCCTTCTCTTATCGGCCCGGCCTCCCCGTCATCCATGATGTCTCCCTGGTCTGCCCCGGTGGCCATGTCACCGCCTTGGTCGGCCCCTCCGGCAGTGGCAAATCCACCCTTCTCAATTTGATCGAACGATTTTACACCCCGGAAGTCGGCACCTTGGAAATCGACGCCCAGGACATCTGTGGCCTCACCACCGCCTCGTTGCGCCGGGAAATGTCTCTGGTCAGTCAAGATACATTCCTCTTTTCCGATACCCTGCGCAACAATATCCGCCTCGCCCGCCCCGACGCCACCGACGAACAAATCGAGCAGGCCGCCCGCGCCGCTTTCGCCCATGACTTCATCATGGAACAACCCCACGGCTACGACACTCAGGTCGGCGAAAATGGCGGAAACCTATCCGGTGGCCAGCGCCAGCGCATCTCCATTGCCCGAGCCTTCCTCAAAAATGCACCTATCTTGTTGCTCGACGAGGCCACCTCCTCCCTCGATAGCGAGTCTGAACAGCAAATCCAACTCGCCTTTGACCGCCTCATGCAAGGGCGCACCACCATTGTCATTGCCCATCGCTTCTCCACTATCCGCAATGCCCGCAAAATCCATGTCCTGCAAAACGGATCCCTCGTTGCCAGCGGCTCCCATCAGGAACTCATCAGCGACCCCTCCAGCCTTTACGCCCACCTCTACCGCCTGCAGTATCAGCAGGCAGACATTGCAGCGGAGCCATTTGAACTGGAAATAATCAAATGATCGCTTCTGCTGCCAACGCCACCCCTTGGCTTGACGTTGTTATTCCAACCCGAAACCGGGCCCATGCACTGCGCAAAACTCTTCCGGATACCATCCGTCAAGCTGAGAAATTCGGTGCAGTCGTAAGCCTCTACGATAATGCATCTACGGATGATACCAAAGCGTATCTCACCGCTCTTGCCGACAATCATCCAATTATCCAATATCGCCGCCATACCGAAAACATCGGCCTTGATCGCAACATGTTGGCGGGAATTCAGCACACGCGGGCCCCTTATGTGTTATGGCTGGGAGACGACGACATGCTATGTCCTGACGCGCTGGATACCCTCCGCCGAATCATAGAAAACACACAGGCTGATCTAATACTACTCAATATGGCCTGTGATCCTACGGGTAGTCTTCGAGAAACCGTGGAAGATCTCGCCTACGATGATCCTCCGGCATTCTTTTCCCGGCATGTATTCCACATGCCATTTGGAACCACTCTCTTCAAGTCATCCTTTGTCGATGCACTCGAATCCTCCCAAAGATTTGTGGGAACCTACCACGCCTACACTGGCCTACTGACGGACGCCCTTGCCGAGCGCAGTTTGCGCGGGGATTCTTGCCGGATCTTTGTTTCAAAAGATTTGCTGGTTACGCCACTGACGATTGAAAAATCATGGATCAGTGACAAGTCTGATGTGATCCTGAACGGTATCCCCGCATGGTTTGACATGCTACATCCATTGTATAATTCAGCCAGAGTGGATCCGTACTTGGAATTTCTCGCCAGCAGCGAATTCTCTCAGGCGGCTTGTTCCGCAAACGCGTCGCCCACGGCTCCCTCACCCAATGCCAGCGTCTTCCGCTTGTGGGCGTCACTAGCCGCCTCTAACGCACGCGCTACCATGCTCGACTCGCAATTATCCGACGCCACCGCATACGCTAGCATACTGAAGTCCCGGATATGCACGCTGGTTGACGGCTGGACATGGACAAAATGGCGCTTGATGCCTTGGACCAAACCCAAATGGCGCAATCATCCACTCGATGTATCATGAGTAAACTTTGTGCGTTTCCGACAAAAATTGCCATTGACGCCCCCCCACATGCACTACTATATCTAGCCATGTCCCGCCACCATAGTATCGTTTGGCTTCATGTTGCCCGAGGATCTGGAGCCACCCCATGGCTTGCTCATCATAACCATTAATCCGTCACTTCTTGATTATGGCACCATTGCTATCCATCCTGATCCCTACGTACAACCGTGAGGCATACATCGAGCAATGCATCGCATCCGTGCTGGAGCAGCCGTTTTCCGATTTTGAAATCATCATCTCGGATAACGCCAGCACTGATCGCACCTGTGAAATCATTCAAAACATCCAGGCCGGGGAACCACGCATCAAACTCCTAAGGCAACCTTCCAACATGGGTCCGGTTCCAAATTGGAAAACGTGCCTCGATGCCGCTTCGGGACGCTTTATCCATTGGTTATGGAGTGACGACTATGTGGACGCCAGTTTCTACGGGGAATGGAACTCGTTCCAACAGCAATCCGGGAATGCCGGAAAAATGTTCTGCTGTGCAACAAACTATGACGATTGCGGAGATATCTCTCCTGCCTATCGCTACCCGTCAGATTCCTACTCGTGGAAAGAACTGATACAAAAATTGCTGGATTTCCCCGCGATACCGGTTTCGCCCGCCGCCTATGTGTTGCCCGCAGCGGCGGTTCGCAAGCACTTTTACAATCGCATCCCTGCCAACGGTTCAATTGACTGTGTTGGACGCGCAATTGGCGTGGATTTCCTGATGGTCGCGGGCACACTCCGGGATCTTGGTACAGTCCATCTATGTCCGAAGCCCATGGTCTTTTTCAGAAAACACATGCAATCCATTTCCGTCTTGGAAATTGACTCACTGCACGTCCATTATATCTACGCTCTACTCTGGTTCCTCCTGCAATCACACACCGGCATCCCGTGGCGAAAACGCTGGAAACTCTATAAGAAAATCAAAAGAATGAATCATCCCTCACTCACCGACGCCGGAAAAAAACTCGTCCTCAAATTTTTCTAAAGCAGCGCATACCAGGGAATTGCCTCGCTTGAAGCCAACCTCAACATTTCAATCATTACATGAAAGCCGCCATCTTAGCCGGAGACTTGGGAACCTGTCTTAGTGAGGAAACTGCGCTCCGTCCAATACCCATGGTGGAAACGCAATCGACTTCCGCCATCCACCTCGCATACAAAAATAAAAAAGTCCTAGTCACCGGCCACACCGGTTTCAAAGGTTCGTGGCTTTGCGAATGGCTGCTTATGTTAGGTGCGGATGTCACCGGATATGCCCGCGACCCCCTGCCGCATGAAGTGCTTTTTCAACAACTCGGGCTGTCCCGGCGCATGACCGACCACCGCGGCGATATCGCTGACCGGGATGCATTGGTCTCACTTGTGCGGGAACTGCGTCCAGAGGTCGTTTTTCATCTCGCTGCCCAGCCCTTGGTTCGTCTGTCTTATGATATTCCCGTGGAGACATTCGCCACTAACATTATGGGCACGGCCCATCTGCTTGATGCCGTCCGCCAGTCTGGACACCCATGCGCTGTCGTTGCTATCACTACCGATAAATGTTATGAAAACCAAGAGTGGTTGCATGCATACCGCGAGGAGGATCCGATGGGTGGATACGATCCCTACAGCGCCAGCAAAGGCGCTGCGGAGTTGCTCATAGCGTCCTACCGCCGCTCTTTTTTTCATCCCAATGGCCCCATCAAGGTGGCTTCCGCCCGCGCCGGCAATGTCATCGGCGGTGGGGATTGGGCGCTGGACCGTATCGTGCCAGATTGTATCCGCGCCGTGCAGCGTGGCGAACCCATTCCGGTCCGCAATAAAATCGCCACCCGCCCATGGCAGCACGTTCTGGAACCCCTCTCCGGATATCTTTGGTTAGGCGCATGCCTTGCCACCCGCGAAACAGGTCGTGACGCGCTTTGCTCCGCCTTTAACTTCGGACCCCCAATCACCAGCAACCGCACCGTGGCGGATCTCGTCAACGAACTCGTCAAGCATACCGGTGGCAAGTGGCTGGATGCTACCGACCCCAACGCGAGGCACGAGGCATCCTACCTAAATCTTGCTACAGATAAGGCCTTTCACCTCCTCGGCTGGCGCTCGGTTTGGTCATTCGAAGAAACCATCGCACACACCGCCGAATGGTACCTCAATGAACCCGCAGGAGGCTCCACCCAGGAAATTACCCGAAATCAAATCCTTCGGTACAACCAAGACGCGGCCGCCAAAGGCTTGGACTGGGCGTCCTGAAGAGTTTCCCACCTACCCATTTATTTGCAGATGTCACCCGCCGAAATCAGATTGGAAATCCTGCGCCTCACACGCGAATACTCGCGCCTAACTCACTCGGCAAACCGCCCTGGTGACGATTCTGCACGAGCACCGTTCATAGCGGGTGAGACGCCAATTCCTTATGCAGGCAGGGTTTTTGACGAAGCTGAAGTCGCCGCCGCAGTCTCAACCACGCTCGATTTCTGGCTTACACTCGGCCCTGAAGGCGATGCCATGGAAAAGGAACTAGCCGGGTTCATGGGGGTGAAGCACTCCATACTTGTCAACTCCGGGTCCTCTGCCAACCTTATTGCGTTCAGTGCCCTCACATCCCACAAAATCCCAGGGCACAAACGCCTCGTTCCCGGTGACGAAATTATTACTGTGGCGGCCGGTTTCCCTACCACAGTTGCACCGATCATTCAGTGCGGTGCCGTTCCGGTATTTATTGATGCCAATTCTATCACAGGCAATGCCGATTGTACGCAACTGGAAAGCGCATACTCGCCGGGCAAGACGAAGGCGGTGATGATGGCTCACGCCCTGGGGAATCCTTTTGATCTTGGCATCGTCTTGGAATTCTGCCGGAAATACGATCTCTGGCTCATTGAGGACAATTGCGATGCCCTGGGCTGCACTTATACCCTGCCGCTTGCCAAAGCCAAGGACCTCGCTCTCGAACACCTGATCAAAATTGCGGAAAAAGGCGAGCACCCGATCATTCGCATCCATTCGAATGCAACAGTAGATAGTAGAAAGCAGAAAGCAGAAATTGGAAACAATGAGCCTTGCCCGGACGCCTCTTCATTACAACTTTTCTTAACCGCCCCAACTGGAAGTTTCGGTGATATCTCCACCCAATCATTCTATCCTCCTCACCATCTCACCATGGGCGAGGGCGGTGCCGTCAATATCATTCGCCAGGCCACGCTCAAAACCTGCGCTGAGAGCTTCCGCGACTGGGGTCGTGATTGCTGGTGTCCTTCTGGAAAAGACAATACCTGCAACAAACGATTCCAATGGCAATGCGGTGAGCTTCCAGCAAGCTACGATCATAAATATATTTACAGCCACCTCGGTTACAACCTGAAACCCTTGGACCCGCAAGCCGCCATCGGCCGCGTCCAGCTTCGCCGCCTGCCAGCATTTATCAATGCCCGAAAACGCAACTGGGAACTGCTTCGCCGCGGTCTTCATGGGCTGGAAACTTACCTTGATTTTGCACTGCCCACTCACGCCACCGCGTGGAACCCTCCGACAGATGAAAAGCTGAAAGCCGAAAGCCGATTGCTGAAATTGGAAGAAGCAACAGATGACTCTTCATTGCAGCGTTCAACTATTCCAATATCGGAATTCTCCTGGGACGACTCCGCGTGCCGGACCGATTGCTCCTGGTTCGGATTTATGATGTCTATCAAAAAATCAGCTCCGTTCACCCGTTCCGATCTGGCGCGACACTTGGATGAACATAAGATCGGCAGTCGCATGCTCTTCGGTGGCAATCTCGTCCGCCAACCTGCTTTCATACAACTCAAACGCGACAGCCCGGACGCTTTCCGCGTGATCGGCGGACTCGCTTCTTCCGACTCTATCATGAATCAAACCCTGTTTCTCGGAACCTATCCCGGGCTGACCCACACGATGATCCAGTACATCGTCCAAGTCATTAAAGCGTTTGTGGCTGAAAAGGAAGGCGCTAGAACCCAGTAATAATGAGACTATTCGTTACCGGAGGCACTGGATTCATAGGTTCGCATTTCATTCGAATCGCTCTCGGGCAAGGCCATGAGGTGATCGCACTGAGGCGGCCAGAATCAAAGCCCCCTATTGAATTGAACCCTCAGCCGGTTTGGCATGAGTCATGCCTCAAGCACATTCCAGACGCGCTGCTCGCATCGTGCGATGCGCTGCTTCACTTCGCGGCAAGCGGGGTTTCCCCCCAGCCCACGAATTGGCAAGATGCCTTTGAATTCAATGTTCTTCAGAGTCTGGGCCTCTGCGAGCAAGCAACCAAACTGGGTTTGCCACACATTATTGCCTGTGGGTCTGGATTCGAATATGGCCGGAGTGCCACCCGATACCATTCCATTCCAGTCAGCGCTCCGCTTGAGCCCATCGGCCCCTATGCCGCCTCCAAGGCGGCTTTCAGCGTGGGCTTGGGAGCACTTGCTCGTGCCAGTGCGACTTCCGTCACCCTGCTCCGGCCATTCCACCTTTATGGTGAAGGGCAGAACCCCGGCAACCTATGGCCGGCACTGCGCCAAGCCGCGCTCAGCCATACGGACTTTCCCATGACTCCCGGAGAACAAGTCCGCGACTACATGCCTGTGGCTTTGGCCGCTGAGCAATTCATGCACGCGGTGCACAGCCCGCCTCCCGCAGGTTGTATGAGAATCGCCAACATCGGATCGGGATCACCTATTACACTCAAGGAATTCGCGACTTATTGGTGGGCACATTGGCAAGCGAGTTCCCAACTTTTGATCGGTACCCTTCCTTATCGCGATAGTGAAATCATGCGAATGATCCCAGAACTAAGTATCATACGATGCAACCATCAGCAACAGGACCCTGTATTCTTACAAGCATTCCCCCAAGCATGCCCAGATCTATCGCTGGATTGGACGTGTCCGGGCGATACCAACTGGAGTGCGTCAACTCATGGCGGTCATCTGGGTTCCGCGTGATCAGCCTCAATTGTGCTGCTGAAATCCCCTGTCTTTCGGGATTTAAGACATGGGTTGAGTTCGTTGAAATCCAGTCACGGGTGCCGAGAATTCATGACTTTCTAGAGGTTTCAAGATCACACGGTAACGGAATTTGCGGTGTTATCAATGCGGATTGCTTGTTGCATCTGGATGCCGAGGAATTCTCGGAGGTGATTCACAAGGCCAGTTCCTCGTTGTTGCTCTTTGAGCGTCTGGATCTGAGTGCTGACAGGGGATTGCCCAATGGCAAGCGTTACGTCGGATTTGATTTTTTCCTTTTTGACGGAGCTATTATCAGCCAAGCCATCATGGATAGGATTGCGGAGGCGGATTTTGTGATTGGGCAGCCGTGCTGGGATTATTTTTTTCCGTTGTTATTGCGTGCCAACGGCATCGATGTAGTAAAATGCAATGGCGCATCCCTGTTTCATCTGGAGCATGATTTCAATTGGGATCAGGAGAAATGGCTGGATGGAGCAGCGAAGCTTTTCCGGCATGTGGACTTTGACACACCGTTTCTACCAGATGACATCCGTACCATCGGCAGCAAATTGTCAGTGATTCGCGCAGAACGGTTTGATGAATCCCAGATGGCGGATCTGGGACTGTGCATCGACAGTATATATATGAATCTGCACGAGGCGAGCCAGTCGAATATGGAGAATACGGCCACCGCGCACGAGGATTTGTTCAAAACCTTGGAGACTCCCGCATTTCGAAGATTGTATTACGACCTGCAAACGAAGCCATTGCGGCCTGATTTGCCTAACCCTGAACCTGTTATTACCAAGAAGAAGAAGTGGTATAAGAAGGCTTTGTTAAAAATTAAGCGTTTGAAGCGCGAGTCGTCTGATTGAAAACCTGCCAAGTGTAAAAGACATGCAATCTCCCATGC
>Ga0209697_10010163_pt1 | contig 10229 bp, 8 predicted proteins | sample AliMusrvi5mmetaG_FD_184115 | JGI IMG/M metagenome (GOLD analysis project Ga0209697, IMG submission 184115) | Freshwater lake bacterial and archeal communities from Alinen Mustajarvi, Finland, to study Microbial Dark Matter (Phase II) - Alinen... | ecosystem: Environmental > Aquatic > Freshwater... | reverse complement strand
GAAGGACTCTGCGTCTGCGCTCAGGCTTGGCGGTGCGGCGGCGAAAATCGGGAATGCGTTGTCGAATGTCACATCGGTGGTGGAGGAAAAGGTCCAGCCTGAAACAAAAGAGGCCGTTGCCGCCGCCGCGCCGGACGCCGCGAAGCCGGGTGTGGAATGGCCTTCGTTGCGGCTCGATGGCCTGTTTGTCGATAAAACCGGCGCCCGCCTGGCGTGCATCAACGGCCAGATGTTGAAAGCCGGCGCGGAAATTGCCGGCGTCAGGATCGCCTGGATCACGGACAAATCCGTCACGCTTTCCAAGGGTGCGGAAACGCGTCGCATCAAGGTCGGGGATTGGCTGTAGGACAATCTGCGGGGCGCGGTGTCTGTTTTAAGGGTTCAGGGTTCGGGGTTCAGGCAAGCAGAAGAAAAGAAACCACTGATTATACGGATGGCACGGATAGGAAGCAGGAGCCAGAAGGTGGAAGATAGAATTTTTTCCGGCGACTGTCTCCTGATCTTCTGTCGGTCTCATTTCTGCCTGAACCCTGAAGCCTGAACCCTCCCGCTCATATCCGTGTTCATCTGTGCTGTGCCCCGCATAGCCTCTGGGCAACGCGGGGTGATCTGCGGGCGGTTCCGATTACTCTTTTTCCTGAACCCCGAACCCTGAACCCTGTATCCAGCCACCTTTTCAGGCTCAGCCGTGCGTGGATTCGATTTTCCGCTGCCGGTAGATGGCGTTGATGCAGTTGTCAAAATCCGCCGGCGTTGTCAGGAAATAGTGGCACTTGCGCTTGGTGGCGTTTTCCACCTCCGCCAGCACGGCTTTGTTGTATGGGTTCAGCACGGCCACCAGGATGTCGGTGCCGATCCGTTCAAAGGGGATGATGCCCTGCTTGACGATGTAGCTGAGCGGCAGCATCGCATACACTTCGGGCTGGGGCTCGAACGTCCCCAGCGGGATGATCGGCATGTCGCTCTGTTTCGCGGTGTAGTTCAGCACGCTTTCCAGCTTGGCCGAATGCAGGTCCATCAGGGCGTGCAGGACGGAAATGGTCATGATGTTGCCGCTGGCGGAAAGATCCGTCAGCACCTGGATGACGGACGCATATTCCTCCTGCGACAGCTCGCCGGCGCGCAGCAGGTTCCAGGCGAACTCCATCTCGTCGGCGATGACATTGTGGCTGTGCAGGACGCTGGCGTCCGGGGTGGCGCCCTTCTCGGCTTTCTTCGCGCCCTCCGCGGCCGCCGGCTGGAGCAGCATCTCGTCAAGGTGCCGGGCCGCTTCCGCCACCAGCGGATCCGAACCGATATAGGGCTTCAGGAGCGTGCTGACGTGTTCGGCGGTTTCCCTGTCGTGCTCGTCGGCCACCACATGTGCCAGCCGCAGCAGGTAGTCGCGCGCCTTCGCCGTGTTGCCGATCTGCGCATAGGCCTGCGCCAGCGCTTCCAGGGACACGCGGTCCGTCGGCATGGTTTCAATGATGGATTCAAACATCGAGATGGCGGCCTGGATGTGGCTGTCGGATCCTTCGCCTGCGGACGCATCGCGCTCGTCAGTCATAAAAATCTCCATTGAGTCTTTTGCAGAATTTCCATGGACGGCACGGAGGCCGTCCCTCCATTGTCAAACTCATGCCATTGGCTGCATCTTCTGGAGGGTTGGGCTCCGTCCCGACCGTTCCCCCCGTGAGTTTGCAAGCGTATCCATTATTAGAATGAATATAAAGCATTTATCGTGCCGGGATGGGGTGTGAAAATCAAAAATATTTTTTTCTGGCATGCTTATTGCTTTGAAAGTATTTTAAGAGTATCTAATCTTTATACAAAGAGGCGCACCGTCAATGAAAAGTATGGATTCCGGATCTAGCATCACTGATATTCTGCTCAGGCGTGGCGCGATTTCCAAGGACAAGCTTGAAAAAGCCCGGCAGGATGCCGGCCCTGTCCGGATCGAAAAATATCTGGACCAGAACCAGCTGGTCCCGCCCGCGGAGATCACGCTGGCCGTCTCTGAATACCTGAACATCCCGCCGGTGATCCTCTCGCACTGCACGCCCAATGCGGAGCTGCTGGAGCACCTGCCGGTCGAGCTGTGCATCCGGCATTCGATCCTGCCCATGATGCTCGTGGGGCAGACCCTGTATGTGGCCATGGGCGATCCCTTCAATATCCTGGCGCTGGAGGAGTTCCGCTCGGCCACCGGCTACACGATCGTTCCGATGGTCGTCCATGAGCGCGAGGTGAATGACATCCTGGGCAAGCTCTCCACCAGTGCCCAGGGGCTTGACCTGGAAAACATGATGCGTGGCGGCGATGATGTTGAGGTCGACCACAACAAGTCGGATGAGACGGAAACGCTGGAGCAGACCCTTGAAAACGTGGAGCGCGCCCCGGTCATCCGCATGGTCAACATGATCCTGATCGAGGCGCTGCGCAACAAGGCCAGCGACATCCACATCGAGCCCATGGAGAAGACCACCCGCCTGCGCTACCGCGTGGACGGGCTGCTGTTCGAAAAGCCCAGCCCGCCGAAGTCGTTCCACGGCTCCGTGGTGTCGCGCATCAAGATCATGGCCGAGCTGGATATCGCCGAGCGGCGCATGCCGCAGGACGGCCGCATCAAGGTCCGCGCCCTGGGCAAGGAGGTGGACGTCCGCGTCAGCATCCTGCCCACCGTGCATGGCGAAAAGGTGGTGCTGCGCATCCTGGATAAGGCCAACCTGGCCTCGGGCCTCTCCACGCTGGGGCTGGATGACTTTGCCCATGCGGCCATGAAATACGCCATTGACCAGCCGCACGGCATCATCCTGGTCACGGGCCCCACCGGCAGCGGCAAGACCACCACCCTCTACTCCTGCCTGCAGGATTTGAACCACGTGGATGTCAACATCGTGACCTGCGAGGACCCGGTGGAGTATGAGCTGCCCGGCATCAACCAGGTGCATGTCAACACCGGCGTGGGCCTGACCTTTGCCTCGGTGCTGCGCTCGGTGCTGCGGCAGGACCCGGATATCATCCTGGTGGGCGAGATCCGTGACGCGGAAACCGCGGATGTGGCCGTCAAGGCCGCGTTGACCGGCCATCTGGTCTTGAGCACCCTGCATACCAATGACGCCGCCGGCGCGGTGGTCCGCATGGTGGACATGGGGGTCGCCCCCTTCCTGCTTTCCTCCTGCCTGATCCTGGCGCAGGCGCAGCGGCTTTACCGCAAGCTCTGCCCCTTCTGCCGCACCCCGGACGTGCTTGACGCCGAGGTGCTCCGGGTTAACCGGATCGATCCTGAGTTTTTCAGGAATGCCGTCATTTACAAGGCCGTGGGTTGCCCGAAATGCAACAACGTCGGGTTCAAGGGCCGCGGTGCGCTGATGGAGGTGCTGACGGTCAATGCCCTTGTCCGCGATGCCATTTTGCACGGCAAGGGCATGGGCGAGATTCGCGACATGGCCATCAAGAGCGGCATGGTGACCATGAAGGAGGCCGGCTTGCGCAAGGTGCGCGACGGGGTGACGTCGCTGGCGGCGGCGCTGGAAGTCACGGGCGGCGAATAAAAAACATAACGGCTCAGGCAGTCAGGATACAGAATTCAGAATCCAGTATGAAGCACGGAAGAAACAGCCGTCAAAGCGCGCAAAGGCCGGGTTGCGGAGGCTGTGCGCTTGTCGCCTGTGCTCTTTGCATTCTTACTTCTGACTGCTGAATTCTGACTCCTGAGTGTAATCAGAACCTTTTGAGGTGTTGCCATGACGGTCGTTCAAAGAACATCCGGAGCCAATGCGTTGGCGGTGCGGTCTTCGGTGCTGCCCGATTCAATGACGGCGGCGCGGCAGGACGGGGGCGCGCCCGCGAAAACGTTGAAAGTCCGCGGCACGCGCAAGATCGTCCTCAAGGAGTTGCCGGTTTTCTCGCGCCAGTTTGCCGCCATGCTCAAGGCCGGCATGTCCGTGGTGTCGTCTTTGATGACCCTTGAGGAACAGGCAGTCAATTTGTCCTTCAAACGCGTCCTGGGCACGGTGCGCGAGGCGATTGAGGGGGGGTCCACGTTTTCCGATGGCTTGACCATCTTCCCCAAGGTGTTTGATGAGCTGTATGTCAGCATGGTCCGCGCGGGTGAAAAAAGCGGGCGGTTTGCCGAGACCATGCGGCGGATCGCGGTGATGCTGGATTCGGATGCCAAACTGCGGCGCAAGGTGAAATCCGCCATGGCTTACCCGGTGGTGGTGCTCTGTCTGGCCTTGATCATTGCGGCGGGCCTGGTCACGTTCATCGTTCCCGTTTTTGCAAAACTGTTCAAGGATTTTGGACGTGATTTGCCCGGACCCACCCAGTTTCTGGTGGATCTGAGCAATTTCATCCGGCATTACTACTACCTGATTATCCCCGCCATTTTCCTGGTTGTGTATCTGTTCAGGCGCTGGAAACACACGCCGTCGGGGCAGTACAAGTTTGATGCGTTTGTGCTGAAAACCCCGGTCTTCGGCGTGTTGACCCAGAAGGTGGCCATGGCGCGCTTTGCCAGTACCCTGGCCCAGCTGGTGCGCAGCGGCGTGCCGATCCTCTCGGGCCTGCAGATTGTCGCCAAGGCCACGGGCAACAAAGTCATCGAGGAGGCGGTCCTCAAGTCCATGGTCAGCGTGGAGCGTGGCGAGCCGATTTACAAAGGGCTGGAGGGCCAGCCGTGCATCCCCGTGCTGATGGTCCGGATGATGGCGGCCGGCGAAAAAACCGGCCAGCTCGACGAGATGCTCGACGGCGTTGCGGATACCTATGATGATGAGGTGGAGACCATGCTGGCCACCTTGACCTCCATGCTGGAGCCGTTGCTGATGGTGGTGCTCGGTGTCATCATCGGCGGCATTGTCATCAGCATGTTCCTCCCGATCTTCAAGCTCGGTGAAGTCGTCGGCGGAGTCAAGGGATAGGCGGCCGCCAGGCTGGCGGCAGGGTTCTGGCTTCGCCGCAACGGCTCGCCGAACAAATTAGGGTTCAGGGTTCGGGGTTCAGGCAAAAACGAGACCGGCAGAAGAATAACCACGGATTACACGGATGGCACGGATAGGAGCGGAAGGTTTAAGGGTTTGAGGGTTTAAGCAGGAATGAGACGGGCAGAAGATCAGGAGACAGAAGACAGGAGACAGTCGCCGGGAAAATTTCTATCTTCCACCTTCTGGCTCCTGCTTCCTATCCGTGCCATCCGTATAATCAGTGGTTTCTTTTCTTCTGCTTGCCGAACTCTCAAACCATCCAACCATTTAACCAGTAAACCATCAACCCTTAAACCTTCCTATCCGTGCCTCTTGCGCTCTGCGCCCTGCCTCTCCACATCCGTGGTCAATTTGTCTTCTCCAGTCTTGCCCGAACCCTGAACCCCGAACCCTGATTTCTTAACTCCTTAACTCTTAAACCAGTAAACCGCCAAACCTATGAACCCTCCAACCAATAAACCATCAAACCAGTAAACCCTTTAACCCTTAAACCTTCTTTTTTCTCCCGTTCTCAAAAATGTTAAAATATTGACATGAAGATGCTTGCGGATAAGAGGATTTCTTCGTTATACTTGTCGCACTTTTGAGAGAGCATTTGGTTTTGCTGAAATGTAACGGCTTGGAGTGGTTGAGATCAAAGGATTATGACGTTTCTCCTCATAGATTTCCTGAACCCTGAACCCTGAACCCTGAACCCTGTCACCTGTGTCGCTCCGCTGAAATAAGGACGCTTATGGCTAAAATCCTGCTGGTTGATGATGAGCCGCGCGTGTTGAGCCTTTTAAACACGCTGTTGAAGAGTGATGGCCATGAGTCGACGGTCGTCCAGGATGGTGCCTTGGCGCTGCCGCTTATCCAGTCTGAAAAATTCGATCTGGTGATCACCGACCTGCGGCTGCGGACGATCAACGGCATTGAATTGCTCAAGTCCATCCGCACCGGCATGCCGGACTTGCCGGTGATTCTGCTGACCGCGTTTGCCACCGTGGAAACCGCGATCGATGCCATGAAGCTGGGCGCGTTCGATTATATCACCAAGCCCTTCAAGGTGGACGAGCTCCTCAACGCGGTGCATGGGGCGCTGGATTTCGGGCGTTCCCTGAAGGAGGGCGGCGGCAATCTGGACCTTCCGGCGGTGGCCGCAGCGAATGACGATGATTTCCTGGCGGAAAGCCCCAGCATGAAAAATGTGCGGGAGATGGTCCGGCGGGTGGCGCCCACGGACGCCACGATCCTGTTGACCGGCGAAAGCGGCGTGGGCAAGGAGGTGGTGGCCAAGGCGATCCACCGCAACAGCCGGCGCAAGGACAAGCCGTTTGTCGCGGTCAATTGCGCGGCCTTGCCCGAGAACCTGCTGGAGTCGGAGATGTTCGGCCATGCCAAGGGCTCCTTCACCGGCGCCACCGCCAATAAGGAGGGCCTTTTCGAGACCGCCAGCGGCGGCACCTTGTTCCTCGATGAAATGTGCTCCATGCCGCTGGTGATCCAGGGCAAGCTGTTGCGGGTTTTGCAGGAGAAGGAGATCCGGCGGGTGGGCGGCACGGCCAGCATCCCGGTGGATGTCCGTGTCCTGGTGGCCTCCACCCGCAACCTGGAGGATCTGGTCAGGAGCGGCGCGTTCCGGCAGGATCTGTTCTACCGCCTGGCGGTCATCACGATTGACATCCATCCCCTGCGTGAGCGCAAGGAGGACATCCTGCCGCTGGTGCACTACTATCTCCGCCATGAGACGCCGGAAGGCCGGCCGCTGCCTGTGGTGAGCCGTGAGGCGGGCGACATCCTCATGGCGTATCACTGGCCCGGCAATGTGCGTGAGCTTGAGAATGCCATCCAGCATGCCTTGACCTTTGCCCAGGACGGCCAGATCACGGCCGACGTTCTGCCGCCGAAGATCGTCAGGGAGTCCCGGGACTCCGGGCATGTGCTGCCCGCCGCCGGCGGCGATGGTTCGGCCTATCGCAACCTCTCGCTCAAGGCGTATCTGCGGCAGAAGGAAAAAGAATACCTCGCGCAGGTCCTGGCCTCCGTGAAGGGCGACAAGGAAAAAGCCGCCCAGGCGATGAAAATCAGCCTGGCAACCCTCTATCGCAAGCTTCCCGATGAAGAAAAAATGTAGATGTAAGGGTTTAATGGTTTACTGGTTGGATGGTTTACTGGTTTGAGAGTTCGGCAAGCAGAAGAGGCTAAAATTCTGCAACCCCGGTCGGGACGGAGCCCGACCCTCCATAAGATGCAGCAAAAATGGAGGGACGGACTCTGTGCCGTCCGTCTTTGCCCGTTTCGCGGTTTTTGCGTGTTTCGTAGTTAAAACTCTTTCCTCCTCGGTTAATCTTTCCGTAATCCTGTAAATCCATGTTAAATGTCTTTTTTTTGTCAATTTTGCAAATTTATCAGCTTTTACGACTTCGTAGGTTGTCGTTTTTGATAAAATATGCATATCCAACAAGGCGTATGATGTTTTTTTTACCAGATTAAGCCAGACGAAAACAAAAAATGCCGGAAAAAAATCATTTTTTAGTGGGAATAACCTGATAAAAATGTACAATGTAATGCGGTTTGATGAATTTTGTATTTGATTTGGTGTTTGATAAATCAGGCACAAAAAGTTGGCACGGGGTATGCATTAATAAAACAGGCGATGGGTGAAGGCATGAAGAATCAAGGGTTCGCATGGGTTGAGGTGATGGTTGTGCTGGCCATCATCGGTGTGTTGGTCGCTTTTGCGGCCCCGTCGTTTATGAAGGCGCGTTCACAGTCTGAGTTGAATACGTGCGTGAACAATTTGAGACAGATTGCGGTGGCCAAGCAAAAATGGGGTGTTGAGAACAGGAAGGTGGAATCGGATGCACCGTCGGATATGTCCGAGCTTGTCGGTGCGACGCTGTGGATCAAGGCCACGCCGGTGTGCCCGGCGGGCGGCACCTACACGATCGGTGAGCTGTCTGATGAGTGCTCCTGTAGCATCCACGGCACCATCGCGGCGCCGGCAGCCCGGCAATGAAGTATGGCCGGTGGGTCAAAAAGAAAGCCGGCCGGTTGATGCGGGAAGCGGAAAAAAAGGAACAGCGGTATGAAGAAACAGGGGTTCACGTTGGTAGAAATCATGATCGTGGTGGCCATCATCGGTTTGCTGGCCACGATCGCGATCCCGTCGTTCATGAAGGCGCGCCAGCAGTCCCAGCTCAATGTGTGTCTGAACAACTTGCGCCAGATTGGGGCGGCCAAGGAGCAGTGGGGCCTTGAGAAGAAGAAGGTCGCGACGGATGCTCCGGGCGGCCTGACCGATTTGGTCGGCACGACGCTGTGGATCAAAAACACGCCGGTGTGCCCGGCGGGCGGTGCCTATACGATCGGCGCGCTGAATGCGGATTGCTCATGCGCCAAGCATGGCACGATTGCGTCGCCGACAACAATATAATTTGCGGTATGGCCGGCTGATCAAAAAGAAAGCCGGCCGGTTGATGCGGGAAACGGAAAAAAAGGAACAGCGGAATGAAGAAACAGGGATTCACGTTGGTTGAAATCATGATCGTGGTGGCCATCATCGGTTTGCTGGCGGCGATCGCGATCCCGTCGTTCATGAAGGCGCGCCAGCAGTCCCAGCTCAATGCGTGCCTGAACAACTTGCGCCAGATTGCGGCGGCCAAGGAGCAGTGGGGCCTTGAGAAGAAGAAGGTCGCGACGGATGCCCCGGGCGGCCTGACCGATCTGGTCGGCGCGACGCTGTGGATCAAGGCCACGCCGAAATGCCCGGCGAACGGCACCTACACGATCGGCGCACTGAATGCGGATTGTTCATGCGATCTGCATGGCACGGTTGCATCTCCCACAGCTCTGTAATGAAGTATGACTGTATGGCCGGCTGATCAAAAAGGAAGACAGCCGGTTGATGCGGCAAGCGGAAAAAAAAAGGAAGGAACAGCGGTATGAAGAAACAGGGGTTCACGTTGGTAGAAATCATGATCGTGGTGGCCATCATCGGGTTGCTGGCCGCGATCGCGATCCCGTCGTTCATGAAGGCGCGTTCGCAGTCGCAGCTCAATGCGTGCCTGAACAACTTGCGCCAGATTGCAGGGGCCAAGGAACAGTGGGGTCTTGAGAACAAGAAGGCATCGACGGATGCCCCGGGCGGCCTGACCGACCTGGTCGGCACGACGCTGTGGATCAAGGCCACGCCGGTGTGCCCGTCGGGTGGTGCCTACACGATCGGCGCGCTGAATGCGGATTGCTCATGCGGCAAGCATGGCACGATTGCATCGCCCACAGCTCTGTAATGAAGTATGACGGCATGGCCGATTGATCAAAAAGGAAGAAAGACGGCTGATGCGGTAGGTAAAAACAAAGAGAGGAGCAGCGGTATGAAGAAACAGGGATTCACGTTGGTAGAAATTATGATCGTGGTGGCCATCATCGGTTTGCTGGCGGCAATCGCGATCCCGTCGTTCATGAAGGCGCGTTCACAGTCACAGCTCAATGCGTGCCTGAACAACTTGCGCCAGATTGCGGCGGCCAAGGAACAGTGGGGTCTTGAAAACAAGAAGGTCGCGACGGATGCCCCGGGCGGCCTGACCGACCTGGTCGGCACGACGCTGTGGATCAAGGCCACGCCGGTTTGTCCGGCGGGCGGCGCCTACACGATCGGTGCGCTGAATGCGGATTGCTCATGCGGCAAGCATGGCACGATTGCATCGCCGACCGCGTTGTAATTGTATAGGTGTAAGTTGAAAAGCAGGAGGGCTCCGGTTTTCCGGGGCCCTCTTGTTTTTGGAGCCGTTTGCTGCGTCCCGTGCCTCCCTGCCAGTTTGTCTGGCAGGAGGCAAAAGCGGAAGTGAAGATTGACCACGGATGGCACGGATATTTGGAAAGGTGGATAGGCTATAGGCTGTTAGACTGTAGGTAAAAATCGGCGGCCGGAGGTCGCCTCCCACATTCCGGGCGGAAAGATTTCCGGCTCCTGCTAACAGCCTAATAGTCTACAGTCTAATAGCCTTTTTAAGATTGACCACGGATGGCACGGATAACACGGATAAAAGCCGGAATATTCAGCGGGTGCATAGCCCCCGCTGTACTCTTTCTTCCGGGTACAGCAGGCGCTATGTGCCTGCTGCGCCCGGCGTAGCCTCTGCGGCGAAGACGAGACTGCCATGTGGGAGAGGCGAACTCTCCCCCGGGCCTCCCTGCGGGTTTACCCCGCAGGAGGCAAAAGCTTGCTTCACCCGTGACACAAGGTCACGGGGATCGCAGAGGCCGGGCCGCCCC
>Ga0209697_10010161_pt1 | contig 10231 bp, 8 predicted proteins | sample AliMusrvi5mmetaG_FD_184115 | JGI IMG/M metagenome (GOLD analysis project Ga0209697, IMG submission 184115) | Freshwater lake bacterial and archeal communities from Alinen Mustajarvi, Finland, to study Microbial Dark Matter (Phase II) - Alinen... | ecosystem: Environmental > Aquatic > Freshwater... | reverse complement strand
TCATCACCCAGCTCATCCGCGAATGGGATGCGGACATTGTCATGGGACCTCGGCCCAATGACTACCATCCCGACCACCGCTACACCGGAGTGCTGGTCCAGGACGCCGCTTACATGGTCACCGTGCCCTTCTTTTGCCCGGACGTGCCCTATCTGAAGCATAACCCCGTCTTTCTCTACTACCCGGATAGGTTTCAAAAGCCCAATCCCTTCCAGCCGGACATTGCGATCTCCATTGACCCGGTGATGGAACGTAAGCTCGACGCGCTGGACGCGCTGGAGTCGCAGTTTTACGAAGGCGGCGCCAACGGCTCCGCCGAATTGATCCCCACCGAACCCGCGAAACAACAGGAACGCAAACGCGAGGTTCGCGCCATGTTCGCCAAACGTAATGAAAGCCTGGCCCAGCGCTTCCGGGCCAAGCTGACCGATTTCTACGGGGCGGAGAAAGCCGGCAGCGTTAAGTATGTGGAGGCCTTTGAGGTTTGCGAGTACGGCAACCAGCCCAATCCGCAGGAACTCAAGAAACTCTTCCCTTTCTTCGGGGAATGATGTGGGTGAACTGTTCCTAACGCGCCCCTTTTACATGACGAATTAGCGTTCTTCAGGGTCCCGCCGGAGTCAGGAGGATATTCCGATAGGCAATGCCACCGTGATCACCTTGCAGGTAGATCGGTCCCGGTAATGCCTCATGGCTGTCCAAGGCCCCGCCCGTGATGCCAGGTATTTCTTTGTTGTCGATAATCGTCTGGCCATTTTGGACGACGGTAACCCAGCGGCCAACCAGCGTGATATCGAACGTCTGCCAAACGCCCGGGCGACGCGGCTGCTCAGGAACTGGCGCCAGGAAACCATAGACAGCTCCCATGTGATGACTGGGAGGTTCCTGGATGGAATCATCTTCCACCTGCACTTCATACCGGCCCCGCAGATAGATGCCGCTGTTGGCGTTCGTTGGGCAGTTGACCTCGATGTGCAATTTAATGTCCTGGAATGTCCCCTCTGTGGCGAGATTCGAGCCTGCGGACTTGTTGACCAGGCAGCCGTTCTCCACGACCCAACTGGAAGCCTTAGTTGGATTGTCAAAGGTCCACCCCGAGAAGTCATTTCCGTTAAATAGCCTTTTGGGGTCGCCCCAGGTGAGGGTTGACGTAGGCTTGAGGGCAGGGGAGCGTTGACCAGTCCACGTCCATGCGGTTCCGTTTGGTCCTTTAGCCGAGCCAGTCAAGGTTCCCTCAACCAACCTGCCGTCGAATACCAAGTCGTTCCGGCTATCTTCTTCTTCCTTGGGTGAGATGAACTGAATATTGTTCCCTTGAACGACCACTTTCGGCAACGGGCGGGCGTTGCCCCAGCGGCCCACCAAACTGGCTTTCCAGACTCCCCGGTCCACAGTCAGTTCCAGCCAGGACGGAAGCTGTTTGTGGTTCGCATCCTGGATCGTGAGATCCCAACGGCCGGCGAATGCCGTGGCGGGAAGTGCTGCCGCCATACAGTCTGCGGCAAGAGTACCGCCCAGCGCCAGGAAGAGCTGTAGCCAAGGGGTCGGAGAGAGTATTGCGAGGCATCCGGATGTGCATTTCATAGCTGGGAGTTTATCGGGGCCAGAAAGTTTGACAAAGCCCGACCTCGCTTGGAAGGGCCTGAGCGCCTTGTCCAACTTGGTTCATTCCGGAGGGGTGTTTGACCATAGCCCAACGTTTCGGCGGTGGGCGGTCCGGTTTGGGGTGCGCAAGTCCCGGGACGGGTGAACCTGCGCGACCGGTCAGCCGTCCCTACGGGACAGGGTCTTGGCCCACGTGCACGAGTTTTTTCTGCCCTCATATCCTTGTGGCGGCATTGGCCGACAATGTCCGTGCTCCTGAAAAACCGCAGATGCGCAGCGTGACTTACTCACTCAGGCTGGGTTTTCTGGCACACCGATCAACCGCAGAAAATCGGAGGCCGCAACGATGGGAATCCCCGCCGCCGCTTTGAGCACGAGCAAATGCCCTTTGTCGCCGGTCACCAGGTAATCAGCCTGCGCCTGGGCGGCGCATTCGATGAACATCTCATCGTCCGGGTCGGCGGTGGAAGCAGCCCGGGGAAGCGGAAGAAAGAGATGGCCAGCCTGCTTGATTGCGTTGAGCCAGTCGGTAGGAGGCTTCGCCGGGTAGCGGATAGCGAGGCGGGCGATGGCTTCTTCGTATTCCGTGAGGATGGGATGGCTGATGGCGAGATCGTATTTCCCAAGCACCCACGCTTCGAGGCAGTGCGCCGGCTTCCCGCGCCAGTAGGTAGCGCTGGCAACGATGTTGGTATCCAAAACGACAATCATCACCGCCGGGCGCGCACTTCTCGAACAGCGAATTCAATCGCAGCGTCATCTTCGGGTGTAGGCCTGGGCTGAGACCGGCTGCGCTCGAGTAAGCTGGCGCACTGCTCCGGCGTGAGGGGCTGGTGCTTCCGCATCACGATCGAGCCTTTGTAGAATTGCACGTCCAGCGTGTCGCCGGGCCGGAGTTGCGCATTCTCGCGCAACTCCGGCGGGAGTGCTATCTTGCCGTCGTTGGTAAGAACCGCGTTCATAATGGGAAGGTAAGGTGAGATCGAACGCAGTCAAGGATGGCCTTTTCCAGGACGGCCTGCCCTAAGATGGCCAAGGCGCTGAGTGGTTTTCATTTTTCAATTCATAGATTGGAGCTTTCCGGTTGAGTATTTTGCTAAGCCTTGGCCTAATTGCCTGGTGTTGACTCAACTGCTGTTCATTTGACGAGAACCAAACTGAAACATGATACCTTTCCTCACGCAAGCGTCCCTCTGGCCGGTAATAATGGTCTTATTGCTGCTGAGAGAGCCCGCTTCGGGGCAGATGACTACGGGGAAGGACATGGAGGACTTTGGAAAAGCCTTCAACCTCTCGGCCAAGAATTGGACGGTGCAGGAAATCGGATGCAGCCGCGGTGCGAATGTCCTTTGGCCGGGCGAAGAGGTGAGTTTCACCTTTTTCCTGAAGCCGGGTCAGGCTTACAAGGGGCCGATCAAGGCGGAGGTCGTTCGTTACGGAACGAAAGGCAAGCCGGGAGATTGGTGGAAGCCAATCGTGTTCAAGATCTCCGACGTGGGCAATTGTGCCGTGGATGTGGATTTGCCACCGGAGGGCGCCAGTTTCACCGTCAGCCCGAAGATGGGAGAAGCCTTTGGCGGCTACGCGGTGATCCTGGAACTGGGCGAGCGGGGACGGGCATTTGGCTGCACTTGCGTGCGGGTGCCGCCGCCGGAGCCGAGCCGCGAGCGGCTGCCGACTTATGCGATGGACCTGGGCTGGCCGCATGAGATGTCGCGGCAGGTTTTCAACGTGTTCAAGCGCCTGGGAGTCAAAGGAGCTCGAGTTGAAGGGGGCTATAACACCATCGCCGACGCGCATATCGACTGGGCGATGGAGAACGATTTGACCCTGATGCTTACCGTGGGCTGTGGAAATACCCCCTCCGAGCAACAACCGTTGGGACGTGGGCGTCCGTGGTTAAAGGCCGACAACACATGCATCGAGGGAATCAAGGAGGACCTGGCCTGGCTGCCGTCGTTCGACCCGGAGTTCAAACGCTATCTGAAAGACGTGATAGCGAAGCACGGTTGGCCCAAAGGTCCCGTCAATGCGGTCGAGTTGTGGAACGAGCCCTGGGAGGGCGTGTCGATTAGCGGCTGGGGGGCTGATATACCGAGATTCCGCGAGCTTTACCGAATTATGGCCGAGGCGGTGCTGGAGGCCCGGAAAGAGGCGGGGGTCAAAGTGCTCATTGGCGGCGCGTGTTCCTCGGCCAATACACGGGACAAACTCTTTTGCGATGGCACAGACACGTTCCTTCCCTGGCTGGATTTCGTGAGCATTCATTACCAACCGCTTGCGGCTGACCCCGTGCTGGAGCCGAAATGGATGAATCGCAAAGGGGATTACGGTCGCGTGCGCGTTTGGGACACGGAAAGTTGGGTGGCAAACTCCGACGATCGTGTGGCCGCAGTGATCGCTTCGATGCGCGCCATGGGACAGGACCGCACGGCCGGCATTTACGCCGGGAATGTGTTCACTTCGGAGAAGCCGCGAATTAACGGCCAAGAGTATGCGGTGGCGCAAGTGTGGTCAGCGGGCGCCGCAGTGGCAGCCTGCCAGGACTTTATCGGGCAGCGGGAGTTCAGGGAAATCCTGTTCAAGAACGGGCTACCGTGGGTTTTTGTATTCGATGGGTTGCGGCAGCGGGTTGGAGACGAGCGCGCCGGGCCGGCCAACCCTGATGACGGGACCGTGGTGGTGACTGGCGACCTGAGTGCGAGCTATGACAAGAATCGAACCCTATTCCGCTCGGTAGCCCTGATCAAGGACGCGCACATGGAAATACCTGCCCAGGGAAGCAGGTTCATTCTCTACGACTTCTACGCCAACGCGGTGCCCGCAGAATCCGGCAGGATTGTGGTGCCGCTGAACCAGCTCGGGTACTTCCTGCGCACGGACGGGAGCCGCGGCTCGTTCGAAAAGCTGCTGAAGGCAATCTCCGAAGCCAAGATCAGTGGGATTGAACCAGTGGAGATCGTCGCCAGCGACCTGACGGCGCCCATCAGTGCCCGACCCAAAATCAAGCTCAAGCTGACGGACGTGCTGAACCGGGCGGTAACCGGGAAGCTGAGCGTGAAGATCGACGGGCTGATTGTTCAACCCGAACATCAGAATCTGTCGCTCCGCGGTCAGGAGAGCCGCGAGGTATTCGTCACGGTCACCGGCGGCCAGGCTGCGCCGGATAATAACTACAAGCTGACGGCGACTTTCGAGGATAGCGAGGGGGGCGCGGTGAGCCATGTGGAGGTGGCGCATGTAAACTACATCGCCAAACGAACCGTCACGCCGGATGGCGACCTGGGTGACTGGGAGGGAGCGATCCCACAAACCGGTGCCCAACGCGTAGGGACCAGTGAAACCGAGAAGGCATACCTTCCCTTCAAGGACTGGGGCCATCAGAGCGGCGGCGGGGCGGTGACGGCGTGGATGGCTTACGACGAGAGGTTCTTCTACTTCGCCGCCCGGGTGCCGAGCATGGAAGGGCTGCCGCGCTTTGAGACCCGCAACGACGACGGCTACTTTTATCCGGAGAAGGTGATCAGCAAAGGCAAGGAACTGGCCTGGCCGGCAGGGGTGCGACATTATTCGTATCGCAAGGACTTTGAGGTTCCTTCTGGCAATGGCAAACATAATGTGCAGATTGCCTTCAATGTGATTCCACCTGGGAAGAAAAACCACTTGCAGTATCCACCGGGCACCATGCCGAGGTTCTGCGCCTACTTCGACACGGATTACGAATTCGCACTTAACCAAGTGGGAGAGTCCTACGGCGGTGGCACGGAGATCTTCTGCCTGCAACGTCCTGGCATGATGCGGAAGCACTTCTTCCCCCGACAACCGCGGGCTCCGGAGGATGGTGGACCAGTCAAAGGCGCAGCCAAACTTGTGGTGAAAGGGGACATCCTCGAATGTGCGATCCCCTGGAGTGCCATGCCGGAAGTGAAGCAGCGCCTGGCTGCCGGCCAAACAATCAAGTTCAGTTTCCGGGTGAACGATGGCGGAAATGCGTTTGAACTGGCTGCTGGCCGGAGCGTTTCCAAAGACAACTGCTTCGCCTTCCATAATGACTGGTCCACGCACTGGGCTAACGAGGTCGAGTTCGGATTCGAAAGATAGGTGAAGCTATGCGAAGATTCCCGGACCTTGTCTCTGCCATTTACTGTTCGCCGCATTCTCAATGAACACTCTATTGCGCCACCCAAAGCCACCTCGAAGCCACCCTCAAGCCACCTCTATGCGACCTACTGCGACCTCGAAGCCACCCTCGACTCAAATTCAAGCGGTTTGGGCTGCCGCTGCGGGCCTGGGATTCAGCCCGGTTGCGCTCCAGGCACAAACCCACCGGGTGAAGCATGTTTCTGCAGGCGGGCCTGTAGTTTTTGGTCCTGTTGGACCGCCCTGGCCGGGATAATGGCCGCTTCTTTGCTCCTCGCTTGCTCCTCGGGCTCGGCTGCCGCCTTGCCGCATCTTAAAGTCAGCGAGAACGGCCATTTCCTCGTGACGGAGACGGGTCAGCCGTTCTTTTGGCTGGGCGACACGGCCTGGGAACTGTTCCACCGGCTGGATGGAGCCGACGCGGAGCGGTACCTGGAGAATCGAGCGAAAAAGGGGTTCAACCTGATCCAGGGAGTGGTGCTGGCCGAAATGGCCGGGATGACTGACTCGAACCCTTACGGGCAACTGCTGCTGGTTGACGGCGACCCGCTGAAGCCCAACGAGGAATACTTCAAGCACGTGGATTGGGTGGTCGCACGAGCCAATGCGCTGGGGCTCTACATAGGCATGCTGCCGACATGGGGCGACAAGTGGAACAAGAAATGGGGCTCCGGACCGGAGGTTTTCACACCGGAGAATGCCGCGGCTTATGGGGAGTGGCTCGGACGGAGATACCGCGACGCGGGGCTGGTGTGGATACTTGGCGGCGACCGACCGGTGGACAATGATCGGCAGAAGGAGACTCTGCGCGCAATGGCGGGTGGATTGCGCAAGGGCGATGGCGGCGCGCACTTAATTACATTCCACCCCACCGGCGCCAGCGGTTCGGCGCAGTGGTTCCATAATGAATCCTGGCTGGACCTGAATCTCCGACAGAACGGCCACCAGGCGGAATTCACGGGGCGATACGATCAAACTCGTGTCGATTACGATCGCACGCCACCCAAGCCGGTGATTGACGGCGAGCCGATCTATGAGGACCACCCGATAGCCTTTGACGCGAAGAAATTCGGACACTCCACCGCTATCGACGTCCGCCGGCCCCTTTACTGGGACTTGTTCAGCGGCGCCTGCGGTCATACCTATGGACACCACTCGGTCTGGCAGATGTGGACGACAAATCGCGCGCCCATCAATAACCCGCTGATGCCGTGGACCGAGGCAGTGGACCAGCCCGGTGCTGGGCAAATGCAACACGCCAAGAATCTGCTGCTGTCGCGTCCGTTCCTGAGCCGAATTCCTGATGACACGGTGATTGTGGCCGATCGCGTGACTACGAGTGTGCCGGGCGCGGGACGCTACCGATTTGTGGGCACGCGAGACGCGGAGGGTGCGTTTGTGATGGTCTATGCGCCGCTGGGCAGGAAATTCATAGTCCGGATGAACGCGATCAAGGGCCAGAAGGTGAAGGCGTGGTGGTTCAATTCGAGGAACGGCGAGGCTTCGACGATCGGCGAGTTTTCGAACACCGGCGAGCGGGAGTTCAGCCCGCCCGATCCGGGCGAGGCTCTGGATTGGGTGTTGGTTCTCGACGACGCCGCGAAGGGTTTTCCGCCTCCCGGCAAGAGTCCACGGTAATGAACATCAACCGTCTACTTCGGTTTAGCTTGTTCTTGGCAGCAGGCACCCTCGGTATCCAGGCCGAGAACTGGCCGTGCTTTCGCGGGCCGACCCGGCAGGGCGTCTCGCTGGAGACCAACTTACCATTGGAATGGAGCGCCACCCAGAATGTCCGGTGGAAGACGCCGATCCCCGGCCAGTCGTGGGCTTCGCCCATAGTGTGGGAGGGAAGAGTGTTTGTGGTCACGGCTACGGAGGATGGCGTTAGTTGTCGTGTGATCGCGTTGGATCTCGAGACAGGGAAGATTGTCTGGGACCGGGAAGCGTTTAAACAGACCGCCGGGCACAAGAGCGATCGGAATAGCAATGCTACCCCCACCCCTTGCACTGACGGCGAGCACGTCTATGCCGTGTTCGGCGACGGCAGCTTCGCGGCGCTGGATTTCGCCGGGCGCACCCAATGGGTCAACCGTGATTTCCCATTTTACGGTGAGCACGGTTTGGGCACCTCCCCCATCCTCTGGGAAGACTGGCTTCCCCTGGCATGTGGATTCTAACCTTTTGGAATCAGGCCAGAATGCTTGTTTTCCTTGGTGTTATTGATGGTGCCGATGGAGGGGGTCGAACCCACACACCCTTTCGAGTACCAGATTTTGAGTCTAGCGCGTCTGCCAATTCCGCCACATCGGCCCATAGATTACAAAGCACTTATGCAGTTCAGTGCCGGTCGATGTTGCCTTTGCGCTAGTAATTGTGCTGGAGTAAGGCCGTGCAATACAATCCAATTGAAATCACTGCCTAAAACCAGACCGTTACCGCCAAAGCCCAACATCTGGGGCTAAGATAGTTGAGGGTGGTGGACCAGCGCAAGCGCCCAATTCGAGGTTTGTGGCGGCGCAACGGGCGTTGTTATGCCCAGTTGGCCGTCGAGGACCCGGACACTGGCGTTAAACGAGTCAAGAGGGTACCGCTGGAGGATGCCGAGACTGTTGCCCAGGAGGTCGCCAAGCCTCAAGAGCTTTTAACTCAACGGCGCAAAGGCTTGTTGCCCGTGCTCAAAAGGACACCCAAGTTTGCCGACTACGCCCAGACGTATTTCGATTAATACAGGCAGGCAATGGACGCCAAACGGCAAAGCACGCTATCCACGGAGGGGCTCGCCATCAACTACTGGAACGAACACCTCGGCCGTATTCGGCTGGACCGCATCACTCGGTCCATGGTTGACAGTTACATTGCCAAGCGGCAGGTCGCTGGGTTCACTGGACGCACCGTGAACTTGGAGGTGATCTGCTTCCGCAACGTGAGGAAGCGCAACCAAGGGGCTAAAACCTGGTTCGGGAGGGAGTCAACGCTGAAAATATTGCTGAGAATGTTGCATCGTTTGTCCCCTTCACGAGAGTCAATCCCTGACGACTGGCTCGATCATCCAGCCGGAAACCCATTCGCCGCGAACCTTGGAACAGGACAAGAACCGGCTGAAGCGGCTCCCGATCGCCGAATGTGTCAGCTAGGGCGCGGCCATTGCCTCGGAGCTGGGCATCCTGCACAAGAACGGCTTGTTCCACCGCGACATCAAACCGCCGAAGAAATGATGCTCGCGCTGCTGGCTTTTCAGTTCGACAAAGCCGCCCTGCGCAGGAGAAAGAACACGGACGTGCTGACCATAGTGATTGGCATCCTAGGCGTGATCGCCGCGCTTGGCGTTGTGGGTGGCCTCATTTGGCGGTTCATCCGGCTCCTAAACCACGAGCCATAAAGTAAACGCCCCACCGTCGAGGTTCCTCGGTGTTTTCGGTTGAGACGATTCGGGCAATGCCGCTCGTTCATCGCCGGTTTTATGGCAAAACGGCCTGCCAGGTTCCACTCCAACAGGGGACCTGCCAGCCTGGAGCAAGCGCACTACTAGGCAACAGATAGCGCGTTGATACGGTATCTTAGCGCTAAGATACCGTATCAATGCGCTATCCCCTGGCTAGCAGCAGGCTTGCAGGTGGCTTGTGAGTGGCTGGCGGGGTGCTGGCTGTTTTCGTGGAGCGCAGGCTGCCCATTTGGCAGTATCGCTTTCTGCGGCTGAAGAACTTCCGATGCGTTCGCAACTGACCATGGCCTAATGATTTACGCCTTATTTAAGCGCCATGCCGGTGAGGCTCCCATAAGGTTCCAGCGGAACTCCGGAGTTCAAGCAAACGGTAAGGGAGTGCACCAAATAACCCGAAGAACCGATTGGAGATTCGCAAGTTACTTACTATCAGTCACTTGGGGATTATTTCAAAATGCTTCGGAACCCGAAGGCAGCCCGTCGAGCCACTGCGCGAAAGATTTTTGAAGATTGTTGATAGAATCGTCCCCGATCTTACGAGCTATGTAGGATTGATATGACTAAAACAATACTGCCAGTGAAGAATTGAAAGGAAAACTATATGAAGATGCCCGCTGTCATCATTTCGCTCGGCTTGCTCTGGTCGCCGGACCTCGCCCAAGCCAGTTGCGCGTCGCCTCCCCCGGGACTGATGGCGTGGTGGCCGGGCGAAGGGAATGCCAACGACGTCATCAGCGGGAACAACGGGACGCTCACCAATGGAGCGGGTTTTTCGGCCGGGGAGGTCGGGCAAGGCTTCAGTTTTGGTACTAGCGGTGCCGGCATCCTTTTGGGCAACCCCACCAACCTGCAGTCACAGGATTTCACAATCGAAGCGTGGATCCTACGTGGGAATACTAACGTTGCCACGACTGATCCGGCGGCCGGCGGAGCCGCCGTAATCTTCGGCTACGGCTCCCAGGGTTATGCGTTTGGGATGGGAAACCCACCTTGGACCGGTTGGCTGTGGTTGGAAGTGGCAGGCGGTTACCGTATTAACGCAGG
>Ga0209697_10010159_pt1 | contig 10234 bp, 7 predicted proteins | sample AliMusrvi5mmetaG_FD_184115 | JGI IMG/M metagenome (GOLD analysis project Ga0209697, IMG submission 184115) | Freshwater lake bacterial and archeal communities from Alinen Mustajarvi, Finland, to study Microbial Dark Matter (Phase II) - Alinen... | ecosystem: Environmental > Aquatic > Freshwater... | reverse complement strand
TTCTGGAAGACTTTTTATTTGAGATTGAAGATAAAAAATTGAATGTTGTTGCTACTGACCTCGAAACCGTTATGCGTGTGCAGATGGATGTGGAAAGTAAAACCAATGGTAAAGTGTGTATCCCGGCCAAAATACTGCTTGATTCCCTAAAAAATATTGCAGATCAGCCCCTCACATTTAATATTGATAAGAATTTTGCCGTTGAAATCACCAGCGATAACGGTAAATACAAGGTAATGGGTGAAAATCCGGATAATTTTCCTAAGGAACCGGCTGCCGATGATACTACTGGATTCAATATGAGTAGCAGTGCCTTATTGACCGCGATTAATAAAACGCTTTTTGCAGTAAGTAACGATGATTTGCGTCCGGCAATGACGGGTGTATTCTTTGAATTAACCAAAGACAGTGTTCAGTTTGTTGCCACCGATGCACACCGTTTGGTTAGGTATAAAAGAGTTGATACAAAAGCGTCTAAAACAGATTCCTTTATTGTGCCTAAAAAACCATTGAACCTGTTGAAAAATGCGCTGCCTGATAATGAGGACGAGCTGACCATCAGTTATAACAATAACCATCTTTTTGTAAACCACGGTTCTACACAAATGATCTGTCGTTTGATCGATGCCCGTTTCCCTGATTATAAGGTGGTGATTCCTGCCGACAATCCTTATAAATTGATCGTTAACAAAGCTGATTTTCAAAATGCATTGCGTCGTGTAAATGTATTCAGTAATAAAAGCACGAACCAGGTAGCATTAAGCATCACTGGCAGTGAATTACAGATGGCTGCACAGGATGTTGATTTTAGTTTTGAAGGTAATGAGCGGATGAATTGTCAATATGATGGAGAAGATCTGCAGATTGCATTTAATGCCAAATTTTTGATTGAAATGCTGAATGCGGCAGATACGGATGATGTGAAGATGGAGTTATCTACACCTACCAAAGCCGGCTTGATTAAGCCAACGGAACAGGCTGAAGGAGAAGATTTACTTATGCTGGTAATGCCATTGATGTTGAATAATTAATAGATCGTTTGTATAAATCATGGCCCCTTTACCAATAGGTAAGGGGGTTTTCTTTTAGCGAATACAGTATTTGTTAGTAAATTGACTCACTAAATTCGAACTGCCATGTTAGACGGTATTATTCATTATTTTGAACATATTCCCAGTCTTCACCGTGCCCTGATTCTGGCCGGCGGCATTAGCTTTTTCTGGCTGGTAGAAAGCGCCGCCCCTTTATTTTCCTTTCGCTACCATAAATGGAAACACGCTTTGGTAAATCTCTTTTTTACCCTTACTACCATCATAGTAAATTTTGCTTTTGCTTTATTGATTGTGAAAACCAGCGACTGGACCATCGCTCATCATTTCGGTATCGTGCAGTGGCTTTCCTTACCAACAGGGTTATCTCTGCTTGTAGGGTTGGTATTGCTTGATTTCGTGGGGGCCTGGTTGATTCATTATATTGAACACAAGGTAAAATGGATGTGGAAGTTTCATATGGTGCACCATGCAGATACACATGTTGATACCACTACCGCCAACAGACACCATCCGGGCGAAAGTGTGCTCAGGGCCATTTTTACCCTTATTGGTGTTTTTGTTTGTGGGGTTCCGATGTGGCTGGTAATGATCTACCAAAGCCTGAGTGTGGTACTTACCCAATTCAATCACGCCAATATACGTTTGCCTTTGTGGCTGGATACCGCATTAAGCTGGGTGATTGTTTCTCCGGATATGCATAAAGTGCATCATCATTATATGCGGCCACAAACGGATAGTAATTATGGAAATATTTTTTCCTTTTGGGACCGAATCTTTGGCACCTATAATAATACGCCCGTAGATCATGTACAATATGGACTGGATGTATTGGATGGAAACAAGGATGAAAATATTTCCTTTCAACTGGGCGTTCCCTTCAACAAAAAAATTAAGACAGATTATTGATCTTGTCAGCATCTTTGCAACAAACTCATTACATGAAAAGAATAGCCATGATACCTGCCCGTTATGCCGCTACGCGTTTTCCGGCTAAACTGATGCAGTTGCTTGGCAATAAAACCGTTATTCGTCATACTTATGATAATACTGTAGCCACGGGTTTGTTTGATGAGGTATATGTGGTTACTGACAGCGAAACCATTTTTAACGAGATCACTCAATATGGTGGTAAAGCTGTGATGAGTCAAAAAACGCATGAAAGCGGAAGCGATAGGATTGCAGAAGCAGTGAGTGATATGACTATTGATATTGTGGTAAATGTGCAGGGTGATGAGCCTTTTGTAAAACGTGAGCCGCTGGAAAAATTATTAGAGGTATTTGAAGGAAAAGAAGGAGAAACAATTCAAGTGGCTTCTCTTATGCAGGTAATGAAAGAGCAGGCATTTATCGATGACCCTAACTATGTGAAAGTTGCCGTAGATAAAAATATGTTCTCGCTTATGTTCTCAAGAAGTGTAATTCCTTTCCCAAGGAACAAAAACAGCGAAACCGTTTATTACGAACATATTGGTGTATATGCTTTTCGGAAAGAGGCGCTTGTGCAATTCACGAAATGGGAAATGACTCCTTTGGAACATACGGAAAAAATTGAATGTCTCAGGTATCTCGAAAATGGTATCCCCTTAAAAATGGTCGTAACCGATTATATAGGTATTGAGATTGATACACCCGAGGATTTACAAAGAGCGGCTTCATTATTATAGATACGGGGTTTCTTACTTTCTCTTATAAAAAATTGCTGAACTATCTGTATTTCAAGGGCTTTGCTTATCTTACTGTATCTAAACGATTGCACATGAACAAAAGCAAACTCCTTCGCTGGTCTATTGTTGTGGCTCTTGCCGGTTTTATTTTTGGTTTTGATACGGTGGTAATTTCTGGTGCCAACCAGCCTATCAAAGAATTATGGCATACTTCTCCTTTGTTTCACGGGTTCTTTATCATGTCAATGGCTTTATGGGGCACTGTTTTAGGGGCGATTTTTGGCGGTATTCCAACTGAAAAATATGGGCGGAAAACTGTTTTGCTTTGGGTGGGCATCTTATTTGCGATTTCTGCATTGGGCTCTGCTTTTGCCGGAAATCCTTATATCTTCTCTTTCTTCCGGTTTATTGGTGGTGTGGGTATTGGTGTATCTTCTGTGGTGGCACCCATTTATATTTCAGAAATCTCAACACCGGTTACCAGGGGCAGACTCGGTGCGCTCTATCAATTCAATATCGTATTTGGTATTTTAATCGCATTTCTCTCAAATTATTTCTTACAGGGCGTAGGCGGCAGTAATGACTGGCGCTGGATGTTGGGGGTATTGGCTATCCCTTCTTTTGTTTATACTGCCCTGGTTTTCGGAATCTCTGAAAGCCCAAGATGGCTGATATCCAAAAAGAATGATTTGGTTTCTGCTAAAAAAATCATGTTACAAATTGGTGTTACTGATGTAGAAGCAGAAACTGCCTCTATTTTACAAAGCAATGAACACGAGTCGGGGACCGGAAAAACCATTCGTTTTTTCAGTGCTAAGCATAAAAAAATTATTGGCTTGGCATTTATGATTGCCTTCTTTAACCAGCTATCCGGTATCAATTTTATCCTATACTATGCTCCTGAGATCCTGGAAAAAGCCGGTTTGGCTGCCAAAGAATCGCTGTTTAATTCTATTGCCATTGGTGGAATTAACCTCATATTCACTTTTGTAGGTTTATACCTGATTGACCGCTTGGGAAGAAAAACCTTATTGGTCATTGGTTCATTTGGCTATATCCTAAGTCTGTCCATGGTATCCTTTGCCTTCTATTCGCATGCCGGCTCCTTGTTCTTAATGAGCTTTTTATTGCTATTTATTGCGGCCCATGCTATTGGACAAGGCGCCGTTATCTGGGTATTTATTTCAGAGATCTTTCCTAATAAAATTCGAAGTGCCGGACAATCTTTCGGCGCCAGTATTCACTGGGTATTTGCTGCCCTGATCACCCTGATCACCCCGGTATTTTTAGATAAAGACAATGGTATTTTCAAAGAAAACCCCTGGCCAATTTTTGCTTTTTTTGCCGGTATGATGGTATTACAATTGGTTTGGGTACTTACCAGTGTTCCTGAAACCAAAGGCGTTTCGTTGGAGGCACTGGAAAAAAAGTTAAGCGCATAAACTGGTTTTTCTTCGCCGGTGTGCAAACAAGTTTCTTGTAATGCTGTTAAATGGGCACATAATATCCAATAACTAATACTAACCTACATACTAGCGCTTAGTCATTATTCGTTCTAAGTTAGTAGTCACAATATCAGGTAGATGCACAGGTTTATGTAATAGTTTTAGACTGGATATTACAGTAAATTTGTATGTGGTCTGATTTTTGTCTTCAGATTACGAATTTCACTATGTCTGAATATCCTAGATTATATAACCTGGTTATCCTGGAAGAGCTGGGAGATCCCTCGGCCATTCTGGAAGTGCTATCCATGTTTTTTGACAGCGCGCCCCATGATATTCAAGAGCTGGAAAAGCTGTTTATTGAGAAAAAAGCCATTCCGCTTAGTCAGTTAGCCCATAAAATAAAAACTGTTGTTTCACTTTTACAGTCTTTCCGTTTAATCGATCTCTTGAAAACAATTGAAACCCGTACCAAAGAAACGGGGGAAGTTGCCTCTGTGGCAAATGAGGTTACTGAAGTGGTTTCTCTTTTTGCAGAATTGGAAAAACAATTACACCAGGAGTGGGAAAGATTGAAAAAAGAACAGTCAACCCATAATTGAGCCGTTTATCATTCATTTAAACTGTCAGAATCCGCGTATGACAATACTTGTCGCTGAAGATGAACCTATGTTACTCAAAACCATTGAGTTAAAATTAAAGAAAGAAGGGTATGAGGTAATTGCCACCGCCGATGGTCGCGAAGCAATTGAGAAAATAGAAGCGTCCAGTCCTGATATGGTTATTACCGATATTATGATGCCTTTCTCTTCCGGACTTGAGATCATTTCTCTGGTACGACAAAAAATAAAAAAGAAGATCCCCATCATTATTCTTTCTGCCATTGAGCAGGAAAAAGTGGTGCTGGAGGCTTTTGAGCTGGGGGCCGACGATTATATCACAAAACCTTTTAGCCTGAACGAACTAACGATTCGAGTAAAAAAATTAATGATTCAATCTGAAAGAAATGGCCAACACTGATTCTTTATTTCCAAAATATAACCCTTCCCTGGTATGAATGCTTCTTTTCAAAAAAGATATTTATGCCTTTGCTTCCTGCTGACCCTTGCGCTTGGCGTTGCAGCACAGGAGCAGGATACCCTAAGCTCGGATGGATTATTACTGGCTGCCCGACACAGGGCATTTGAAAAAAACGATTACCCAAAAGCTAAAGAATATTTATACAAAGCTTTGCTAATCAGTCCCAACTATGCCGATATCCGCATATTTCTCGGGCGAATTCATACCTGGACAAAAAATTACGATAGTGCCCGATATTATTTTTCATCTGTCTTAGATAAAGACCCTTCCTATGAAGATGCTTCTGCTGCATTGGCTGATCTGGAATACTGGACAGATAATAATAAAGCATCCCTGGCGGTTTGTGAAACGGGACTAAAATATCATCCGGCTTCTCAAACGCTGTTGGTAAAAAAAGCCCGTGTTTTATATGAATTGCGTCAGTATCCGGATGCAGAATTAACGATAGAAAAAGCTTTGAAGATTAATAAAAATAATACTGAAGCCAGATCCTGGTCAGGCAGAATCAAAGAATCTTCTTTAAAAAACAAGATCAGTTTTGATTATGATTATGTTTATTTCGATAAGCAATTTGCTAACCCATGGCACCAGGCAAGTTTTGATTATACACGTGTAACCGGTATAGGTTCTGTTACAGGCAGAATCAATTATGCGAATCGATTTACCGAAAATGGCGTTCAGTACGAAATAGAAGCTTACCCGCATATATCCAAAACATTCTATGCCTACCTGAATGCAGGATACTCTGCTAATGATGGTGTTTTTCCGGGATGGCGTGGCGGGTTTTCCCTATATGCCAATCTGCCCAAAAGTTATGAAGGAGAATTGGGGGTTCGCTATCTGCAATTTTCAGGTTCTCCTACCTGGATTTACACCGGCTATCTGGGTAAATATTATAAAAGCTGGCTATTGGGTGCCAGGGCCTATCTTACCCCAAGTACCTATACCAGCTCACCCTCCGCATCTTATACAGCCATGGCAAGATATTATTATGGCGGTGCGGATGAGTGGTTGGGTTTTACTGCGGGGTATGGTATTTCTCCGGATGACAGATTAAATTCTATATTACTCGATAGCAAAATTCGCTTACTTACTTATAAAGCCGGAGCGTCTTATAGAAAAAAAATATCCCGCTTAAATATATTGAGCGCCGATATTACCTTGTATAATCAGGAATACCTTCCCGGATCTTATGGAAACCAATATCAATTAAGCATTGGATGGCTACATCGCTTTTAAACAAACCTAAGATCTCCTGGCTGCAAGCATTGATTGTTCTGGTGCTATTACTACCCTTATGGATGTCGTTATCCTGGTTCTTCACAAAAAGAAGAATATTGGTTGCTGCTGTAATTGATAAAACGGTACTTACTCAAAATGGTCAGGAACATATTTCTCTTACCTGGGTTTTGAACCACGAAAAATTTGCAAAAAACGATCGTACACTTTATAATAACAAACGTGACTATTTTGGTTTTTTCCCGGAAGAAAAAGAGCAATTCAGATTAAAAGGATTAGAACGTTTTTCAAATGATAAACTTACCCAGCTAAGTAATGACGCAGATCTTGCCTATATCACCGATTCCTATGGTATCTATAAAAACGAATGGTACAAACAAGGCGATGCGAAAGAAAGATCAGGAATAGTATATGGCGGGATGAGTAAACAGGATTTGTTTTTATTACAAAAAATGAAAGAAAGACATAAGTTGGTGATTACCGAATTCAATTGTCTCGGGTCACCAACCGATTCTTCTGTACGAAAGGGTTTTGAAAATGCATTTGGTATTCATTGGTCGGGTTGGATAGGTCGCTATTTTGATTCCTTTGATACAACAAAGAATAAAGAGCTTCCCCGTTGGCTGATCTATAATTATAAAATAAGGCACCGCGGTGAATGGCCTTTCAAAAAAAGCGGGATTGCATTTATTCATTCCGATGACCGGGTGGTAATCCTTGAAAACGATACACACTTGGTTAACGAACTTCCGCATATCTATGCTTCAACAGAAGCTATTACCGAATATGGTGTTCCAAAAAAAATCCATTATGCTTTCTGGTTTGATGTGATCTCGGTAGATACAAGTATCAACAAGGTGATTGCACACTATGAAATTGATGCAAACAAAACAGGGCTGGCGGTTCTTGCAGAAAATGGAATACCCGCGCAGTTTCCGGCCATTACCCTTCATAGTAAGAAGGATTATCGATTCTTTTATTTTTCGGGCGATTTTTGTGATAATCCCATCGAATTAGGCAGCTCTTATTTTACAGGCGTACATTTTTTCAGGTGGTTTATGTACAATAAACTGGACCCACAGGAGCGAAAAAGCTTTTTCTGGACATTCTATCGACCGCTCGTGAGCAGAATTCTGAATGATTATTATGAACAGAAACCGTAACACCTCTTAACTGACTAGCGAGGCCGGAATTTTATTAAAATACTATCGGGTATAATTTTCAGGCTCTCCTGTATCTGTCTGTTCTTAGCAAGAAAGGAATTAAATGCCGATGTTAATTCATTTTGCTTTCCGGGATCCTGTTCCGGTGTAAGATCCATATTGGGTCCTATCCGAAACAGATTATTATTACTTAACATAAATCCTCCTTTTATAAAATCAACCAGATCATTTTTGGTTTGCATTATTGGATAAGCATGGATATTTCTAAAACCTCTGGTAGTATCCAGACCTGTACCCATCCAACTGGCCACAGACGGGGTTTTTATTTTATAGGATTTCTTCAACCAGGCAAGCAGGCTTGGGGTGATATCAAAATGTGTTGAGATAGACGTAAATCGTGCTGTTCGTTTTAGTAAAGGCGAATAGATGATCAGGGGTACATGGTACCTGTCGATTTTATTAATCATGGGAATTTCCGGCATCCGGTGATCTCCTGTGATCAGAAAAACCGTGTTGGCAAAATCCGGTCTTTTACTGTATTCATGTATAAAATTATTGATTGCATCATCCATGTACAAGATGCTGGCAAATTGATATTGATAGTTTCTTCTTTGTTTTTTAACATCCTCTGATAATCCCAATGCAGTCATCCTGTCTTCAAACTTTTGAAGGTATTTTCCCTGTTCATTAATCTTAAACGGATCATGTGTTGAAACCGTCAGGATAATATTTACCGAAGGTTTTCCCGAAGCCTGGCTTTTTTGTGTTAACTCCATATAATGCCGAAACAACTCCTTATCACCATATCCCCAGGTAAATCCATTTTGAGAAGGCATTTTGGTATAACCCGCTGAAAAGCTTTTCTCATCATTAATAAACCCAATAGCATTCTTTTTAAGGAACATATCCATATTATCAAATCGAGATTCGCCGCCATAATAAAATGAACTGTTATATCCGTTATGCTCAAGCACATTTAAAAGAGAGAGGTGAGGCGGCATGCGATCACCTAATTCATTAAACCCATTTTTTGTGAATGGCAAAGAGCCCAATAAAGAAGGTAGCACCGCAAAAGTTCTACCACCTTCACTAAGAAAATTTTGCCAGTAAAGACTTTTCCTCGACAGGGAATCTATAAAAGGAGTAAAATTTCCCAGATAAGCCCCATCATTTGTAAATGCCCTGCCCAATCCCTCCACCAGCAGAATCACAATATTGGGAGGGGTTTGTTTATGATTAAAAAATGGCGATAGCACATCAATAGAAGTATCGACAGAATGAAGAAACGGGTAATTTTTTTCATCTATATAGCGAAATAAGGAAGAATCGTTCTTTATAATGCCAACAGCATAATCACCCGAATAAGCATCTGAATAAATATCTGTTTCAACAGCAGGCGGGAAAAAATATTGATAGCTCTTTGAGAAAAAATAATCTGCTTTATTAATCGATAAATTATTACTGTACTCCTGTCCGGGCAACCATGAATCAGTTATGTCTCCAATTCCTGATCCGCTTACAAAAACAAAAAAGATAAATAACACAAAAGAGGCAAGTCCTCTTATTTTTATCCTTGCGGGAAAATAGATAAACGCCCAGACCGACAATCCTATCAATACCATCAGCAACAGGATCAAAGAAACGGGAACACCACCAGAGGCACCAACCGTTTGCCGGATATCTGCTATCGAATATACCCAAAGATCGGCTCCAAGGGGCACCAGTGTTTTAATAAAATACTGAGAAAGCGATAGCTGAATCAATACCAAGACAATGGCGCCAACAATAAATAGCGTTTTCGCGATTTTTTCCTTTACCAGAAATAAAAAACTAAACACAAGGAATATTGGCGCAATTATTTTCAGGAAAAATGAAATGTCTTTTGCAAAACCATACAAAACCACTTTCCCCAAAAAAACAGGAGCGCCATGTTGAGAATAATCAAGCGCTAACTCAATTATTCTGGTAAATAACAATAAACCCAGTAAAACAAAAACAAGACTGCTATACTCCGTAAAAGATCTGGAAATAAACAATACGGTTTTTGAAATAGCCGGTACAATTCTTCTTTCCAATAGTGAGGCCGCGTGATTCTTTTTAGGTTTTTCAGAAACCGTTTTTATTTGGGGGGTTGGGGTGCTTTGCGCAATCGGGGATATAGGTACTTGCTCAGCTTCTGTTTTTTTAGCAAACCCTTGTCTGGTCATCTCACCCCAGCTTTTCTCCTTTTTGAAAAGATCGAACAGCCCCTTAATCGCACTCCAAACCACAAATGGATGATAATAGAATGGTTCAGTAAGTCCTGTAAGCATTAGTCGCAAAATATCAATCCTTCGTCTGTATTGATTAAACGTGACTACTTCCATTAAAATAGCAAAACAGGAATAGAGATAGCTGAAAAAAATGATGAAGAAAAAATAGGTTAAGAAAAAACTCCAATCCATCATTCCAAGTAATGCAAAAATTAGAAAACAGAGAAACCCAAAAAATTCGATGGCCGGGGCACACAGCTCAAAAAAGAACCAATAGGGATAACTCAACATTCCCAATAGATGATACCTGGGATTGAAGAACATGATCCGGTGAAAATA
>Ga0209697_10010155_pt1 | contig 10236 bp, 9 predicted proteins | sample AliMusrvi5mmetaG_FD_184115 | JGI IMG/M metagenome (GOLD analysis project Ga0209697, IMG submission 184115) | Freshwater lake bacterial and archeal communities from Alinen Mustajarvi, Finland, to study Microbial Dark Matter (Phase II) - Alinen... | ecosystem: Environmental > Aquatic > Freshwater... | reverse complement strand
TTAGCAATTTAACACATAGAAAATTATGAAAACACTCTTATTGGTAGCCGCAATGTCTTTATCTTTTGCATCTATCGCTCAAAAGGTTGATTCACCTAAACCTGAAGTCCCAAAAGCCGAACAATCCCGTGAAGAATTGGCCAAGATGAAACCTGAAATGACCGAGTTCTGGGATCCTGAAGTGACGGTCGTCACTCCCGGACAAACACCTGCCGATGCACCTTCTGATGCCATTGTTTTGTTTGACGGAACGCTGGAAAGTTTCAATGCCAACTGGACCAATGCAAAGGGCGAACCATCGGGATGGAATGTTGCAGACAAATGTGTCACGGTAGTAAAAGGCACGGGCATCATCCGCAGCAAGGTTGAACTTGAAGACTATCAACTGCACATTGAGTGGCGTACTCCGGCAGAAGTTATCGGAGAAAGCCAGGGTCGTGGTAATTCAGGCGTTTTCATGCAGGGCAGATACGAATTACAGGTTTTGGACAACTATCAAAACAGGACCTATCGAAATGGACAGGCCGGATCGATCTACAAACAATATGCCCCGTTGGTAAATGTCTGCAAGAAGCCGGGTGAATGGCAGGTGTATGATGTCATCTATACTGCTCCTCGTTTCAAGGAAGATGGAACCCTGTTTTCTCCCGCCAAGATTACTGTTTTACAAAATGGCGTTCTGGTTCAAAATAACGTCTCCCTCTTTGGACCTACTGAATACATCGGAATTCCGAAATATAAGGCACATGGTCCTGCCGGTCTCGAGTTACAAGATCACGGGAACCCTGTTAGCTATCGCAATATCTGGGTTAGAAAACTTTAAACGCATGTGCCTAAAGTGCGCTAAAATGCCTGAAATGTCTAAAGTTTGGGACTCCTAACTTTAGGCACTTTAAGTACTTTAAATACTTTAGGCACTTCTCATACTTTAGGCACTTGTCATGGAAAAAATCCTCATTTTAGATTTCGGTTCCCAGTACACCCAATTGATCGGACGAAGGGTTCGTGAGTTGAATGTGTTTTGTGAAATACATCCTTTTAACCACTTCCCTGCCATTGATGAGTCGGTAAAAGGTGTCATTTTATCCGGAAGTCCATACTCCGTCAGGGATAAAAATGGCCCGAGAATTGATCTCTCAGAAATAAGGGGAAAATTACCGTTGCTTGGTGTTTGTTACGGAGCCCAGTATCTGGCCCATTTTTTTGGTGGGGAAGTTGCAGCCTCAGATTCAAGAGAATACGGACGAGCCAATTTAAAATGGATTGAAGAGGACAATCTCCTGTTCAATCAAGTAAGTGATAACTCTCAGGTTTGGATGTCTCACGGGGATACTATCGTTCGCTTACCCAAAAATTATATACTTCTCGCCTCAACCGCCGATGTAGAATTTGCCGCTTTCAAGATTGAGGATGAACCCACTTATGCCATTCAATTTCATCCGGAAGTGTACCATACCACAGAAGGAAGCAAATTGCTGAAGAACTTTCTGGTTGATATCTGCGGGTGCAGTCAGAATTGGACTCCTGATTCTTTTGTGGAAGCCACAATTACCCAACTGAAACAAAAACTGGGAAACGACAAAGTGGTTGTGGCTCTCAGGCGGAGTGGATTCAACTGTGGCCGGTGTCTTGTTGCATAAGGCGATTGGCAGCAACCTCACCTGCATTTTTGTAGACAATGGTCTCTTGCGCAAGGATGAATTCAACAATGTTCTGGATTCCTACAAGGGAATGGGACTTAATGTCATTGGTATTGATGCAAGGGAGAAATTCTGGAACGATCTGAAGGGCATAACCGATCCGGAAATGAAAAGAAAGACCATCGGCAGGGATTTCATCGAAGTCTTCGATGTGGAGGCGCATAAAATTAAGGAAGTCAAATGGTTGGCACAGGGAACCATCTATCCGGATGTGATCGAATCGGTATCCGTAAACGGGCCCTCGGCTACCATCAAATCTCATCACAACGTGGGCGGATTGCCCGAAAAGATGAAACTGAAAGTGGTCGAACCTCTGAACCTGCTCTTCAAGGATGAAGTCAGGCGGGTTGGGAAAGCCCTTGGCATCAAAGGTGAATTGTTGGGCCGTCATCCATTTCCGGGACCTGGATTGGGAATCAGGATACTATCGGATGTAACACCCGAAAAAGTTCGGATCCTTCAGGAGGCTGACGCCATCTTCGTTCAGGCCCTGAAAGACTGGGAGTTGTACGATAAAGTATGGCAGGCAGGTGTCATGCTGCTTCCGGTTCAGTCGGTCGGGGTGATGGGCGATGAGCGCACCTATGAAAATGTGGTGGCATTGCGGGCCGTGGCTTCTACAGATGGTATGACGGCCGACTGGGTTCATTTGCCCTATGAATTTCTGGCCAAAGTATCCAACGACATCATCAACAAAGTGAGAGGGATCAACCGTGTAGTTTACGACATCAGTTCCAAACCACCGGCAACGATTGAATGGGAATAAGAGTTTATGTTGGATGTAAATATTTGGGACTACAGTGTATTGAGAATCGATGCATTGTAATGATAAGCAATGAATTGCGTCTCTATCCCACCACCACAATATTTTCAGGGATTAATTGTTTTTCGCCACTCCATCGATAGGCGGACAGTTTTCCAGTAGTATCCACACAACTGTCAACGCAGCAAATATTTTCCTGAACGATTTCAGCACCTCCGGCCAGGCAATAGTGACCGAAAAAAACGATTGGTTTATCAGTTGGATAGGGCTCAAATGCGGGTGCCAATTCAATGGGAAAATGGTAATCAGGAAGGATAAATTTATTCCCAAAATATAGTTGCCTGAAGGTTTTATTATCCGGATTTGTCCACCAATTTAGGGTAAAAACTTTTCTGCTTAATCCTTTGCTGCATTTGATAATCAAATCTTTGGGCGACTTAAATTCGAGACCTTTCAACAATTTGTACACGATACCTGCCATGTCTGGCCGTTTTTCGTGCATCTCTCTGATGAATTTCTTTTTCAGCCTACCCTTAGGCAAATACTCTTTCAATTTGGCTATTTCAACATCATTCCAATAGGCATGTGCGACCCTGATTTCCCCTAAATCCAGAAAAAACGGAAGGGTGCGCATCCATTTCAGGTGTCCTTGCCACTCTTCATCAAAGCTCTTGTAGACAGTCAGTGTCTTTTGAATCTGGGTCCTGTTTCCTGCAATGTGGCGTGACATGAAGGTCCCATTGTCATCTTTGATGTGGTAGAGGATGCAACTATATTCATGGTTACCCAGAATGGCGAGGGCATTACCTGACTCAACCATCGCTCTTACGAGGAGCAAGGTTTCTCTGATTTCGGGTCCTCTGTTGATGAAATCACCGACAAAAACTGCAGTTCTGGTCGGGTGACGCCAGATTCCATCGACACGCTTGTACCCCATCTCGGTGAGAAGTTGCTTCAGCAAAGAAGCATAACCGTGAATGTCTCCGATAATGTCGTATCCGCTCATGCTCACGTGTAGATTTACCAGTAGGGGATTGGCAATGAATCCCAAGCCTTCCGTAGAATTAAATTTATTGTCCAATTTACCAAAAAATATCGTTCCAAGAAAATATAATGTGAAAATGACGAATTTTCCCTTAGACCCTTTCAAAAAATCGACCGTTTGTTTAAGTTTACAGTTTGAGGTTCAAGATTAACCAGACTCAAGCTATTTTCGATTCCGGATTTTCGGTTTTCAATCATTTTGCCATTAAGATCCATCGTATTATTTTCGGGATTTAGCTCTTTAGTTTGTAGACATTGATAAATTGATTGGTCTTTTTTGTATTGTTTGACAAAAGAAATATTTATTTAACTAACATATAAATAGCAACTTATGAATATTAAGAGAGATGTTTTCGGTCATTGCCCAAAAGGAGAAAAGGTATTCCTTTATACGCTGATCAATCCAAATGGTATTTCCGTAAAAATCACCAATTACGGGGCCATCATCACTGACATAGAAATGGCCGACAGATCCGGAAAGAAAGAGAATATAGTACTCGGATTCAGTACGCTGGATGAATATCTTTCAGCAGATTATTTAGCTGGATATCCCTATTTTGGGGCTGTTTGCGGTAGGTATTGCAACCGTATTGCAGGTGGAAAACTAAATATTGAAGGCATTAATTATCAGCTATTCATCAACAACGGTCCCAACCACCTGCATGGTGGAAAAACCGGGTTCGATAAGATGATCTGGGTTCCCAAGACCATTGAAATGCCTGATTTCGTTGGGCTTGAACTGAAATACCGCAGTGTCCACCTTGAAGAAAATTATCCAGGCAACCTGGATGTCAGCATCTTGTACAAACTGACTCATAAAAATGAGCTGCATATTGAATACAAGGCAGTAACAGACAGAACCACCGTAGTCAACCTGACCAACCACACCTACTTCAACCTAAACGGAGGCAAAGCGAATATTTTTAACCACAAACTACAGATAAACAGCAAAAAGCGTACTGTCAACGATGCAGATTTGATTCCTACCGGTGAAATCTCGGATGTGACCAACACTCCTTTTGACTTTTCTGTGGCCAAGCTAATCGGCAAGGATATTGGCTCGTTACCGGATGGTTACGACCTCAATTATCCACTCGATAATCCTGGACAAAAACTAATTTTTGCAGGAAAACTTTCGGAAGAACAAACCGGCCGCTCGGTCTCTGTATTCACCAATGAGCCAGGGATCCAAATTTATACCGGCTATTATATTCCGGAAGTCAATGGACGTTTTGGCCGTTACAGTGGAATGGCTCTCGAAACTCAGCACTATCCAGACTCCCCAAATCATCCAGAGTTTCCAACTACCTTGTTGCATCCCGGCAAGACCTATAAGTCAAAAACAACTTATTCATTCGAAACGAGCCTGTTATGAAAACTTTGATCGAACTTTTTGAAACAAGCGTTCAGAAATTTCCAAACAACACTCAACTTTGGGAAAAACTGACCGACAAATACGAACCATCCACCTACAAGCAGGTTCAGCAATCAGTTTATAAGTTTGGAGCAGGATTAATGTCTTTGGGTCTCAAAAAGGGGGATCGTGTGGGATTGCTATCTGAAGGAAGAAACTATTGGTTGATCAGCGAACTCTCTATCCTCTATTGCGGAGCCATTAACGTACCGTTATCCGTGAAACTCGAGGCATCTGAGTTAAAATTCAGGATCGAACACTCTGGTGCCAGGATGTTGATCATCTCAGCTGGTCAGGCGTTCAAATTAGCGGAAATAATAGATCAGCTTCCATCACTTGAAAAGGTGATTGTCATGGATGGGAATGCCACCCCGGGTTCCAAAGAGATCGCCTTTTCGGATGTACTTTCAAAGGGTGCTGATTTTTTGGAGAATGAGGAAAACAAGAAGGCCTTTGAGTCGGTATGGCAGAATATTCAGCCCGATGATGTAGCCAATATCTCCTATACTTCAGGTACAACAGCCGATCCGAAGGGGATCATGCTTACCCATTACAATTATACGATTAATGTTATTCAGGCTAACAGTGTCCTGGATATCACACCCAACTTCATCACACTTGCGACACTCCCCTGGGACCACTCTTTTGCACATACAGCTTGCCTATATACCTTCATGCTAAAAGGAGCTTCTGTAGCCTCCATCCAGAATGGTAAAACTCCGTTAGAGACGCTTCGCAATGTACCAGTTAACATTCAGGAGATCAAGCCATACATCATGATGAGTGTCCCTGCTCTCTCCAAGAATTTTAGAAAAAATATTGAAAAGGGCATTCAAGGCAAAGGTGCCTTCACGGAAAAATTGTTCAACCATGCGCTAAAGGTAAGGTATAGCTACAATGGGGATGGCTGGAACAAGGGCAAAGGATGGAGGGCATTGCTAAAACCACAGGTGTGGCTGTACGACAAGATCCTGTTTTCCAAAATTCGTGCCAACTTTGGAGGAAATCTGATGTTCTTTATTGGAGGAGGAGCCTTGCTTGACATTGAGCTCCAGAGATTTTTCAGTGCGATTGGAATTCCTGTCTATCAGGGATATGGACTAACTGAAGCCTCTCCGATCATCTCTGCCAATTCGCCCGAATCCGTTAAATTCGGTTCATCGGGAAAAGTTGTCAAGTACCTGGAATGTAAGATCGTTGATGCCGACAGCAACGAACTTCCAGCCGGTCAGAAAGGTGAAATCCTGGTCAAAGGTGGGAATGTCATGAAAGGTTATTGGAACAATCCGAAGTCAACAAGTGAAACGATTATCGACGGATGGTTGCATACAGGCGACATGGGATATCTTGGCAAAGATGGATACCTTTATGTCATGGGAAGATTCAAGAGTCTGCTCATTGGCAATGATGGCGAAAAATACAGTCCGGAAGGCATAGAGGAGGCCATCGTTGACCAGTCTCCAATCATTGAACAAGCTATGCTTTACAACAACCAGAATCCTTACACCGTTGGCATGTTTGTGCCAAACGTCCCTGAGATCAGCAGGCAGCTCGACAAACTCGGAGTATCCCTCAAGAGTGAGGAAGGTATTGTGAAGGCTTTAGAGATGATTAAAAATGAAATTGATCAGTACAAGAAAGGTGGAAAATATGAGAATTTATTCCCTGAGAGATGGTTGCCTGCCAGTATCTTAATTCTACCTGAGGCATTTACTGAATCCAACCACATGCTTAACAGCACCATGAAGATGGTAAGAGGAAAGATTACGGAACGGTACAGCAATGAGATCAACTTCCTTTACACACCTGAGGCCAAGAACATTGTCAATCCATTGAATATTGCAGCATTGAAGAGGTGGACTAAAGGATAGGAGTCGGCTGGCGATTGACCTTTCAAACATTTCAAACATATTTAACAATCTTCATAATTTTTTCTACCTTTGCATTTGAATCAGGGGTGCCTTAAACATACAGGCTGAGATCAAACCCATAGAACCTGTCCGGGTAATGCCGGAAAGGGAAAATGAAATTCTATTTCAAAAGTATCTCCGTTGAAAAATGTTTTGTCGCCCGAATGCTGATCTTCAGTAATTTAAATTTTAGCGATGAAACAATTCAGTTGCAATCTACCCTTTGTACTAAGAAATAGAGGCCTAAAGAATTCATGTCTGCTATCAGCCATCCTGTTCATTTTTTCCATCGGCAATCTGTCTGCCCAATACAGTTTGCAGGGAATTATCAAAAATTCCACAGGGGAATCACTTCCTCCGACGACCACGGGTTTTTCAAGGTGGAAGGGATCAAACGCTCGCCATGTCCACTCCTCATTTCATTTGTCGGTTACCGGCCGTTCAAAACGACTTTGGATTTAAAACAAGGTGTCAACGAGATCAGTGTGAAGCTGGATGTGGACGATATCATTACGGAGGATGTAATTGTCTCCGCGACCAGGGCAGGAAGCAAAACGCCCATGGCATTTACCAATCTGGAGATTAGCACCAGGACAGAGAAACAGACAGGACAAGACCTTCCCTTCCTTTTGACCCAGACTCCTTCGCTGGTTGCAACTTCTGATGCTGGTACAGGCATCGGATATACCAATTTCAGAATCAGGGGGAGCGATGCCAATCGAATCAATGTAACTGTGAACGGGATTCCTTTTAATGACGCTGAATCGCACGATGTCTATTTCGTAGACTTGCCGGATTTTGCCTCTTCGACCGGAAATATACAGATTCAGCGTGGTGTAGGCAGCTCGACCAATGGTGCGGGTGCTTTCGGAGGTACCATCAACCTTCAAACCAATAATCTGAACCGTCAAAGTTATGCCGGCTGGAGTACGGCAGCCGGTAGCTTTGGAACCCTTAAAAATACCGTTACCGTTGGGTCTGGCTTGTTGGATGGTAAGTTTATCGTTGAAGCACGACTTTCGAAAATAAATTCGGATGGCTTTGTCGACAGGGCTTCAAGCGACCTCCACTCTTTTTACCTTTCCGGTGGATATTACACTCAGAAATCACTTTTGAAAGCAATATTTTTCTCCGGCAAGGAGAAAACTTACCAGGCTTGGTACGGTATTCCTTCTACCATGCTGGAAAGCAACCGTACCTACAATCCTGCCGGTATCATTTATGGCAAAAACGGAGAGGTCTCTTTTTACGATAATGAGACTGACAATTACCAGCAAGACCATTACCAGTTGCATTTTACCCACCAATTCGATAATAGGTTCAGCACAAATTTCTCGCTTCATTATACCTATGGAAGGGGATATTATGAAGAATACAAGCAAGATCAGGCCCTTTCCGCATACCTGATGAACCCCGTCTCCGTCGGAGGAACTACCATCGACAATACGGATCTGGTTCGCAGAAAATGGCTCGACAATGATTTTTATGGCGCAGTTGGCTCTGTGAGTTACAGGGAAAACAAGACTGAATTGATTGTAGGCTCGGCATGGAACACCTATGCAGGAGACAATTACGGCAAAGTCATCTGGGCCCAGTATTACGGTGACATGCCAATCAACCACGAATGGTACCGGTCGCAGGGGAAGAAAGTGGATTTCAACATTTTTTCAAAACTCAATTATCAGATAACAAAAGAGCTATCCCTCTATGCAGATGTTCAGTATCGTCACATCGATTACCGGATCGATGGCGTAGACGAGGACTTAAGAAATTTGAAACAGACGCACTTGTTCGACTTTCTGAATCCCAAAATTGGGGCCTATTATTCATTCAGTGAACATCAAAGCATCTATTTCTCCTATGGGAATGCCCATAGGGAACCCAACAGAAGCAATTATACGGATGCCGATCCATCCAAACCAGCCCCCACACAGGAAAAACTGAACGACCTTGAACTGGGTTACAAGGGTATATTGGGAAAGTATAGCCTCAGCATCAATCTTTACAGCATGAATTACCGCGATCAGTTGATTTTAACAGGTAGAATCAACGATGTGGGAGCCGCCATCATGACCAACGTGCCAAAAAGCTACAGAATGGGAATTGAATACACCGGCAATTGGCAGATTTTAAAGAATCTCAAATGGGAACATCATGCGACGCTTAGCCGGAATAAAATATTGGACTTTGTGGAGTATGTAGACGATTGGGACCAAGGGGATCAGATCCAGCATAACCTCGGCAAAACGGATATAGCTTTTTCACCCTCGCTGACTGCTGGAAGCAATCTGGAATGGAATCTGACAAAAAGAATGGAAATTAATCTTCAATCCGTCTATGTCAGCCGTCAGTATCTCGACAATACTTCCAGCACAGACCGTTCCCTAAGCCAATATTTTGTTAATAATCTAAGGTTTGAAACTTCTGTGCCACAAAGATTCGCAAAGAAATGGAGCTTCTTTGCCTTACTCAACAACATCTTCAATGAAAAATATGAATCAAATGGTTGGGTTTACTCTTATTATTCAAATGGTATAAGACAAAAAGAAGACGGCTATTTCCCGCAAGCAGGAATCAGCTATCTTCTCGGTATGTCAGTCGAATTCTAATGGGGTAACCTATTCAATCGAAAGATATCCGTTTTCGGTGATAATGAACTCTTTACCCTCCTTGATACAGTAGCCCTTCTTCTCATTTTTATTGAGACAATCACTGGCATTCTGAAGTTTTTCTATCCCGTAGGATTTTAGAGCCCTGGAAATCATTGGCGTAGATAACTTTGAAACATTGTTGCTTCTTGAAAGGAAGACGGCTGTGGCTAAAAACTTGCGCACTTGATTGCTGGCTGCCTTTTTTTCGGTAACGAAATGGTAAAGCGGTGAATTAATTTGTTCGACAAGATTAGGCGTGCCTTCTATTTTTTTTTTTGCACCTTTCACCTTTGCGGCTGGCTTAATGGCAGTTTTGGGTACTCTTCCCCGCTTAACAGGTTCGCCTTCCAATGAGGCAACAGCTTCCTTTACAACCTTTTCTTTGGGTACTTTTGCTACTTTAGGCACTTTTATCTTCTTTTCCTTGAGTACTTTCACTTTGGGAATCTTGGCCACTTTGTCCTTTTTCACCTTTGGAACCTTTGTGACTCTTTCATTGGAAGTCGCATTCTCACCCAAATGAACTTCTTCCACTTTTACCTCTGCCTCTTTCAGATCCTCCTCAGTCACGTCAAAAACCTCTTCCACTATGTTTTCTGCTTTGTTGCGAACTGCTAATAGTGAAGGTATCCGGCTTAGTACGTTGTTCAATTGTCTCTCTACCCAAGCATTGTCACCCTTACAGGAGAAATGCAAATTTTCGAATGAAAAATCAATTTTTGAGATTGCCATCTTGCTATAAATTAAAATATAA
>Ga0209697_10010154_pt1 | contig 10237 bp, 11 predicted proteins | sample AliMusrvi5mmetaG_FD_184115 | JGI IMG/M metagenome (GOLD analysis project Ga0209697, IMG submission 184115) | Freshwater lake bacterial and archeal communities from Alinen Mustajarvi, Finland, to study Microbial Dark Matter (Phase II) - Alinen... | ecosystem: Environmental > Aquatic > Freshwater... | reverse complement strand
CATACGCGCTTATATTAGCCTGTTATGGTCACCACAGCTCAGTTATCCTGTTAAGGTATGCCGTGAAAGTAAAATATGTAACTTATTAGAGCTTAATAACGTTAACAAAGAGAGTTGTCAAGATAAAACAATGGTTGTAATATAGCAACATACCATGTTACAGATCATTATTCTTCAAATACTTACCTAATCAATTATTGCTCTGTTGAATATTGTTGCATCTGAAAATAATAGGGAAAAGGCCATTCTTGTCGGTCTCTGTTCCCCTCCCGAAATACCCCGCTCCCTTGTTGAGGAATATCTTGATGAGCTTGCTTTTCTCGCCGATACTGCAGGGGCGGATATTGTTGATACCTTCATTCAGGATAAAAAACTGCGTGATCCTGCTTACTGTATAGGAAAAGGCAAGGTTGAAGAGCTTGTTTTGTTTGTCAGGGAGCAAGGAATTGATCTTGTGATTTTTGATGATGATCTTTCGCCTGCTCAGGCAAGAAATCTCGAGAAGACCCTCGAATGCAAGGTAATCGATCGCACTGCCTTGATCTTGCAGATTTTTGCCATACGGGCACAATCTGCTCAGGCAAAAATGCAGGTTGAGCTTGCCCAGCTGGAGTACATGCTGCCTCGTCTTTCGGGACAGTGGACTCATTTGTCAAAACAGAAGGGAGGCATTGGCAACAAAGGTCCCGGTGAAACTCAGATTGAGACCGACCGCAGGCTGGTACGCAACAGGATATCCCTGCTGAAAAAGAAGCTGAAAGAGGTTTCCTTGCAGCATGATACTCAAACTCAGGGTCGGCAGCAGGTTCCCAGAGTCTCTCTTGTCGGTTATACCAATGCCGGTAAGTCTACCCTCATGAACACCCTCTGTCCGGAGGCTCAGGCTTTTGCCGAAAACAGACTTTTTGCTACGCTCGATACGAAAACGCGTCGTCTTGAACTGAGCATCAACAAACTTGTTCTTTTATCTGATACGGTCGGTTTTATCCGCAAACTGCCACACACTCTTGTAGAAAGCTTTAAATCAACTCTTGATGAGGTATTGCAGGCCGATTTTCTGCTCCATATCATCGACATAAGTCACCCTGGTTTTGAGGATCAGATGCAGGTCGTACGCGAAACGCTCAAGGATATCGGTGTAATGCATGACAATATCATCGATGTTTTCAACAAGATTGATGCACTTGAAGATCCTTCTCAGCTGAGAGAGTTGAGTGAGAAATATCCCGAGGCGGTCTTTATATCCGCTGTCCGTGGACTTAATATCACACTCCTTAAAGAGATAATCGGCCGGCATGTTGCCCGTGATTACCAGGAACGCCACATAAGCACGCATGTTTCCAATTATAAACTCATCAGCTATCTCTACGAACACACTGAAGTGATTGATGAACGCTGTGTCAATGAAGAAGTTGAACTGACGTTCAGAGTGCACAAACATCAGCTCAAACATATTGACGCTCTCATTGCATCCTCACAAAAGCTACAACATGACGCTGCAGATCTATAACACTACAAAAAGGGAGCTTCCGGAACAATTGCTCGAAAAAGCCGTTCTGTTTGCGCTTAGGAGTGAAGGTTGTACTGTTGAGTCCATTGTCGGTGTCTATTGCGGCAACAAAATGATGCAACGTATAAATCGTGAGTTTTTGCAGCATGATTATCCTACCGATACCATTACGTTCCGTTATAACAAGGGAAGTGAAGTCGATGGTGAGTTTTATATCTCACTTGATGTTGTCAGGGAAAATGCTGCCAGATTCACGACTGATTTTCATCAGGAACTTTTGCGGGTTACATTTCATTCAGCACTTCATCTTATCGGTTATGACGATCAGTCTCCTGACGATCGTGAGCTGATGCAGGCAAAAGAATCGTTCTATCTCAGCGAGTTCAGTGCTGAAACCTCATAAATTTTTTGAAGCCATGATGAGCAGCCATGATGTTCAGGAAGCTCCACGGCGAAAGCCGTTATTCTGGAAGCGCTTTCTTTTAATCATTAATTTTCTTGTTATAGCATCGCTTGTTGGAGGGATTTTCTGGACCCGCTACCAGGGAGAGCAGAAACAACAACAGCTTACAGAGCGTGCGGAGATTCGTTATATTGATATTCAGCGTCAGGAATTGAAGCTTTTTGCCCTGCCTCTTGCCTGGTCAGTGCGCAAAGAGCTGATGCGGTTCAATTATGACCAGATTGATGAGTATTTTAATGTTCTTATCAAAAGAAAAGGTTTCGCCGTGGTCATGCTTGTTGACCCATCAGGTACGATCAAGGTTTCAACTGATCGCAAGCTGCAGGGCTCTCCCTTTTCACGCTCTTATCCGGAAATGAACCTTGGTTCATCGGAACTGGTTTTCTATCCGCTGCAACAGGGCAGAAGCATGTTTCTGGTTCCCGTTATGGGACTGAATGAAAAGATTGGAACCATTGCTTTTGTCTATAGTTATCAGGATATTATCCTTCCTTGAAATTTTTTCAGTATTGTTTTGAGGAAAGAACAGAGGGCTTCCAGTTAACCATAAAACAGTTACCATTATGCGAAAAGTCGTTTCTCCGCTTCTGCTCATTCTTATTTGTTTGCTCTCACTCAGCGCGTGCAGCAGCAAAAAGACTGAAACCGTTTCGTCTCCGGCTTCTGGCAGCATCGTGGGTTCAATCCTGCCGGTTCTCCAGCCTTTTGAAGGTGTTCTTACCATGCAGACCACTATCCCCGAAGCCGGATCCTCTGAAACAAAGCTTTTTATTGCCAAGCAGGGAGTTCGTACCGAAAGTTCTTCACACATGAAAAACATGCCTTCGGACATACAGATGGTTACAGTTTCTCCTTCTGAAACTCCGAATCTTATCTACCTTATCAATCCAGCACACAAATCCTATTCAGTTATCGATACCAATGAAATGAGAAAGGAGATGGCCGGAGTTGAAAAGTCTGATGGTTATAACAATGCGAAAATTGAAAATCTCGGTAAGGAAACCGTGAATGGCTACAACTGTTCTCATGTTCGAATTACTCACGGAGAGTCAGTGATGGAGATGTGGGTTTCAAAAGAGATTCTTGATTATTTTACCTATGCCCGGATGCAGAGTGCGAATGACAAAAACATGCCTGAATTAGCCAGGAGAATGAAGGCTGAAGGTCTTGATGGTTTTCCTGTAAAAATATGGCATAAGCAGGCCAACATTATTACTGAACTGACCAAGGTAGAGAAACATGGGCTTGAAGCATCTCTATTCAAGGTTCCCGAAGGTTATACTAAAACTGAATTTCCTGCAATACATCTTGGCTCGTCTGCAAATAAAAAGAAGGAACTCGAGGCTATGGTGAAGAAAATGCAGGAGGAAATGAAAAACCAGAAAAGGTAAGATTCTGCATGTGACAGGATTGTCGTAAATGTTGCAAAACTAAATTAAGCGAATGGACGAAAAAAAATATCAGGATGAGCAGAAAGTTGTGGTTACAGATATCCGTATGCCTTTCTGGTCGATGGTTCTGTTCATGGTAAAGTGGGTTTTTGCAAGCATTCCTGCGCTTATCATTTTTTCAATGATTATTAGCCTTATAATGGCAGTTATAACGACCATTTTTGGTGCGATGTGGGGGTTCCATGGCATGTTTAATCAGGGTGGACCCTCATTTTAGACCGGAAGGTAATGGTACAGGATTGTTATAAAACAGTATGAGTAAAAAGCTATGAATATTCTTGAAACCATCTCAGTGCAATGTCCGTCATGCGGTGAAGCAATGGAACTGCAGGTTGATTGTTCAGAAGGAAGTCAGGAAGTGACGGAAGAATGTCCGGTTTGTGACAAGCCTGTTACCATCGCAATAACTATCTCGGACAATGGTGTTTCATCGGTTGAAGTCTTAGCCGATTAGTTTTTCTGGCATTGCTTAATTAAAGCCATCTAAAATTTTGTAGTCATACCGGCGAGAAAAGTGGCTTGAGGAGCAGTATTGTTAAGCCCTCCTTTAAAACCGATATCAAGATCCAGATGTTCATTGACACTGTAGATCACTCCTCCGATGATATAAACCGGATGGGTAGTCGATGCCTTTACCGTGTTGGTATCGACGCCGATATCAGCCACAGTCCGTAGGTTTTTCATCATGTTGACCTCTGTGCCAAGTGATGCATGCCAGAGACCTTTCCTCAAGGCTTCGGTATTTTCTTCCAGGCTGTATGCTGTGTTGGTATAGCCGATATTACAGTGAAAAGCGCCATGTTGCCACTCTTCAGTTGCAATAAGCATTACCCCTTCAGAAATTTCGCCATTACCTAAACCTCTTTTTGCATTGCCTGTCGGTAGAGTTACCCCTGGTTTCAGGGCAAGACTCAGTCCATTCTCTTTGGAATTATCTAAAAATCGCCATTTGATGTCGACTGCCATATCGCCGATTCCTTGCTGAATTGCAATAGGTCGACCTTCCTCCGTAAAGGGGCTCCAATCGTAGGGAAGTTCTACTATCACATCAACATTATCAGCAATTCCGAGGGATAACGTTGTGGAAAGCTCCTGACCGGTGTCTGTTGTTGTGACTCCGGCAGCGTAGTCAAGTTCTATCTGATACTTTCCTTTCCCTTGGGTTCCTGTGTCGTCAGTAATTAATGGGGCGGCTGCATAAACAGGAACTGAAAAAAACAGGGCTAAGAGTGTAAGACTGTATTTATTAAACATTTGATTGTACGAGCCGTTGTCAAGCTTTTAAAATTTTCTCGATACACCAACCTGAACGCTTCTTGCGCCGAACGGAGCCAACCCGGAATCACCGTTGCCATGTAAACTCCAATTACCTCGCTGTTCATACTCCTCGTATTTAACATCGACCAGCCAATCCGGATTCAATTGTTTACTGACCTTCAATCCCAGGGTGATGGCACCAAAAGCCGATAAGCGTTGATCTTCAGAGTAATACACAGCACCTGCAGGTGGCAGGGTTGGTTTTGTGGGATCAGCTTTTTCTGCAGCACCTACAGCGATATAAAAGTCTGCCTCACTTTGACTGTAAAGTCGTAGTAATGGGGTCACTGTCCATCCATTGCGCAGAGGCTGAACATATTCACCCTCCAGTGTATGTGCCCGGATACCAAAAGTATCCGAATAATAGCGGTACGAAAGCTTTGCGGTACCGTCAGTGAAATCAAAATGATGGTTCCATCTGGTTAAAATCGTAGTATTGTTTCTCTGTGTTGGCCTGTTATCATTGACCTTATAAGGATCAGAAAAATCACCGTTCCCGTTAGAGTACCCAAAGTTGAGCTGAACAATATCACTCTTTGATATAATCCTGGTAATACCAAAAATACCGGAATAGACCTTTTTTTTGAAATCTCCATATGGCGGAATAACCGGATTGATATCATCATTATTCATACTGCCACCCAGAGTAAACGTGGTGTTTTTATCTTCCGTTGAAAGGCTTCCCTGAACTGAATAGCCTCGGGAAAGGTAATCAGTCTCTTTGGAATAGCTTGTTCCTATGCTCAGAGTTCCTCTCGAAAAATATCGTGTAAGCTCCACATCAATTGCTCGACGTAAATCGGTCATCCTGGTCAAACCGGAAGAGTGATACATGGGAGATGCTCCGGAAACTGAGTCAGAGGTGTAGGTCGTTCCAATAGACCATTCCCCGGCAACCGGAACAAGGGCCGTCATCGAGTAAGCATTTACACCCATACGACTTGATGAACCGGCTGACGATGCCCCGCTTATAACAGTTACTCCATCACCTATCTGACTGTCTTGATAATGCAGATATTTAAAACTGACGATACCATGATCAGGTGATACTTCAGCACTTGCAAACTGGAGTGATGGCAATGCCATTGCAGCCGTTACAAGAGCAGTACCAAGAACGCTTGACCTGCTTGTCGAAATCGAAGGTGTCGTTTCTCGAAAAAAGATCTTCATCAACCTTTATTGATATGTTAAAACTGTCTCGACACACCAACCTGAATACTGCTTGCTTTAAATGGAGTTAGTCCTTTATCACCATTGCCGTACAAACTCCACTGAGCACGTTGTTCATACTGTTCATATTTTACATCAACCAGCCAATCTTTATTTATTTGTTTGCTAACCTTCAATCCATACGTGATAGCTCCGTATGCCGACAAACGCTGGTCTTCGGAATAATAGATGGAATCTGTAGGCGGTGGAGTAGGTTGCGTTGGGTCTGCTGTTTCAGCACTGCCTGCAGAAACATAAAAATCAGCTTCACTTTGAGTATAGAGTCGGAGCAGCGGTGTAACTGTCCAGCCTTTATATAATGGCTGAACATACTCAGCATCAAACGTACTTGCCCGTATACCGAACGTGTCCGAGTAATAGCGATACGACAGATGGACAGTCCCGTCTGTACCATTATCATCAAAATGGTGGTTCCATCGAGCTAATGCCGTTACAGCGCTGCGATCTCCTGGTCTGTTATCATTGACCTTATATGGATCCGAGTAATAACCGGTTCCCCTGGAATACCCGAAATTGATCTGAACAATGTCCTGCGGGGTCAACACCCTTGTAACTCCTATCAATCCGGCTGCAACCTGTTTTTTCTCCTCAACACCGGGCTGTGTGACTGGATTGATGGAATCATTGTTTACGCTGCCGCCAAGAGTTAACGTTGTGTTTTTGTCTTCTGTCGACAAGCTTCCCTGAACATTGAAACCGCGTGAAATATAATCTGTCTCTTTGGAGTAGCTTGCTCCCAAACTTACACTTCCCCTTGAAAAATAACGTGATAGCTGAATATCGACGGCTCTCCGTAAATCTTTCATCGTGGTCAAACCAGAAGAGTGATAGGTCGGCGATGCACCAGAAACTGAATCAGAGGTGTACGTTGTTCCTATAGACCATTTCCCGGCAACCGGAACCAGGGCACTCACCGAGTATGCATTAACACTGATCCTGTCCTGGGATCCAGACGATGTGGTTCCTGATGTGCCGGATGAGGCAATTGAAGATGCACCTGATATTGTGTTTACCCCACTGGTGCTGCTTCCGGTCTGGCTGACTATTCCCTGACGGTCCTGATAATTAAGATACTTAAAACTGACAATCCCTCTCTCCGGTGGAGTTTCAGCACTGGCAAACTGCAGTGATGGCAACGCCATAGCTGCAGTTACAAGAGCAGCACCAAGAACCGTTGATTTCGTTGTTGAAACCGATACCATAGTTAACCTGTTTTGAAGTTGAATTCAATTACATCCGCAACCGCCGCCGCCAACACCAGCACCACCGGATGCTCCCTCTTTGCTGCTGTAGATATGCTCAGTATAGGCATTATCAAGTTTGTCGCCCTCAAAGGTCATTTCAGGTCGGGCAAGTGTCTCTTTCTCCCATGGCTGAACGGCAGTTCCTAACGCACAGCCCGATAGGCCCAACATACATATCAACAGCACTGCATGACATAATTTCTGAATTACATCTTTTTTCATATTTTTACCCCCAAAGCACTCTTAATTTGTTTTTCTAAACTTTCCTTGTCGCTCTCTTTAAATCCTGAATGCTGGGAAATAAGCTTGCCATCCCGGCCAATCAGAAAACTGGTTGGCATTCCTTTTACACCGTATTGTTTTGGCGTTTCACCCTTTGAATCGAACGCAACAGTAAATTTCGCAGGGATCTCTGTCAAAAACTTTTTGGCATCCTCATTTTTAGAATCAAGATTAACCCCGATAATCTGCAGATTCTGTGAGCGGTATTTTTCCTGCATCGCATTCATCCAGGAAAATGAATGCCGACAAGGACCGCACCAGGATGCCCAGAAATCGACATAAACCACTGAACCGATTGTTTTCGAGAGTTGCACTGAACCCTGCATTCCAGGAAGGTTAAAATCCGGAGCTTTGCTTCCCGGTTCCAACGCATAAATGTTGCCGCTGAAGCACAAGCAAAAAGAAAATGCAAACAGAAATTCCTTAACCTGTTTATACGAGCTGGTTTTCATAGAAAGGATTTTGATTGAAAAATATCCCAATATGCAAAAAGATTTCTTTTGCTTGAAGGAAATTAGTTATTTCTTAAGATTTGTCTTCTGGATTATTCATTAGCCCCGCCGAAGCTGAAAGTAAAGCTGAAACCCTGCTGATTCTTGTTTGGAATACTGTCAACGGCATTGAATCCATAGCCGTAATCAAGCCCGATTTGACCGATGATAGGCAGGTAGAGACGCAAACCAAGACCCGCTGATTTTTTCAGCTCGGAATATTTGACCGATTGCGTGTTCTGCCAGAGATTGCCCGCTTCTACGAAAGCCAGAGCGTAAATGCTCACTGACTGTGACATGGTCAACGGGTATCGCAGTTCTGAGGTGAACTTTGAATAGAATTTACCGCCATACAGAGTTGATGAAGGATCTCCAGGGTATAAATTTGATCCGAGACTCCGGTCATTATACCCTCTCAGCGGCACGGTAGGCAGGGTTGACATGCCGCTGCCGCCCATATAATAGAAATCGGTGTAAGGGACGTAATCATTGTTGGTAAAGGTACCCAGATACCCATGCTGGGTCGAAACATTCCAGACAAGGCTTCTTGTGATTGGGAAAAACCAGCTTGAACTTCCGATGATCTTGTAAAAATCAACCGTGCCCGGCAGTGGTCCACCGGCAAGCTCTCCCGAAATCGAGTTTTTACTGCCTTTGCGTGGATAGATCGGGCTGTCAATGCTGTTGCGGGTAATGGTTTGCGTTATCGAGTACTCATCAGCCTGGTTGGGAATATTTGCCTGCGATGCGTATAAACTCAAAAGCCCACCGTTCGTGTGCAGGTATTTCAGCTTCCAGTTGACCGAGAAGTAATCATCCGGCCAGGTCAGACGTCTTCCAACAGAAAGAGTGGTGCCGTACTGATCCATGATGGTCGGTGTAACGCCGTCACTGTTATAGATATAAGCGCTATGGGTGTCGAAGACTGAAAATCCGACGGCTGTAGGAGTGCCGAATGCCCATGGTTCCGTATAGGAAAGGCTGATGGTGTTGTAGTTGCTGCTGCCGAATTGCCATTGAAAGCCAAGTTTCTGGCCATCACCGTGCGGGAGAGGCTGATAGGCTTCACGATTGAAGATGTCCTTCAGCGAAAAGTTACTGAACGTCAGGCCGAGTGAACCGACAAAGCCTGTGCTGCTGTAACCGACCGATGTGTTGAAGGTATCAGTCTGTTTTTCACTGACATTGTAGATAAGGTCAACCGTATTGTTTTCGGGATTAGGCTGAATATCGGGCGTGATCTGCTCCGGGTCAAAGTAGTTGAGCATGCTCAGTTCCCTGATACTGCGTACAACGTTCTGGCGGCTGAACATATCGCCAGGAATCGTATAGAGCTCCCGGCGTATGACATGATCTTTTGTTTTGGTATTGCCCTTGATGTTGACGGTGTTCAACTGAAACGGTTCACCTTCCCGCAGAGAAATATCAAGATCGACGGTATCTGGTTTAATGACCTTTTCCTCAAGTTTCGCTTTGAAGGAGAGATAGCCGCGATCAAGATAAAGCGAGCTGACATCACCGTTATCCTGAGAAAAATTCAGCCTTTCCTGAATAAGTTTTGCATTGTATACATCACCTTTTTTGATTTTGAAGGTGGTATTGAGCAGCTCCGTTGTTGCAAAATCTTTGGTATTGCCGCTCCAGGTGACATTTCCGATATAATATTTCTGGCCTTCATCAAGATAAATGTCAAGAATAAGGCCTTTTTTGTCATCGGTATAACTGATGGCATCGCGTAAAACCCTGGCATCGCGGTAGCCGTTGTTCCTGTAGAACTCAACCAGCAGGTTTTTGTCGTCGTTGAATTTATCGGTATCAAGTTTTGGCGACCCAAAGATTTTACGCCACCAGGAGTTCTGATGCGTTTCATTGAACACCCCTTTCAGTTTTTTCTGGTCGAAAGCATTATTGCCATGAAAGGTGATCTTTTCAATAGAGACCTTGCTGCCTTCGGTGATCGAAAAAAGAGCATTGACATGATTTTTGCCGTTGTCCTGCAGGTGAAATTCAACTCTTGCCGTCAGGTACCCTTTCGATGCATAGAGCTTTTCGATTTTATTCGATGCGGTAAGCAGCTCCTGCTGACTGATTCTTTTTCCGGCGACAAGGGAAGCTTTCCGCCTCACCTCGTCATTGTCAAGCTTTTTGTTGCCTTCAAAAGTCACCTTGTCAAGAACAGGCAGCTCCTTGACGCTGAAGTTCAGAGCGATGGTTTTCCCCGCAGCATTGGTTTGTTGAACGCTGATATC
>Ga0209697_10010150_pt1 | contig 10238 bp, 10 predicted proteins | sample AliMusrvi5mmetaG_FD_184115 | JGI IMG/M metagenome (GOLD analysis project Ga0209697, IMG submission 184115) | Freshwater lake bacterial and archeal communities from Alinen Mustajarvi, Finland, to study Microbial Dark Matter (Phase II) - Alinen... | ecosystem: Environmental > Aquatic > Freshwater... | reverse complement strand
TCCCGGAGGAGATCCCGGCGTTGCTGTGCGATTTTTTCTTTCACAGGCCGAATATGTCTTGCGACTAGACATTTTCAAGAAAAATCTCCCTCGTATCTGTTCTTTATAATTCTGCCGTCATGCACCCATCCGCCGGATACCGCAGCGGAAAAAAAGCGGGCGCCCGCCAGCCGCTCCACTCCCGATCAGGAAATGATAACACGGAAAACATTTCCGAAATGTGGAGAGGAAGCGCCAAGGATTCAGGGCGCGCCGATCCGGCAAGATGGCACCCGAAATACGACCCATCCCCGGATCAGCGTTCGATGAAGCCGGCCGGAAGCTCGGGCGCCGTCGAGACATCGTCCATGATGCTTGACGCCTTCGAGCTCTCGATGATGCCGCGGTAGAACAGCGCGGAGGGCCTGAGCAGGCGCTTCTTGGTTGCGCGGTCCAGCTTGGCCATGCCGAACGGCGCCTTGTAGCCCTGGTGCCATTCGTAGTTGTCCACCAGCGTCCAGACAAAATACCCGCGGACGTCCGCTCCGTCTTGGATCGCTTCCTTGACCTCGAGGATGTGGTTGAAGAGATAGCGCACGCGCTTGACGTCCTTCGAGGTGGCGATCCCGTTTTCCGTCACGACGACCGGCTTGTTGTAGCGTTTTTGAATGTTCTTGATCTGCTTGTAGAGCGAGCGGGGCTGGATGATCCATCCGAGGAGGCTGTAGTTGCGGCCGCGGCGGAGCTTGATGGCGAGCAGGGCGGTGAAATCGGGGTACTCGGTGTAGTAGTAGTTGAACCCGATGAGGTCGCAGACATCGAATGTCCTGTCGAGCTGCGCGTAGTTGATCCTCTGCATGAGATTGTAGTAGGCCCCGGTGGGATCGAATATCCCGTGTTCCCAATACGGCATGGCGGAGATGCTCAGGATGAGGGCGTCCTTCCTGCGGCTGCGGACGATCTCCGCAGCCTTGCGGAACCCCCAGACGCTTTCCTCGAGCGCGGCCGCGTGGGTGCCGAAACTCAGCAAATACCCGGGAGGCCAAGTGGCGCTGATATACCCCAGGGCCAGGTCCCCGTTCGGCTCGTTCTGGGGGGCAAAGATTTTGACGTGGGGGGCCAGCGCCTTGGCGACTTTCTCCACATACAGGGGCCAGCGCTCGCGGTAGAGCGGGTGCAGCCAGCGCGAGTTTCTTCCCTTGGCGACCATCCACGAGGGGAAGGTGAAATGCCAGAGCGTCACGATGGGCTCGATGCCGGCTGCCTTCAACTTGCGCGCCATCTCGACATACCGGCCGAGCGCGGCCTCGTTGTAGCGGCCCGGCTGCGGCTCGATCCTGGCCCACTCGACCCCGAACCGGTAGTGGTTGACGCCGATTTTTTTCAGGGCCTCCAGATCGCGGTCAAAATCCGACCAACTGAAAACCGCGGTGTCGCCTTTGGGTGGAACGCGCCCGGACGCCGCGAACAGATCCCAGTCGGTCTCGAAGTAGTTTGGAGATCCGGGTTTTTCGCCGCGGTCCTCATTCTGGAACGCGCTGGAGGCCAGCCCCCACCAGAAGGGGCCGGTGTTGGGTTTGGAGACAGGTTGCGAGCGGTCGATCCTTGGTGCGGGGGGAGGCGTGATGCAGCCGCCCAGGGCCAGGCCAGCCGCCAATGCCAGAAACACGCGCGCGCTTTTCACCATTTCCTCTCTTTCGCAGGAAGGCCCACGAGATGCGAGGCGAAAATTCCGCCGATAAGAACCGTGGGGATCGAGCGAAAATTATGGTGGAAATCCGGGAACGGGCTTATTCTTTCTGGTGACATGCAACTCGCCGTGTCCAGCCGCTCTTCGCTGCCGAGCTACCAATCCGGCAACATCCGGTATGTGGTGAGCCTTCCCGACCCTGGCACCGAGAGCGATCCGCTGCCGCTGCCGCGGAGCGCGAACAAGCTCTTGCAGCTCTGGTTCCATGATGTGGACGACGTCGAAATGCTGGCGCCCCAGTTCCGGAAGTGCCGGGCCCCGCAGACGGAAGATGTCGAGCAGATCATCCGGTTTTTTAACGAGATCAACAAGGCGGAGGAGGGGGGCGAAGACCAGTTTGCGATTCTCGTCCATTGCGAGTCCGGTTTGAGCCGCTCGGCCGCATCGGCGATCATCGGGCTGACCTGTCTGGGATACGATGCCAAGACGGCCTTCGACATCGTCTGCGAGGCAAACCCGCACAGCCTGCCCAACCGCCGCATGCTCCGGCTCGCGGACTCGATTTTCAAGAATACCAGCCTCTACCAGCTCGCCGAAGACCACCGCGCCGCGCTCTTCAACTACGCGGGCTACGAGGATCCGGTCAAACAGATCGAGCGGGACTACCGGTCGAGCTTCCGTTTCAAGATCGGCCAGATGTTCAAAAAGGCCGCCAAGATGCTCTCGCGCCTTCGCGGCTCACCGGGCATGGCGGTCCGAAAGCTGCCTTCCCACGCCCACTGATATCGTCGGCCGCCTTCAGATCCCGCGCTTTTCGCCGACCTCGGCCCGCGATTTTTCAAAATTTCCGCTGGCTTCCAACACCCGCTCCATCGCGCCTTCTAGGTCACCCTCTTTTTTTGCCCGCAGCTCGAGCTGGGACATGGGCTCGCTCACCCCGACAAAACCAAAATTTGCCGAGCTGCCCTTGATTTTGTGGGCCGCATCCCGCACCGCGCGGACGTCGCCTTCGAGGAGACGCTGCTCCAGAACCTTGAGCAACACAGGCGTCTGGTCGAGAAAATCCCGGTAGATTTCCACGAAATCCGGCGTGTAGCCGTCGGCCATCATGTCCAATTGCTCCCAATCAATCAGCTCGCTCTCGATACCCATTCTTCCGCATAGGAATATCCGTTTGCCGCGCAAGGTCAAAGCGAACTTTCCATTGTTTTTCCACCCTCGCCTATGTTGGATTTGTTTGACGGAAATCAAGGATTCGCAGAGCAGGCGCATCCAAAATATTTGGGATTGCACCTCCGATGATCAACGTGACAAAACTGCTCTGCGGCACGCCGCGGTCGTCGGGTGTGATCCGCGGGGAGTGGATGGGAGCCCCGGCCGGCACCTCCGAACGCAAGCCGGCGGTCGTCTGGCATATCACCCGACGCTGCAATCTCCGGTGCGCCCATTGCTACTCGGACTCGGCAGCCAAACACTATCCCGGCGAGCTGACCCTCGAACAGATGGTCGATGTCATCGACGACCTGTCCGACTGCGGGGTTCCGGCCATTCTGCTCTCCGGCGGGGACCCGATGTTCCACCCTCATTTTTTTGATGTGACCGGATACGCGGTCGCGCGCGGGTTGACGGTGTCCGTTTCCACCAACGGCACGCGGATCGATTCGCATGCCGCTGAGCGGTTGAAGGATCTCGGCGTCGCGTATGTCGGGATATCGTTGGATGGGATCGGCGAAACCCACGACCGCTTCCGCGGGCGCATGGGGGCATTCCAGCGGGCGGTCGATGCTTTCTGCCACTGCCGCGGGGCGGGACAGAAAGCCGTCCTCCGGCTCAAGCTTACCCGGCAGGCCGCCGGCCAGTTGCCCGAGATCCTTCGATTTATTGAGGAGGAGGAAATCCCGCTGGTTTGTTTTCACCATTTGGTTTACGGCGGTCGCGGGGTGGAGGACTCGGTGCTCCCCGCGGCCGAAACCCGCCAGGCCCTGCGCATGATCGCCGATGCGGTCCTGCGCTGGAACCGCGAGGGCAGGAACACCGAGGTGCTCACGGTGGGGCAGCCGGTGGACGGGGTCTTTTTCTGGCTCGGCATGCGCAGGAGGGATCCGAAGCGCAGGGATGAGATCTGGAGGCTGCTCAAGAACCATGTGGGCGGGCGGAACACCCCGGGCCCGGGGGTGTCGAGCATCGACAGCCAGGGCAACGTCCACCCCGCCCGGTTCTGCCACGGCCACACCCTCGGGAATGTCAAGGAGCGGCCGTTCAGCGAAATCTGGAAAGACAGCCAAAACGACGGGTTCTTGTCGGGGTTTCGCGCCCGCCGCCCGATCTTGAAGGGCCGGTGTGTCGAATGCCGGTTCCATGAAGTTTGCGGGGGAGGGTTCCGTGTGCGCGCGTTCCAAAAATACGGCGACCCCTGGGCGGAAGACCCCGGCTGCTACCTTCGCGACTACGAAATTGCGGCTGCCTGACCGGGGCGGAGTTTTGCTACCCGGCCTGGAGGTGGCGGATATCTTCGGCGGCCACGGCAAAGACCGTGTCTTCGGCCACATTCGTTGACTGGTCGCCGATCCTCTCGAGGAACCGGGCGATGAAAATCAGTTCGAGGTAGCCCTGGATGAACTCGGGGCGTTTCGGCATCAGTTCCGTGAGCTTGTTCGCGAAATCCCGGTTCATGGCATCGAGTTCGCGGTCGCGGGGTTTGAGCGTGCGCGCCAGTTCGGTGTTCTGGTCGGCAAAAGCTTTGATGGCGTCGAGCAGCATGGATTCCGCGTGCCGGAACAGCGGTTCGAGCTCGGCGGTTTCCGGGAGCAGCGCATGCGCGTTGAGCTTCCGGGCACGCCGGGCAATGCCGACGGTCTGGTCGGCGATGCGCTCCAAATTGACGCTCATTTTCATGGACGCGATCACCTGGCGCAGGTCCGAGGCCACCGGATGAAAACGCAGCATGGTTTCGATTCCATCGCGGTCCACCTGGATTTCCAGGGTGTCGATTTCCTCGTCGTCTGCGATCACCGTGTTGCACCAGTCCTCGTCCCGCTCGAAGAGACCTTTGCGGGCATTCTCGAGATTGCGGACGGTGAGGCTGGCCATCATCAGCACGTTTTTTCTCAGTTCCGACAAGGTGGAGTCGAAGTCGGTGAATATGTGGCGGGAAGGTTCGGAACTCATCGTTGCAAAGCTAACATCCGCACGAACCCGCGGGGAAGACAAGCCGCGTTTTGAGAATTCTCCGTGCGGGCCCCGGGAGCAGGAGTCCTTGCAAGACGCCCGAAACCCTGCATCATCAGCCTCACGGCATGGCGGATTTGCTCAGACATTTTCTCACCGCCCTGGGCTTGGAAGACAGCCGCGACAAGCGCGTGCCCCGCGACGAGAGACCGGACGGGCGGCGCATCTTCCCGACCGGCCGCAGCTCGACCGTTTTTGCCGGCGAGGCGGGCGAGTGGTTGGATTACCTCCGGCGGCCATGGGGCGAGCGCCAGGATGGAGGGTTCGAGATGGGAATCCTTATCCAGAACAAGCGGCGGCTGGAATTTTCCGCGCACAACCCCCGCTCCGCGCGCTGGGCGGGCGTCCTGACGCAGGCCTTCCGGGAAATCCAGGCGCGCCTGGAAAAAAGCCCGGTGGCCGCCGGAGTTTTCCACGACATGGTTTTCGGAAACCCGGCGAATTTCGCTCTCGGGCTGGAGCTGGGTTCCAGCGCCGCTCTCCCGGCCTTCGCGACGCGGGAGATGCGGGTGAACGACGACATGTCGCCCGCGGAATCAAGGATCCTGGTGCGGACGCGGGTGTTCGAGGAGTTCGAGCCCCTGCTCGACAGCCCGGGCAGCCCGATGGAACGGCTCGGAAAAATCTGGGAAATGGTCCGGCACATCCTCCTGCAACTCGGCCACGAGAGCTATCCGAGGGACCGGTTCACCGAGCGGATCAGGCTGACGACGAACTGGGCGCTGGTGAATCTCCACGTGCTCTACGAGGGCAAAAAAGACGGCCGCCTGCAACCGAACGAGGCGGGGGAGGCATTCGAGATCCTTTCCGCGAAGCGGGAAAAAATGGAGCGGCGCGAGCTCTTTGCCAGGGAGCCCTTCTTCCGCCTGCTTTCCGATCTGTCGTTCCTGCTGCGCGACCGCAACGTCGCGGGCTTGTGGGAGACCGCCGCAGTCATTGTCCGCGACTATCTGGATTCCCGTTACCTGCGGCTCAGCATCGCGGGCCTCATGCCCGCCAAGCCGGCCTGGCAGGAGGCGATGCCGGTCGAGTGGAAGGGGCCGAGAAAAATCAAGACTCCCCGCCCGGAAATCAACCGCTACGGGATCATCGACGACGAGGACGAGGATGCGTGGAAGCAGGTGCGCGGGCCGTTCGAGGACATCGGATACCTGATCATCGGGCAGCTCGGCATGGGACAGTTCGGGCGCGTCTACGAGGCGATCAACGCGGCCAACGGCAGCATCCCGGAACGGGTCGCCGTGAAGGTGGACCGCATCCGGAAGGGCCGCAAAAAAGAAGCCATCGAGGCGGCGGACACGATCATGGCGATCGCCCGCGGGCTCTCGAGGTCGCCGCATGTCATCCGGGTTTTTGACGCGGGCCACTTGAAAAAAATCCGCTCGAACTACCACATCCTGCAGATCGTCGAGGGGGACACGCTGGACCATCTGATCGGCGTCGCGGGAAGCGAGCACACCAGCATCCTGCGCCCGAAATCCGGGCGTTCGTCCAAGGAGGAGGCCAGCCGCGATTTTCTCAAATCCCTGGGCGGCAGCGCTGGCGAAGCCTGGCGCCGGGACCGGAAATCGCCGCCGTTTGTCGCGGCGCCGGGCCTGGGCCACATCATGGATCTTCTCACGAGCACGGCCCTCTGGCTCGAGGAGGTCCACAAACTCGGGTTCGCGGTCAACGACCTGAAAAACGGGAACGTGATGGTGAGCCGCCGGGGGCAGTTCAAGGCGATCGACCTCGACTCCTACAGCCGGATCTTTTCCCCCCTCGACAAACTGACGGACTTCTTTTTCCTGGCCATCTCGACGCTGCAGCTCGTCACCCGCGGGTGCGCCTGGGAGAAATCGGCGACCGCCTCCGAAATCCGGGAACTCATCGCCGACCCGGGAGCCGTCGGGCGGCGGCTTCTCGAGATCTGGCCCTACGGGGATCTTGGCGCGCGGAGCAACGGGCGCGTCGCGACCGGGGAAGTCATCGGCTTTTTCGCCCGGTTCATCGACGACGCGCGATCCGGCCTGTTCGCCGAAGATCCCGCGCAGTTCACCAGCGCGATCGACGCCCTCATCTTCCTGAAACGCCGGCTCTCGACCGAGGAAATGGTTTTGCAGTAACTGCCTGGCTCGGTTCAGGCGCGGAACACGCTATTTTTCCGGTTTGATATTTTCCGCCGCGAATCAACCGCCGATCTGGACCGCGCGGAGTTCGACGTCCCCGATCTCGATTCCGAGCGCTTTTTCGGCGGCCCTTAAAAACCCTTCCGTCGAATCGGTGAGCGCAACATGGAGGCGGCCGAGGTTTTCCGGCGGGGCGGCGATGCGGTGGGAGGCGAGAAGTTCTTTGACGGCGAGGGCGCAGTTTCTGGCCGAATCCACGAGCGTCACGCCCGGGCCGGCCGCGCGCGCGATGGCGTCGCGGAGCAGCGGGTAGTGGGTGCATCCGAGCACGAGCGCGTCGATGCCCCGGTCGAGCAGCGGCGCGAGGTAGCGGGCGAGGAGCTGGTCCGTCACCGGGTCGTCGAACAGCCCCTCCTCGATCAGCGGGACGAGGAGCGGACAGGCCGCGCTGAAGACTTGGGATTCCGGGTCCCGCGCCGAAATCGCGTGCTCGTAGGCTCCGCTGGCGATGGTCGCGCGGGTTCCGATGACGCCGATGCGTTTGTTTCTCGTGGCCTTGACAGCGGCCTCGGCCCCGGGGGTGACGACCTCCTGCACGGGGACTTTGAAAAGCTCCTTCATCCGGGGCACGGCCAGAGCGGAGGCCGTGTTGCAGGCGACGACGAGGATCTTCGCCTGCTCCGCGAGCAGGAGCCCGCCGATCTCGATGCTGTAGCGCTCGACCGTCTTCCGGCTCTTGCCGCCGTAGGGGACGCGCGCCGTGTCCCCGATGTAAAAAATTGTTTCGGAGGGGAGCAGATCCTGGAGGGCGGCCACGACGGTGAGCCCGCCGATTCCGGAATCAAAGACGCCGATCGGGTCGAGGCAGGGAAGGTTTTTTTCTGGCATGGCGGGAATTTCAGCGAGGGGTGGCGAGCGCGCTGGCGGCCTGGTTGACGGACTGGCCGATGTCGGTTTTGGATCCGACCGGCGCGGGTGGCGGGGTTTCTTTTTTGATCGGCGGGGCCGTGGTGGGATCCGTGGCGGCGATGACCGCGGAGGGTTTGAAATACTGCATCTGCCCGGCCACCGCGCTCTTGTAGCGGTTGACGCCCTCGAGGATGGCGCTGGCGAAGGCGTCGCGGAAGGCCGTGCTCGCAATCTGCCGGGAATCGAACGGATGGTTCATAAACCCACCTTCCAACAACACGCCAGGAATGACAATATCCCGGATCACGATAAACCGCGCGCGCTTGATCCCGCGGTCGTAAAGCCGCAGGTGCCGCAGGAGCGAGGAATGCATGGCGGTGGCGAGCGCGATGTTCTCGGAGTCGCGCACGTGGCCGGGGTAGGGCCGGAAATCGCTGTAGCTGAGGTGTTCCTCGTCCATCGACGGCACCCCCCTCGGGGCCAGCGCGTAGGTCTCGACCCCCGAGGCTCCGCCCACGTTGCTCTTGTTGAAATGGACGCTGACAAAAATCGCGTTCGGGTATTTGTTCGCCATGGCCGGGCGGTTTTCCAGCGGGATGAAAACATCGGCCACCCGCGTGAGGCGGACGTTGTAGCCATTCTCCTCGAGAAGCTTTTTGGCGCGGAGGACCACATCGAGCGCGGCGTCTTTCTCGGATCCCATCGGTCCCGTCGCCCCGCTGTCGTGCCCGCCGTGCCCGGCATCGAGGATCACCGTGCGCACGGCGGTGGCATCCTTGATTTTTCCTGGCCGCATCACGGGCTCGATGATCTTCGTCACATCCATCGCCGAGATCAGGAACTGCCCGCTTTTGGAAACGATGTCGAAGCAGAGCACGTATTTGACATTGTTGATATAGACTTCCCGTCCGCCGGCGCTCCCCCGGATCGTCCTTCCTTGCCCGGTCAGCGTGAACGTGTTCCCCTCGATCAGCGGGGGGTTCAGCTTGTAAAATGCGGTCACGTCCGCGAGCGGGACATAGCGGCGCCCCTCGTGCAGGGTGATGTTCCACTGCGCGGAAGCCGCCTGGATGGCGGCGAGGAAAATCAGAATAATCGTGGCCGGGATTCGCACCGCCGCCGAACGTGCGGGTGCATGCTCGCGGGTGCAAGGGATTTTTCGAAGGGCCAACGCATAAAATCCCTGCCGGGTCTCGCTGAGACAGGGTGGAGGGGCACCCCCGCCCGTTCTCCCGGATCAACTGCCGAGCCCGATGATTTCCGAGAGGCGGTATTATTCGTAAGTCCCGCGGGTGACGCCGATCTGGCTTGTGGCTTTGAGGTCTCGCCAGAGAGTCGCCCCATCGGTTTTCCCTGAGAGGAGAGACTGGTGGGCGCGGATGACGCGGCTAGCTTCGCCGGCGGTTTCTTCGAGGAGTTCGACGCGGAAATGGCGGAGCCCGGCGGAGAGAAACTCAGGAAACGATCCGGCCCCGGATTGTGGCGCGGCATGGAAGAGGGTGTTCCTGCAGCCGACATCGGCGCGGAGCGGATGCTCGATGCCCACGCGGTCGCGGAGGTGGACGCGGCGGGAGTCGCAGGGCCGCCCGCAATTCGTGTGGTCCGTGCCCCCGGACAAGAACGCGGCGAAAACGCAGTGCTCCATGTGAAACATCGGCATGTGGTGGTAGATCGTCAGCTCGAACCAATCCGGTGGGGAGCTTTTCAGGAGCGCGAGAATCTGCGCGAGGTTCAGGTCGTGCGAGAGGGTGACCCGCCCGAGCCCCATTTGATGGAAGACGGAGGCCGTCGCGGGATTCGCGATGTTCAGGGAAAAATCTCCGATCCGGCGCAGCGGGCTTCGGGAAAAATAGGAGATGCCTCCGACGTTGCGGATCAGGACGCCGTCGGGAACAGCCTTTTCGATCAGCTTGAAAAATCCTTCCTCGCCGGCTTTCTGGATGCGGGGAGTGGCGAGAAAAATTTCTGCCGTGCCCGCAGCGCGGACCGTTGCGACCGCCTCGCCGTAGCGCCGGATATCCTCGTAATCGACAGCCACCGTGCGGACCCCGCATTCCAGGGCCGCGCCGAGCTGCTCGCGCGAGCGGCAGAGCACCATGAGCCCAGGCTCGCTTGTGGCCGGATCGAAAGCAGTCCGTGGCATGGGCATCTCGCCCATGTCTTGCCCGATTGTTACGCATGGGCATCTTGCCCATGCCTCGAGATTGGTTCATTCTAGATCGGTGATCTAGTTTTCTTGTTTTTTCGCTTGTAATCCCGCGCTTAATGATCTAGTATATACGCTAGATCATACCTAACAGCCCACCAACCAAAATAAATACTAA
>Ga0209697_10010145_pt1 | contig 10243 bp, 8 predicted proteins | sample AliMusrvi5mmetaG_FD_184115 | JGI IMG/M metagenome (GOLD analysis project Ga0209697, IMG submission 184115) | Freshwater lake bacterial and archeal communities from Alinen Mustajarvi, Finland, to study Microbial Dark Matter (Phase II) - Alinen... | ecosystem: Environmental > Aquatic > Freshwater... | reverse complement strand
GTCATTGCCTTCTCCGCCGAGTTTTACAGCATGCCCGCAAACAACCAGGCCTATTTCACTGGAGCGAGTTTCAAGAAAAATTTCAAACTCGTCAAGAACCCGATCTTCACCCGCAATCTGGCGGTCCGCAGATAACCCTCCCCCTTCGCATCAAGCTCATGAAAACCTTCCGGTCCCACCCTCTCCGCCGCGGCTTCACGCTCATCGAGTTGCTCATCGCCATGGCGATCACCACCATCATCGCCTCGGTGCTCATTTCCGTCACTGCCGTTGCCATCGACTCCTGGAACCGCAGCCGCGCGGAAATCCGCGCCGCCCGCCAGGCCAAGTTCATGGTCGATGCGATGGCCAAGGATTTCGAAAGCCTGGTCACCCGGCGCGGCAACACGTTCGAGTGGTTGTCGGCAAAAACCGACACCAGCCTGCCCGGCTCGAACAAACAAAAAAGCTCCAACGCCTCCAAACTCATCTTTTTCACCGCCGCCACCGACCGCTACGAGGGCAAGATCAACACCCCCGACGACAAGGGCGGCGACGTCTCCTGCGTGGCGTACGATTTGCAATACAAGGATCCCATCGACGGCGGCACCAGCGGCAATTTCTCGACCTTCACGCTCAACCGCTTGCTGGTCAATCCCGACCAAACCTTCGACAACCTCCTCGGCAAGCCCGAGCTGGAGCCAGCGTTCCAAAGCTACAACACGCTGATGACCGATGTGAAGAACTTCGTGTGTGAAAACATCTATCAATACAGTGTCACCTTTCACATTGAAGTCACCAAGGACCCGGGTACCGCGAAGGCCTCGAAGATGACCGTGCCCGTTTCGCTCGGGCCCACCGCTGGCAGCGGCCGGGTGATTGACTTCCGGATCCTGGGCAGCGGCATCCAACTGGCGGCATCCCCCACCGCCGACGCCACCGTTGATGAATTGAAGGCCGGCCGGGTCGCCGCGGTGGAAATTTCCCTAACCGTGATTTCCGACTTCGGAATGCAACAGATGCGCGGTGAGAAAAACCTCATGGGCGATGCCATGATCAAGTTCATGGCCAAGAACTCTTTCCAGTATTCCAAGCGCGTCGAGCTGCCCTGCATGTGAAAAACCCACGGCGAATGGTCTCAGCGGCTGCGGGCCGCCTTTGGCCGCGGCGCCACCAGGGATGTTAGAAAAAGCCCCGCGGTGAAGCCACCCAGATGGGCACCGTAGGCAACACTGCCGCCGGCATGACTCATCAAGGATACATAGTCCATGGCCACCCCGACCAGCGCCAGCAACGCCAAATGACCGGGGGGGACCGGCCGGCTCATCGGCCAAACCTGAGGTTCAGGCAAATGCCAGCGTGTCGCCAGCCCAAGATAGGCACCTTCGAAGCCCATCACCGCGCCCGACGCGCCGAGCATCGGGATGAACTTGTCGGCATTGAACAGCGTGTGGCAGATCGAGCCGCTGAGCGCACTGAGCACAAAGATGAGCACCATCCAGCGCTGGCCTAACAGGTCGGCCGCCAACGCCGCGAAAATCCACAGGTAGAGCATGTTGTAGAGCACGTGCTCGAAGCTGCCGTGCAGAAACGCACAACTCAGCAAGGTGACCAACTGCCGATAGTCGGCCGCACCTGCGGTGCCATGCAACACCTTGCGCCAGCTCAGCACGATCTCGCCGGGCACCGCCATCCAGCTATTGTACCAGCCCCGGTGGGCGAGCTCCTGCCCCAGGAAAATCACAAACATCAACGCGATGAGCCCGAGCAATGGCCCCTGCTTGTTTATCACCCAGCGGGTCCTGCCGTGTCCGATCATTTGCTTGCGGGTTGTGCCATGCCGCAGGCAGGTGTGGGAAATTCCATGCCACTTGGCAATGCCAGAGTGAGCAGCAAGGCGCAGACCCCATCCCGCCGAGTCAGAAACGGCGGCCTGCCGCTGAAATATCTTGGCAGCGCGTCGCACCCAGCTATGCTCGCGGCGCAGGACAATCCCGGTTGCCGAGCGGATGACTCGCCTAAACCCAATAAGCAGCCCCCTGGCAGCCATCGGCGCGGCACGTCGGCAGCGAGTTATGGGGTTGAGCCGGGGCCGTCCCGCGGTTCATGCACCTTCCAAACCCATGCCAAAACGAATTTCCAAACTTGCCAAGTCTCTCAAGCAACTCGGCGACATACAGGTCACGGAGTGGGATTTCATGGGCCTCTTGAACACCGACATCACGAAGCTTGAGATCTCGCGCTCGCTGAGGCGGTTAGGGGGAATCCAGGTGATGGAGTGGGATTTTAAGAATGCCTTGCAGGCGGTGAAAAATACTGCCAACCAGGAGGTCGATATCATCGACATTGTCAGACGAACCGCCCACTACAAAGTCCTGGAGTGGGAATTCCGCAGTGTCTCGCCGGCCGGGCGCAAACCCTCACCACCACAACCGGCGCAGGCCGTGGAACCCGGATTGAGCCGGGAGGAAATGCAGAAAATTTCCCTCCAACTGAAAAACTTCCTGCAATATGTCGTCGTGAATTTGATTGATGAGCCCGCCAGCGCACAGATCAAGGTCACGAAACTCGGGCCACTAGGGCTGCGCTTCAAACTCGTGCTGGCGAAACGGGATGTGGCCATGCTCATTGGGCGGGAAGGCTTCACGGCTTCAACTATCCGCAGCATCTTGAAAGCCGCCGCCGGGATGCACGGGGTTCAAGCGTTGCTGCAAATCCAGTCGCACGAAGCGGAACTGGAGCTTGCCGCCAAGGACACGCCGCGCGGCAAGCCTTGACCGACGATCTGGAAGCCCAGTCACGGCAGCCAGCTGCCATGCGAATCCGCAGAAAATGCTTGGAAAGCCGCCCGATAACAGGTAGATATATCGTCAGGAACACGCCACCATCCATGAAATCAATCAAGAGCCTGATGCAACGCACTTTCTTCGCACTCGTCGCCATGGTTATCGCGGTGGCGCTTGGACTGCCCCTCATCAACCTCATGGTTGGATTGCCCAAGGATATCCGACTCGGCGCCCAGACCGGCGCGTCCGATACTTATGTTGCCGCCGCCCAGGCGCTCGGCCAGAAATGCGGCAACTGCCACTCGGCCCAAGGCAAGCTGCCATTCTACGCCGCGCTGCCCTTCGCTTCCTCCTTGGTTAAAGACGATATCCGCAAAGGCACCGAATGGTTTGATCTGGTCGCCAGCTTTGCCAACACCCCGGCCCAGCCCATCGGCGAGGCGACCCTCGCCAAAATCGAAAAGACTATCCAGGACGGCGCCATGCCGCCGCATCGCTACCGTGCCCTGCATTGGAATGGCACCCTGAGCGCCGCCCAGCAACAGGCGGTCCTGTCCTGGATCCAACAAGTCCGCGCCACCTATTATGCCAGCCCGGCATCCCCCGACGCGCTCAAAACTGCGGTCATTCAGCCGATCCCCCAACCACCGCAGCTCGACCTCAAGAAAGTCGCCCTCGGCAAGCTGCTCTACCACGATACCCGCCTGTCCAAAGACAACTCGCTGTCCTGCGCCTCATGCCACGACCTCGCCAAAGGCGGCACCGATCAGGCGGCGGTCTCCAGCGGCGTGGGCGGGGCCAAGGGCGGCATCAATGCGCCGACGGTATTCAACGCCGCCTATCACCTTGCACAATTCTGGGATGGCCGCGCCGCCGACCTCGCCGCCCAGGCCGCCGGCCCTCCGGGCAACCCCATCGAAATGGCCTCCTCGTGGCCCGAGATTGTCACCAAACTCACGCAGGACGCCGCCTTCAAGGCCGACTTTGAGGAATCCTATCCGGACGGCATCTCGCAGCAAGCCGTTTGCGATGCCATCGCCACTTTTGAAAAGACCCTCCTGACTCCCAACTGTGACTTCGACAAGTTCCTGCTTGGCGACCAGAGCGCTCTGAGCGACAGCGCGAAACTTGGCTATACCCTGTTCCTGAAATCCGGTTGCGCCACCTGTCACAGCGGCATCGCCATGGGCGGGCGCTCGTTCGAGAAAATGGGCCGCCACGCCGACTACTTCACCGACCGCGGCAACCCCACCGCCGCGGATGAGGGGCGCGCCAGCGTCACCAAGAATGACAGCGACAAGCATAAGTTCAAGGTGCCGACCCTCCGCAACATTGCCCTCACCGCTCCCTATTTCCATGATGCCTCCGCCAAATCCCTCGCGGAAGCCGTCCGGCAAATGGGCCACTACCAGACCGGCACCACCTTCACCGAGCAGGAAACCGTCCAACTCGTCTCGTTCCTCGAAAGCCTAACCGGCGAATTCGAGGGCAAAAAACTCCGCTAGCGATGCTTCGCCTCAGACGCAAGAATTCAAGAAGCAAAACGCGGGACACGACCTAACAACAACATCGGCGCCCAGTCAGGAACCCTGGCGGTCCCCGCCTCCCGCCACCTCCCGGGAGTTCCGCGCCTTTACTCCTCCCCTGTGCTCTGCGCCGCCAGCGGCTGCATCGCCTAGCCTGCCCAACCCGAAACTCAATCTCCAGGAATCCAACCAGAACAATCAGATGAAAACACAAATCGTATTGGGCGTGGTGGCGCTGGCCGGCGCCTGCGTCGCGGCTGACGAGAAACTCAAACTGCCGGTTGCCGACGGGCCATTCAAGGACACCGCCGAATCGCTGGCAGCCTACAAGTGCCCGGACTGGTTCCGTGACGCCAAGTTCGGCATTTGGGCGCACTGGGGTCCGCAGGCCGTGCCGATGGAAGGCGATTGGTATGCCCGGCAGATGTATGAGTCTAGCAATCCTAAATTCAAATATCATCAGGAGAATTACGGTCATCCGTCGGTGTTTGGTTACAAGGACATCATTCCGTTGTGGAAGGCGGAGAAATGGGATCCGCAGCGTTTGATGGCACTCTACAAAAAGGCCGGCGCGAAATATTTCGTCAGCATGGGCACCCACCACGACAACTTCTTCTTGTGGAACTCCAAACTCCACCGCTGGAATTCAGTCAACATGGGCCCCAAACGCGACGTCGTGGGCGAGTGGCAACAGGCGGCCAAAGCGCAGGGGCTTCACTTCGGCGTGTCCGAGCATCTGGGTGCCAGCTTCACCTGGTTCCAATCCAGCCACCGCGCCGACAAGGACGGCCCGAAGGCCGGGGTGCCCTATGACGGGGCCAACCCGCAATACCAGGATCTGTATCATTTTGCTGCCGAACCCGGCGACACCGGCTGGTATAGCAACAACCCCAAGTGGCAGCAGCAGTGGTACGACGAGATCAAGGAACTGGTCGACAACTATCATCCCGACCTGCTTTACAGCGACGGCGGCGTGGTCTTCGGCAACGAAGTCGGACTGAGCATGATCGCGCATTTGTATAACTCCAATGCCGCCCTTCACAACGGCACGACCGAGGCGGTGTATAACTGCAAGCAGAGCTCAGGCGGGCGCTGGGTGGAGGACCTCGAGCGCGGAATCATGCCCAAAATCGACCCGCATCCCTGGCAGACAGACACCTCGATTGGCGATTGGTACTACAACCGCCACTGGAAGTATCAACCGGTCAGTTGGGTCATCGGGATGCTGGTGGATAATGTCAGCAAGAACGGCAACCTGCTGCTCAACGTGGTGTTGCGTCCGGATGGATCGCTCGACGCGGAGGTGGAGACGATGTTGGAACAACTTGCGGCGTGGACGGCGGTTCACGGCGAAGCGATCTACGGCAGCCGGCCCTGGCTCATCTATGGCGAAAGTGCGGTCAAGGTCAAAGGCGGGGCTTTCAACGAGAGCTTCAAATACAATGCGAAGGAAATCCGCTTTACCACCCAGGGAGCGACCCTCTATGCCATCGCGCTGGGTTGGCCGGACGACGGCATGCTGCTGGTCCGTTCGCTGGCAAAACCGGCGGGCACCGATATCAATAACCTCACCCAAGTGAGCCTGCTCGGATACGACGGCAAGCTCGAGTGGCAGCAAACTGCGGAAGGCCTGAGCGTGAAGCTGCCGGCCACCAAGGTGTCCGAATTTACCGCCGCCCTCAGGATTACCGGCACCAACCTGACGAATGCTCCCGTAACATTGCCCGCCGCCCCTCCAATCGTGGCCGACGCCCAAGGCCGGCTCACGCTCACCCCTGATGCCGCAGACCTCGACAATGGCATCCGCACCGAAACCTACGGGGGGCAGCCAAGCCTTGGGGCGTGGGATGACGGCCATGCCACGGCCACCTGGAATATCCAGCTTGCCGCGCCCAGCAGATATCATGTGCGCACGGCCACCGCGGCGTTGCACGAGGGCGATTTTGTGGTCCGAATCGGGGATCAACCGCTGTCCGGGCACGCGCCCAAGACCACGGCTTGGAGCGAATTCAGCGCGGTGGATCTAGGCACGGTCGAGCTTAAGTCCGCTGGCAAGCTGCAGGTCAAGATTCAAGCAAAGGACCCGGCGGGCTGGCAGCCCATCAACCTGCGCGCCATCATCCTGAGCCCCGAGTAACCCTGACGCTGGCAGCAACTGAAGCCGGTCAGAAATCCCGTTTTTCCCCCTGACCAAGGGCCGCCAGCGGCTATACTCTCAGTCAACCCCTTGCCAATCATGAAACCGCTGACAGTTCTCGCCTTGCTCGTCGCCTGCTCCGTTGGCATAGGCACCGCCGATGCCAGATCCCACTCGCGCAACTCCAGGCGCTCGGTCGACCTATTCAAAAAGCTCGATAAAAATCACAACGGCACGCTTTCGCCGGAGGAATTTGCCGCTGGAGGCAAACGCAACTCAGCCGCCAAGTTCGCCTCCCTCGACAAGAACCACGACGGCAAGCTCGACCGCTACGAGTTTTCCCTGATGAACAAGCGGCTGAAGCCCTGAGCCAGGTGCCCAATTGACGGCCGCACGCTGGATGCCGCCTCGCGGAAACTTCTCGCGCCGCCTAACCGCCACACCCCGCCGGACTCCCCAAGGCCATTTCCGTGGCCGTCCTCGCTCTGCTCTTGCTCGGCACGCCCCAGGCGCGGGCGGCGGCAGTCGCCGCGGGTCGCCGCTTGCACGTCGGACCGGCCCAACCCTACACCACGCCGAGCGCTGCGGCCGCCGCCGCGACGGATGGCGATACCATCGAGATAGACGCGGGCGAATATTCCGGCGATGTCGCGGTGTGGTCTGCCAACCGCCTGACGCTGCGCGGCATCAACGGTCGCGTTCACCTCGCCGCCAACGGCAACAGCGCCCAACAAAAAGCAATCTGGGTCATCCGCGGCAGTGACACCACGGTGGAAAATATTGAATTTTCCGGCTGTCGGGTGGCGGATCACAACGGGGCGGGTATCCGCCATGAAGGCAAGGGACTGGTGGTGCGGCACTGCAGTTTCCACGACAACGAGGACGGCATTCTAACCGGTGCCAATCCTGACAGCGATATTCTTGTTGAATTCACCGAATTTGCCCACAACGGCGCGGGTGATGGATACTCGCACAACCTCTACATCGGTCAGGTGCGCAGCTTCACGCTCCAGTTCTGTTGGTCGCACCATGTCAAGACCGGCCACCTCGTCAAGAGCCGCGCCCAGACGAATTTCATTCGCTACAACCGGCTGATGGATGAGCTGGATGGCACTTCGAGTTATGTGATTGATTTGCCCAACGGTGGCCGGAGTTTCATCATTGGCAACATCATCCAGCACGGCCCGCATGCCGAGAATGGAGTTGCGGTGTCCTATGCCGAGGAGGGAGCAAAAAACACTGTGCAGGAACTTTTCGTGATCAACAATACCTATATCAATGAGCGCGCGGCGTCCGGCAGCTTACTCCGCATCGCCGGTGCGCCAGCCAGCGCACGGGTCATCAACAATATCGTCAGCGGCACCAAGACCGTACTCAGCGGAGCGGGCGAATCCACTAACAATCTGTTGGCCGAGCCGTCGGCTTTCATCGATGCCGCGCACTATGACTACCGACTCGCGCCGCGATCCGCGGCGCTTGCAACCGGCATCGACCCGGGCAAGGCGGGCGACTTCAACCTGGCACCCAATGCCTATTACCGGCATCCCATCGGCAGCGTGCCGCGCCCGGTGGATGCAAGACTCAATATCGGGGCGTGCCCGGCCGGTGGCAGCTGAATTATCCTGCAGTCTCAGACATCCTGAGCCCAGTCGGGAAAGGATCGTGTTCGGGGGGATTGAATGAAGCCGTTAGATACCAGGTAGGCTGCCCGGACCAAGGAGGCGGCGGGCAGCCGCCGCTAATTTGCACGTGAGCTCCTGTGATTTCCTCCGAGCCAACGTTACTCCACAATGACGTAGAGCGAGTCCTCCGGAAACTTGAAACTCTGGCGATCGCCGGAATTTTCAAGTGGGACGGTTTTCAAGGGCATGCCATTGGGATCGAGCACGCGGGCGGTCTTGAGATGCGGGTTGCCGAGGGTGAGCGTCACGTCGGCCCGCACGATCATCCACGGCGCGTGACCAAAGCTGACGACTTGTTGCCCGGCGCGCTCGGCCAGCATGGCCGGCTGGGTTTTCCACCCCATGGGCCGCTCAGTGGTACCGACCTGCACGAGGATCTTGCCGGACTCGCGCAGCGGCTTGTTGTCCAGCGCCACAACGAGCACCGTGGCGTAGTCAATGCCCGAGCGAATCTCCACGTCGGCGAGTTTGAAGACACCGCGTGTCTTGAGAAAACCGGTGACGCCCTGGGCTTTGGGACAGGTCAACACACACAAGCCGCGGCCGTAGTCCAACTGCAGCTGGCCCGTCGCGGAGACGATCGTCTTGGTGTCCTCGTGAATGAACTTGGTCAGATCCGCGACGCGGCTTTGCGCCGGGTTGCCGCCGTAATTCACCAGCACCGGGAAGCCGTCCACCTGCTTGAGCGTCAAGGGCAGCTCGCGCGGGTGCCGCAGGGCCGACTCGTCGGTGAAGCGGTCGCCATTGCAGATGGCCCATCCTTTGTTAGCCCCTTCGTGAGCGCCGTCGTAATAGCGGTTGACGGCAATCACGTCATTGGCGGTGTAGGACTGGCGTTCGGCGTCGAGCATCGTGACGTTATCAGCGCAGCGCCAGTTGCCGGCATTGACGAGTTGTTTGCAGCCGAGACCGGTCTTGAGGAAATCGCCGATCATTTTGTTGAAGTTATGCATTGTCTCGGTGAAAAACTGCATCTGGTCGGCGCAACGTTGTTGTTGTCCGGCATTGCCCCGGTGTTGGGTCAGTTCCCAAACCATATATAATGCTGCCTCACTGTTGGTGAAATCATCCGCCCCATCCTGATCCGGGGTTGGCGCCGCGTCGTGCCAGGCGCTGCGGGCTTTTTCCAGCGAACCATGCTTTTTCGCAGCGAAGGCAGCGAATTGGCGGCGCAGTTCCTTGCGCGCCGCGCCTTTGATTCCCTGGCTCGTCCAGAACAGCAGCGAGTCCTCGTTTTGGATCTGAATGATCGCCAGCGCCGGGTCTTGCGCAAGGGGGATATGGAAGCGCACCATGTTGATGCCACGTTTGGCAAGAAACCGGGCGTGGCGGGCAAGGTTCTTGTCGAACGCGCCATCGCCCACGGCCCAGAAGCGCAACGGCGAGCCGTCACCGAAAGCGAAGTCATTGCCGTCCTTCGAGCGCGTGATGAACCCGTGCTGGCCGGCCACTTTTTCGTTGAGGAAGCGCAAGTCGAGCAACGCGTCGGAGCTGAACTCATCGCGCGGCGGTTGGAACGCCCAGCGCCCGATAGCGCTCACCTCCGTAGCGGTGCCCGGCTCGCCCGCGGGTTGGTCCGCCGCACCGACTGCCAGCCCTACCAGCATCGACGCGAAAAGCACCAGCGGTCCCAGCCAAGTGCTGCAGCGTTCATCAGTCGGGCTCGTATGCATTGAGTTTGGCCATCCTCGTATCACCGGCCGCCGGAAGTGGATGGATTTTTCCGGTGGCCGGGGTTTCCGTGACGACCAACAGACGCCGCCGCGATTTGTGCTAGAATCGAATGATCCGCCGGGGTGCCGGCTGCCTGCAGCCGGGAAGACGACACCCTATCGGAATGCATGCAAAGCGAAAGAGACTGAAACCAGAGCGATGTGGCGTCAAGCATTTTCCATGATGGCGTTATCCATGAAAGATTCACCGCGGTCTGGCCGTCACTTGGGTGAATGCGGCGTTTGCGTGAACGCCACGCACGACTCACTAGCCTAACTATGAACTCCCTGATCCCCGCCATCCTATCGGCCCTTGTGGTTGCAGCCAACTCCGCCGAGCCCATCGTTATCGCCGACTTCGAAGGTGACACCTATGGCAACTGGAAAGTCACCGGTGAGGCGTTCGGTTCCGGCCCAGCGC
>Ga0209697_10010144_pt1 | contig 10243 bp, 11 predicted proteins | sample AliMusrvi5mmetaG_FD_184115 | JGI IMG/M metagenome (GOLD analysis project Ga0209697, IMG submission 184115) | Freshwater lake bacterial and archeal communities from Alinen Mustajarvi, Finland, to study Microbial Dark Matter (Phase II) - Alinen... | ecosystem: Environmental > Aquatic > Freshwater... | reverse complement strand
CCGGGCATGGACCTGGCCAACCTCTGGGCCGTCATGGACGCACTGGACACCGAGATCGAGGCCCAGGTGCGGTATGCCTTCGCGCCGGATTTGGGTTATCTCACCGCCTGTCCCAGTAACGTGGGCACCGGCCTGCGGGCCAGCGTGATGGTGCACCTGCCCGGCCTGCGCCTGACCAACGAGATTGAACCCATCATCCGGGGGCTCACCAAGATCGGGCTGGCCGTTCGCGGGCTGCAGGGCGAGGGCACCGAAGCGTCGGGCAATATGTTCCAGATTTCCAACCAGACCACCCTGGGCGAATCGGAAAACGCGATTGTCGAGCGGCTCGTGCAAATTGTCAACGAAGTGGCGGCGCACGAGCAGAACGCCCGTTTACGGCTGCTGGAGCAGCGCGAAGCCCAGGTGCGCGATTGTGTCGGTCGCGCATACGGCGTGCTGTCGCAAGCCCGGGTTCTGTCCTCCCACGAGGCGCTGGACTACCTGTCGGGGTTGCGGCTCGGGATTGAACTTGGTATGATAACGGGGATGGCCATGGGGGATGTGAACCGATTGGCCGTCTACACCCAGCCGGGGCATCTCCAGAAAGTCGCCGGCCGCACGATCGATCCCGACGAACGGGACGAAGTACGGGCCGGAATGGTGCGCGAACGAGTACGACGGGCAGCCGTTGTTGAGGATTAAGGCCGATGAGTGATGGACAGCAACAGATGGGGAATCCGGGGAACTACACCCCGCGGGCACAACAGGTGATCCAGTTGGCGCGCGCAGAGGCGGAGCGGTTCAACCACCCGTATGTGGGTACCGAGCACGTTTTGCTCGGTTTAGCGGCCCTGGGGCAGGGCGTGGCGGTTACTGTTCTCGAAAGGATGGGGATCTCGCTTGAAGCGCTGCGGCTTGAGGTCGAGAAGGCGGTCGGGCAGGGACCGGAGACCAAGACGGTCGGCAACGTTCCATTCACGCCGCGCGCCAAGAAAGTGCTGCAGTTGGCGGCGGCTGAGGCCCGGGCTCTGAATCATTCGTACATTGGCACAGAACATATCCTGTTGGGCTTGCTGCGCGAGGGCGAAGGCGTGGCCGCCCAGGTGCTGCGCAATCTCAACGTCGACCTCGACACCACGCGCGTCGAGGTGATGAAGGAACTCGATCCGAATTTCGAGCCCGGCGAGGGCGGGGGCGCTCCCGAGCCCAAGACGCAGCAGGCGGCCGGACAGGGCGCGCAGAAATCAAAAACCCCGGCCTTGAATGCCTTCGGGCGCGATCTGACCGAACTGGCGCGCAAGGGCTCGCTGGATCCGATGATCGGGCGCGATTCGGAACTGGAGCGCGTCATCCAGATCCTGTGCCGGCGCACCAAGAATAACGCCGTACTGATCGGCGAGGCCGGCGTCGGCAAGACGGCCATCGTCGAAGGCCTGGCGCAGACCATTGTGGAAGGCCGCGTGCCGGATTTGCTCCGCAACCGGCGCGTGGTGGCGTTGGACCTGGCCTTGATGATCGCCGGGACCAAGTACCGCGGTCAGTTCGAGGAGCGTATCAAGGCCGTCATGGACGAGATCAAACGCACCGGCAACGTGATTATGTTTGTCGACGAGTTGCACACCATCGTCGGGGCCGGGTCGGCCGAAGGCACGATGGATGCCTCGAACATCATCAAGCCGGCGCTCGCGCGCGGCGAATTGCAGTGCATCGGTGCGACCACGCTCGACGAATATCGGAAGTACATCGAGAAAGACGCCGCCCTCGAACGGCGGTTCCAGACCGTGAAGGTCAACGAACCGAGCGTCGAGGAGACCGTCAAGATTCTCAAAGGCATCCGTCATAAGTACGAGGAGCATCACAACTGCAAGATCACCGACGCGGCGCTCGAAGCGGCAGCTTCGCTGACCGATCGCTACCTCACGGGCCGGCACCTGCCGGACAAGGCCATCGACACGATCGACGAGGCCGGCGCCCGGGTGCGTATTCAGGCCACCACGCGGTCGTCGGACCTGCGCAAGCAGGAACAGGCCATCGAGGGCGTCCGACTCGAGAAGGAAGCCGCCATCAAGGCGCAGAAGTTCGAAGAGGCGGCCAAGTTCCGCGACCAGGAGCGCAAGGACCGCGAGGCGCTTGCGGAGAACGTCAAGAAGTGGCAGGAGCAGTCCGGCAAGCGCAAGACCAAGGTGACGGCCGAGGATGTCATGGCCGTGGTGTCGAAGTGGACGGGCGTGCCGCTGAAGAAGATGGAAGGCAAAGAACTGGCCCGTTTGCTCAACATGGAAGAGGAACTGGGCAAGACGGTGATCGGCCAGGCCAACGCCATCACGGCCATCTCCAAGGCCCTGCGGCGGTCGCGCGCCGACCTCAAGGATCCGCGCCGTCCCATCGGTTCGTTCGTCTTTCTCGGTCCGACCGGGGTCGGCAAGACGCTGCTGGCCAGGGCCCTCGCCGAGTTCATGTTCGACGATGCCAATTCCCTGATCCAGCTCGACATGTCGGAGTACATGGAGAAGTTCACCGTGTCGCGGCTGGTCGGTTCGCCGCCGGGCTACGTGGGGTACGAGGAGGGCGGTCAGCTTTCGGAGAAGGTCCGCCGCCGACCGTATTCCGTCGTGCTATTCGACGAGATCGAGAAGGCGCATCCCGACGTCATGCACATGTTGCTCCAGATCATGGAGGACGGTCGACTCACGGACAGTACCGGGCGTCAGGTTGACTTCAGGAACACGATCATCATCCTGACGACCAATCTGGGTGCCGATTTTATCCGCAAGGGCGGGCTTGGCTTTAACGAGTCGAGCGAGGCGATGGATTACGAGACGCTCAAGGCGCGCATGCTCGACGAGGTCAAGCGCCTCTTCAAGCCGGAGTTCATCAACCGCATCGACGAGATCGTCGTGTTCCGTCAACTGACCCGCGAGGATACGGTACGCATCCTGAGCCTCGAGGTCGGCAAAGTCCGGCGGCGCATAGCGACCAAGGGCATCGATCTTGTTCTGACCCCCGAGGCAGACGCTTTCCTGCTGGAGAAGGGCTTCGACCCGGCCATGGGTGCCCGGCCGTTGCGGCGTGCCGTGCAGCGTTTCCTGGAGGATCCCCTGGCCGAGGAGATTCTGCGGGGCGACTTGGCGGGTGCCGAGAAGGTCGAGGTCATCCGCGGTGACGGCGGCCTGGTTTTTCGCGTGGCGGTCGCTGCCGGATGAGGAACCGCCGTGTTTGAATCGCTATCCAACTCCCTCCAGGAGGTCTTCCGTAAATTGCGCGGCTACGGCCGACTGACGGAGTCCAATGTCCGTGACGCCATGCGCGAAGTCCGCCTGGCGTTACTCGAGGCTGACGTCAACTTCGAGGTCGCCCGCGACTTCATTGCCCGCGTCACCGCGCAGTGCTCCGGCGAGGAAGTGCTCGGCAGCATCACACCGGGGCAGCAGGTCGTTAAGCGCGTGCACGACGAACTCGTCGCACTGCTCGGCGGGGGCAAGACGCACAAGCTGGAGTTCAACCCGCGGCCGTCGCCGGTGATGCTCGTCGGGTTGCACGGGTCCGGCAAGACCACCACGGCCGCCAAGCTGGCGGCCCAGTGGAAGCGCGACGGGCTCAACGTGCTGCTCGTGGGTGCCGACATCCGGCGACCCGCTGCCGTGGACCAACTGGCGGTGCTCGCCCGGCAGGTCGGCGTGGACATGCTGGCCCCTGAACCGGGTGAAACCGTGCCGGCTCTGGGGCAACGCGCCCTGGACGTGGCCGATCGTGCCCGTCGCGATGTGGTGCTGTTTGACACGGGCGGCCGGTTCCAGATCGACGGCGAACTGATCCAGGAACTGAAGGATCTGAGCGAGACGGTCAAGTGCCGGAACGTCGTGCTCGTGGCCGATGCCGCCATCGGTCAGGAGTCCGTCAACGTGGCCAAGGGGTTCCACGAGGCGCTCCACGTGAACGGGTTGATTCTGACCAAGCTCGACGGCGACGCCCGGGGCGGGGCGGCCCTGTCGATCCAATCCGTGACGGGGTGCCCGATCCTTTACACCGGCACCGGCGAGCGTACGGAGAACCTGGAACCGTTTTATCCCGAGCGCATGGCGTCGCGCATTCTTGGAATGGGTGACATCGTGTCGCTGGTTGAAAAGGCCCAGCAGACGGTTGATCTCGATCAGGCCGCCGCGATGGAGAAGAAGCTTCGCTCCAACAAGCTGGATCTTGAGGATTTCCTGGATCAACTGCAGCAGTTGAAGAAGATGGGGCCATTGGAGAACTTGATCGATATGCTTCCGGGAGGGGGGCAGATCAAGGCTAAGATGAAAGATGGCGGCGCGGCGTCGGCCCAGGAATTCGGGGCGTTCGCCAAGCGATCGGAAGCCATCATCCGCAGCATGACGCGCCAGGAACGGCGCCGGCCTGACCTGCTCAATGCGAGCCGGAAGCGTCGTGTGGCCGCCGGGAGCGGCACGCGGGTGCAGGACGTGAACGATCTGCTCCGGCAGTTCGATCAGGCCCGCCAGATGGCCAAACGGATGGGGGCGATGCAAAAGAGGTTGCACCGGCTCCACTGATGTGTAATAGTTCGCCGCTTTTTGAGTGGCGCCGCAGCACGCAAAGACTTTGTCGTGCGGCGGCAAGGAGGCATGCATGGCAGTTAAGATCAGAATGACCCGTACCGGTGCCAACCGGGATATCTCGTTTCGGATTGTCGCCACGGACGGCCGTTCGCCCCGTGACGGGAAGACGTTGGAGAACCTCGGCTGGTATGACCCCAAGAAACAGGGCGTCAACTACTTGCTTAAGATGGATCGCATCGAGTACTGGCAGGCCAAGGGTGCCCAGGCCAGCGACACAGTGCGCAGCCTGATTCGCAAGGCGCGGGCAACGGCCAAAACGGCATGAAGGATTTCGTAATTTACGTCGTCCGCGAACTCGCGGATCACCCTGACGAGATCAAGGTGATCCAGGTAGAGGGCAAGCAGACGACCATTTTCGAGGTCCGTTGTCATCCACAGGACGTTGGCCGGTTGATCGGCCGCAGCGGCAAGACGATTGCCGCGTTGCGGACGCTGCTGAGCAACGTGGCGGCCAAGCATAACCGCCGGGCCGTGCTGGAGGTTGCAGAATAGATGGGTCATGACCGCACCGCTGAGGATTGACGTTATCACGATATTCCCGGGGATGCTGAAAGGTTTTCTCGAGGAAAGCATCCTCAAGCGGGCCGCCCAAAAGGGGCACGTGACGTTCAACCCCATCGATTTGAGACCGTTTACGACGGACCGCCACCAGTCGACCGACGACCGGCCCTTTGGCGGCGGGCCCGGGATGGTGATGAAGGCCGAGCCGCTGTTCAAGGCGGTGGAGTCAGTGCGGACGCCCGAGGCCCGGGTGATCCTGATGACGCCGCAAGGGCAGCCGTTCCGGCAGGCCAAGGCGGCGGAGTTGGCGGGCGCGACGCATTTGATTTTTGTCTGCGGGCATTACGAAGGCGTCGACGAACGGGTGCGAACACACCTGGTCACGGATGAGATTTCGATCGGCGACTACGTGCTGACCAACGGGGTTCTGCCGGCCGCCGTGGTGATTGATGCGGTCGTGCGGTTGTTGCCGGGAGTGCTCGGCAACGAAGGCGCGACGGACGAGGAATCGTTCTCGGACGGTTGCCTCGAGTACCCGCAGTACACGCGGCCCCGGGAGTTTCGGGGGCTGGCGGTGCCGGAGGTGCTGGTGTCCGGCGATCATGACGAGATCGCGCGGTGGCGCCGGGAGCAGGCGGAACATAGGACTAGGGAACGAAGACCGGATTTATTGGAAACGAGGGAATTATGATAGCGAAAGCGCTGGCCACCATTCACAAGGAAAACATGCGGAAGGATCCGTTGACCCCGTTTACGATCGGGGACACGATCAAGGTCCACGTCAAGATCCGTGAAGGCGGGAAAGAACGCATCCAGGCCTATACGGGCACCGTGATCGCCCTCGACGGCGGCGGCGCTTCTGAGACGTTCACGGTTCGCCGTATCGCGCACGGGGTCGGCGTGGAACGCGTCTTCCCGATGCATTCCCCGAACGTTGCCAAGGTCGAGGTCGAGAGCTCCGGCCGGTCCCGCCGCGCCAAGCTCTACTACCTGCGCCGCCGCGTGGGCAAGAGTGCACGCCTGCGTGAGAAGGTCAAGTCGTCCGAAGCGTGAGGATCGCGGCGGTTGCTGCAATTCGAACGCCAGGCGTGGGAGCAGGGCGTCGTCCGCCTGGCCGGGGTCGATGAAGCCGGTCGCGGTCCCCTCGCCGGCCCCGTTGTGGCGGCTGCCGTTGTTTTTGAACGCGCCTTCCTCGAAGCGGAGCAGCACGGGTTGCTCCGCGATGTCGACGACTCCAAGACGCTCAGCGAATCTCAACGCGACGCGCTGTATGCCCTCCTGACCGAACGTTGCCCCCTGGTCATGGGCGTCGGGTTGGCCGATGTTGCCGAGATTGATTCCCTCAACATCCTGCGGGCCACCCATCTGGCCATGGCGCGGGCGCTGAATGCCCTGCCGGCGCTTCCCGAACGGGCGTTGGTCGACGGCCTGCCCGTATCGGGGCTGCCCTGCCCGTCGCAAGCGATCGTCGATGGGGATGCGCGCAGCCTCATCATTGCGGCGGCCAGTATCATTGCCAAAGTCACGCGCGACCGCCTGATGCGGGAACTGGATCGCCAGTACCCCGTTTATGGGTTTGCCCAGCACAAGGGGTACGGCACCCGGGCCCACATGCAGGCGTTGCTTCAACACGGGCCGTGCCTGGCTCACCGGCGGTCGTTCCGGCCGGTCCGCGACGCGCTGGGCATCCGGGCCGCGGGCGGGGGAGTGGCCGGCGTGGGATGAAGCTGTCGTTGCCATTTCACTTGCGTACGGGTGTCTGGGGTGAGACGCAGGCGGAACATTTCTTGAAAGCGAAAGGCTACCGTATTCTGGGCCGTCGCGTACGGGTGACGGCGCGGGACGAGTTGGACCTGGTGGCGCGGGACGGTGATGTGCTCGTCTTTGTCGAGGTCAAGACGCGCAAGACGGAATCCTTCGGCGCGCCGCTGACGGCAGTGGATCGGGCCAAGCGGCACACCGTGTCGCGGGCGGCCGTGCGTTACCTGCAGCGGGTCAAGTTCCCCAACGTCTACTTCCGGTTCGACGTGGTCGAGGTGGTAGGCCAGGAAGGCGACCCCGCCCCTGTCATCCGCCACATCGAGAATGCGTTCACGCTCGACCCGCAATACCGGCTGCCGATTTGACTGGCTGCAGGGTTGACGTGCTCGGGTGCAATGCCGTATAGTCCACCCGTTTTTCCGACCCTTCGGGCGATTAGCTCAGTTGGTTAGAGCACTACCTTGACATGGTAGGGGTCACAGGTTCGAGTCCTGTATCGCCCACCACGATTCCATCCAATGTTTACAGGGGTTTCGTGCATGTTCAGTTATCCGTGGATTCAGCCTCTTTTGGCTCCATGTCAGATTCCATGTCAGATTTCGACCGATTTTCGACTTCGACCCCTTGGGTTCCCTTGTCTTTCACGCCGCCAGTTGTCGCCGCTGAAGGCTCCTGATCAGCGGTTTTCTTGTCGCCGTCGATCAAAGCCATCAGTCTGGTCTCGTTCCGATCCATCGCCTCCTTGTGCTCCTTCGCCGTGTTGGAAACATACCGTTGGAGCGTTCGGACTGAACTATGTCCCATGAGCTGGGCAAGGGATGTCGTCTCCGTGCCACTGACCCTACCCCCGAGCCACTTCCACGGTCGGTGTCCTGACGGTCGCCTGCTATTCCCTTTGCATCGTGGTGAACATAGATGAGTGTCGCACCTGATGACTCGCAGATGGAATCGAGTTTTGCTCCGAACAGACTATTGTCCCGAGCATCATTTTCAATTCCCAGAAACGCTTTGTATTTCGGGTCGAGGATAACGACTTCGGCTTGTGATTCCTGAACGAGGGTTGGAATATCGTCGAGAGTGATCCCAAGTCCCCTTGCGTTCACAATCGAAAGCCGATCAGTTCGTATTTTCTCAACGCCGACCGCACGGCACATACGGTCAAGCCGATGCCAGTATTCAGCCTTGGAGATTTCGTATTGAATCAAGAGCGTATTTCGGGGAGTGGTTATTTCAAACCCGCACTGATTTGTTCCCGTGGAAAGTCCCACTGCCAGTTGCAGCGTGAAGAACGATTTGCGGCATTTCGGCGGGGCAACGATTTGGAGTTTGCCGCCCTTATTAACAATGCCCTTGATGATCGGCACAATTACGGGTTCGGGTTCAGCCAGCCAGTCGGATGCCTTCAGGATCAGAGATTGGCTTGGTGGCTCTGTCGGCGGGGGTGTCTCCGTCTCTTCCTCTTCATCGACATCCTCCCAAAGGTCGCCGTCTTCACCTTCCTCGTTGGCGATTCCGTAGAGGGTCGCAATGGTCACTCCACCTTCCTTGACCGTGAACGAATCCCAGTGCTTCCGACAGTCATCTTCACCGTTGTAGTTGTCACCACTGGCACTCCACTCGTGCCACAACTCGAATCCTGTATCGTCGGGGAATGCCGAGTGAATCGCCATCCCCACTTTCTTTATCCAGGTGTCGTAGTCGCAACTGGGATCGACCTTTGCCAATGCCGCCTTGATCTTGGGTAATTCAGTTTCCGCCACAAGGGAACCGAGTCTGCTGCGCTGCTTGGTCGTATCGGCTTTCGGCTTCGCCCTGTCGTGAGGCTTACCCAGCAGTGCCTTGACGGTCTCGGGTAGTGGCTCTATCGGCATCGGTTCAAGAACGGAATATCCAGGCGACGGCGGCACGATCACATAACCGCCATTGCTACGGATGTCGACGTTAGGAACGAGGTTGGTAGTGCAATTGGAGTCGCCACGGTAATAGAGGTGTCCACCGCTGCTTCTCGTCCGAACGGTGAAGGTGTCAGTAAGATTCAACTTCCTGGCGCTGACTATTCCATCTCCCTTCTTGCGGTCTATGTCCACAACGACAATCCCTGAACCAGTCGGCATACCGATAAGAGCGCTGGGAGACTTCCCCCACCAGTCGGCTATTTGTCCAATGTCGGTCGTTGCTGAGTGGAAGCCGCCGTCGTCTTTGATAAGGGGTGCCTTGCTGTCGTTGCAGGGAAAGACACCAACTCCATTTCGTGCGTAATGCATTGCGGCATCTGGTAAAGAGAGACCGCTTGCCGCTTGGATGATGGTGGGCAGATCGATGATCCCCCCTGATGATGTGGCTGAACTCCCGATGGTCGCAACGCTCGGGACAGATGCGTCCATTGTCGTATGGCTTGTTGCCGTCTGCTGATCTTCGATGCCGTTAACCGCTACCGTGTTCGTGCTTGTTTCCACTTGCGTGCCTCTTTCAAAGGCGAAGGGCTATCCATTTGGCTCAGCAGGGCGCGGAAATCGACCCACCAAATGAACAGCCCTTCACTTACTTCCGTTTCTGTCTGCGTGCTGATCGCAGTCGGGATAACGATCCCGATCTACCCATGGTGTGAATATAAAAGAATCATTACGGTTCCATTCCATCGGAGTTGGACATCTGCATTTCAGCATTCTGCCTTTCAAGAGGTCGCTCCTTAGTCATAGGGTTGTGCCTTGCCGCACCGAATTCCCCATCCTCATCGTCATAGAGGTCAACGATGGATGGATTGCACTTACACCACGGCACGTCGGTATGGAGATGCATTTCGCCGACAGGAACGAAGTGATTCTCGATGTGGACGCCCGAATGGACATTTGGAGTCACATCGCTGGCTCCCTCGTATGTTATTCGTGTTTTGAGGTCTGTAATCCTATAACCCCGTTGGCTATCACACCACACTCGACGACAGGCATGGCTCCACTTCTCTGGCAGGTAACACGGCTTCATTGGCATTCCTCCTATTTCTCTTTTCGGTTCTCGATGTTGAATTATTATACGCTCCGGTGAAAAGAGTTCTGGACGATTTGGAAAAGAAAGTTTGAACTCTCTTCATCGTCCAACAAAGTACCCCCGCCCAAAGACCATTATCGGCTCTATTTGCCACAAAAGAGGGGGTGGAAAGCCGATCAGGAGGAGGCAGGGCGGTCGGAAAGCACATTGAAAGAATCAGAAAAGAGAGGGGGATGGACTAAAAATGTGTGATACTGAAAAAAGGAAATGAGAATGAAGAATTGAATTTTAGCGGTGAAGTTTGAAAAAGTTAGTGGACGGGAGTTTTGAAAATGAATGGGCGGGGTTATCAAAAAGCGGCGGGGGGAATTATGAACTGCGAAACTCTCATTGTACTC
>Ga0209697_10010143_pt1 | contig 10244 bp, 7 predicted proteins | sample AliMusrvi5mmetaG_FD_184115 | JGI IMG/M metagenome (GOLD analysis project Ga0209697, IMG submission 184115) | Freshwater lake bacterial and archeal communities from Alinen Mustajarvi, Finland, to study Microbial Dark Matter (Phase II) - Alinen... | ecosystem: Environmental > Aquatic > Freshwater... | reverse complement strand
CGCCGCACTCCACCCCCCCCCACGCTCCAGGCTTGCATGAATCGCCGGGCTGGCTAGAACCAGCGGGACATTCGTGTGAAAAGTTATTTCCTCCGCCGCCTGCTGCTGATTCCGCCGACCCTGGTGGGGATCACGCTGTTGGTTTTCACCATCACCCGCTTCGTGCCCGGCGGCCCGATGGAGCGCATGCTGCGGGAAGCCACCCGCGGTGCCGATCAAGGCGGCAAACGCTCGTCATCCACCCAAAACCAGGGCGGCCTCAGCGAAGAACAAATCGAAGAACTCGAAGAACAGTTCGGCCTCAACAAAAACGTGTTCGTCGCCTACTGCCAATGGTTGGGACTCCTGCCCCGCGAAGCGCGCATCTCCAAGGCCGAGTTCCCCGAGGTGGATGGCCGGTCCGAACCCGCCACCACCACCGAGGTGGTGCTGCGCGACGACGGCCGCGCGGTGCGCGTCGAGCGCTCCGGCCATAAGATCACTTCCGCCGTGTTCGCCGAATCCGCCAAACCCCTCGCCGGCGGGGGCTGGAAAATCCGCTACGAATCGGCACAGGATCGCCAGGACCGCTACGTCCGGCGCAACCCGGACCAACTTCCCCTGCCGGATTACCAACCGCGGGTGGTACTCTATCAAACCCGCCTCTCCGGCCTGCTGGAGGGCGACCTCGGCCGCTCCACGGTGTACAACGATCCGGTTCACGAGATGATCTTCTCGCGCATGCCCATCGCGCTTTATTTCGGGCTGCTCACGGCTATCATCACCTATGCGGTGTGCCTGCCGCTCGGCGTGCTCAAGGCGCTCAAACACCGAACCTTCATCGACTCCGCCTCCTCGGTGCTCATTTTCATCGGCTACTCGGTCCCCGGTTTCGCGCTCGGCGCGATTCTGTTAGTGCATTTCGGCGCACGCATGAACCTGTTCCCGCTGTTCGGCCTCACCAGCCCGGGTTTCGACCAGCTCGATACTTTCGGGAAAATCCGGGATCTCGCCCATCACACGGTGTTGCCGCTGCTTTGTTATATCGTCGGTTCGTTCGCGATGCTCACGATGATGACCAAGAACAACCTGATGGACAACCTCGCGGCCGACTACGTGCGCACCGCGGTGGCCAAGGGTGCGAAATTCCGCCAGGCGGTCTTCAACCATGCCTTCCGCAATTCGATGATTCCCATCGCCACCAGTTTCGGTGATCTCGTCACCATCTTCATCGGCGGCTCGATGCTGGTGGAAACCGTGTTCGATATCCAAGGCTTCGGGCTGTTGGAATACCAGGCGGTCGTCGCCCGCGACGTGCCGGTGATCATGGGCACCCTGACCATCGCGGCCTTCCTGATGCTCATCGGCCATGTCATCTCCGACCTCATCGTGGCCATGGTGGACCCACGCATCAAATTCGAGTGACCATGAGAATCATCGGAACAGCCGCCATTCTGCTAGGGTCGCTCGCATGCGCCGGCGAGCGCATGGGCATCGCCTTCCCCACCGCGCGCTGGTTCTTCGAAACCAGCCGCGAGGTGCCGTGGCTCCATATCAATCCGGGGTCCTTCAGGATTTTCCCTTGGTTTGACTGGGGTCGCGTGGTGGTGCGCGAGGATTTCCCCTGGTTCGGCTGGCTCAGCGTGGCGCTGCTGATTTTCTGCGGTCTCGCGCTGGTGATCCGCTCGTTCATCGGTCCTCCGCGCAACCCGCTCACCGAACACCGGTTGCGCCGCTTCCGCGAAATCAAACGCGGCTATTACTCACTGCTCATTCTGTTAGTGCTGGGCGGTCTCGCGGCGCTCGACCAGGTGGTGATCGGCAAACGTGCGCTCGCACTCCAATACCATGGCCACTGGATGTTCCCGGCCTTCCTCCCCGGCGATTTGAAAAACAAGGATTTCGGCATCACCGGCGAGGCGGCGGAGGCACCCGTCAACTACCGCTACCTCCGGAAATCGTTCCGCGAATCCGGCAACGGACGCGTGATCATGCCGCTCATCCCCTACGACCCCACCGGCGACACGCTGCCGCCCCGCTCGCGCTCGCTCGTCCGCAACGACGGAACCTACTATGAACCTGGTAGCAACAAACCCTTCTGGGGGCTGGCTGGCCGCTACTTCGATGTGGACGAGGCGAAAATCCATATCCGCTTCACCCTGCGCAACGGCCGCCTGTCCGGCACCGCCACCGGCTGGGACGTCGATGGCATGTCGGTTTACACCGCCGAGTATCTCGACGGCAATCTGCTGACCGAACACTTCACCGGCACCGGAACCAAGGAGGCCTTCCTTGCCGCCCCCACCGGCGACCTCCGGGCCGTCAAGTATCATCCCTCGCCCCCGAATGCGGAATCCGGCAACTGGCTGGGCACCACCTCGCAGGGTTACGACGTGCTCGCCTACCTCTACGGCGGCCTCCAGGTGAATTTCAAGGCCGCGCTGATCTATCTGCCCATCGTCTATCTGATAGGCGTGTCCCTCGGCATGATGATGGGGTATTTCGGCAGTTGGTTCGATCTGGCGGTGCAGCGGGTGATCGAGATATTCTCCAACATGCCGTTTCTGTTTGTGGTGATCATCTTTTCGAGCATGGTGCCCGACCAGTTCAAGGGGTTGCCGGTGATTCTGACGATTCTGGTGGCATTCGGCTGGATGGGCATGACGTTCCTGATGCGCACCGCCGCTTACCGCGACAAGGAACGTGACTACATCGCTGCGGTCCGGGTGCTCGGTGCCGGCACGCCGCGCATCCTGTTCCGCCATCTACTGCCCAACACCATCGCCATCATCGTCACCTTGGTGCCCTTCACCGTCTCCGGCCTCGTGTTCTCGCTCACCTCGCTCGACTATCTTGGCTTCGGCCTGCCGCCCGAATACGCCACCTGGGGCCGCTTACTCAACGACGGCTTGTCCAATCTATCAGCCCCGTGGCTGGTCACCTCGACCTTCGTGATGTTGGTCGGCATGCTGGTGCTGATCACCTTCGTGGGCGAGGCCGTGCGCGAGGCCTTCGATCCGAAAAAATTCACCTATTACCGCTGATGCCCCGCCTGTTTGTCCGCCTGTCCCTGATCGCCCTCGGTGCCATCGCGCTGAGCGGGACGGGCTGCCGCCGCGACTCCGCGCAAGCCACCCGCGCGCTCGGCTACGAGGCGTTCGTGCCGGTTTACAACCGCTATATCATCACCTGGCTGAACGCTCGCCAAGCCGACACCGACAAGGAACTGGCTCACGCCGTGGACGAGTTGGCCAATGCCACCGGCACCACCAAGGAACTGTTAGCAGTCCGGGTGGCGGCCTTGCGCCGCGATCAGGAAAAATGGCGGTTCCGCCTCGCGCTCGGCGATTATCTCAAAACCGGCACACCCTCCGACATCCCCAACGGCCTGGTCTGGGAAAACGGCTTGGACCAACCCGAAATCGGCGACCCGGCCGCACTCAAGGGCGGCGTCTTCCGCAGGTATATCCCGTCCTTCCCGCCGACCATCCGCCCCTTCGGCGATAACTCGAACAACTCGTTCCGCGGCGATCTTTATGACTATATCGAATTGCCCTTGGTGAACCTGCACCCGGATACGATGGAGATCATCCCGGGGGTGGCCAAGGAATGGGCGGCATCCAAAGACGGCCGTACGATCTATTTCCGTCTCGACCCGGAGGCGTGTTATTCGGATGGCGTGCCGGTCCGCGCCCGCGATTTCCTGGTGGCCGCCTATCTCCGGGTTTCCGACCACATCGTCAATCCCTACTCCAAACAATATTTCCGCGAGAACGTCGCCCAGATCGCGATGTATGACGATCACACGCTGTCCGTTTCCCTGCCGGAAGCCAAGATTTACGCGGCGCTGCTCGCCGGATCGATGACCCCGTCACCACCACACTTCTATGCCGATTACGGTTCGGATTACAGCGAGCGCTATCAATGGAAGTTTCCGCCAACCACCGGTGCCTACGAGGTGTTGCCAGGCGGCATCATCAAGGGCGCATCCATCACCCAGACCCGCGTCAGGAACTGGTGGGCGCGCGACCGCAAGTTCTATCGCTATCGTTTCAACCCGGACAAGATCGTCAGCACCGTGGTGCGCGACGAATCGAAGGCCTACGAGTTGTTCCGCGCAGGCGACCTGGACACGTTCTATCTGACTCGTCCCGAACTCTGGTATGAGAAATCGGAAATAGAACCGGTGTATAAAGGATACATCGAGCGGGTGCAGTATTACACCCGTTATCCGAAGGTCCCGCGCGGACTCTATCTGAATGTCGGCAAGCCGCCGCTCGATGACCGCAATGTCCGCATCGGCATCCAGCACTCGCTGAACTGGCAAAAGGTCATCGACGTGTTGCACCGCGGCGATTACCGCCGCCTCAACTCCTTCAACGAAGGATATGTCAACTTCAGCGATCCGGCTATCAAGGCCCGTCCGTATTCGATCAACCTCGCGCGGGATGCCTTCCGCGCGGCAGGCTATACCGCCGAGGGCAAGGACGGAATCCTCACCAAACCCGACGGCAGCCGCCTGTCGGTGGCGGTGACCTATTCGGCGACGATGCCGATGTTCGACCGGATCTTCGCCATCCTGCGCGAAGAGGCGCGGGCCTGCGGCTTCGATTTGCGCCTGGACGGTCTGGAAGACACTGTCGCCTATAAAAAGGAAATGCAGAAGCAACACGAGATGGCGTTCGAGAGTTGGTTGATCACCCCGCCGGTGCCTGATTTCTACGAGTTCCTCCATTCGAGCAATGTCAAACCCCAGACCAATAATCTCTTCCAGTGGGCGCGCCCTGATACCGATCTGTTATGTGATCAAGTCCGCACCGGCCGCACCGCCGGCGAAATCAGGGATGCGACATCGAAACTCCAGCATATCATGCATGACGAAGCGATCTTCGCGCCGTCCTATGCGGTGGATTTCATGCGCATCGGCTCATGGCGGTGGGTGAGGTGGCCGGATTGTGCGACGACGCGTTACTGCCCGCCCGTGGTTTACGATCCGCACGAGGTCTATGTTTTCTGGATCGATGAAAAAATGCGGGCGGAAACCCTGGCCGCGCGCCGGACCGGCAAAACATTTCCCGAATCCACCAAAATCATCACCCCCGTCCCACCCAAAACCAAAGCCGCAACTCCCGCCAAACCATCCACCCAGCCGCCCAAAACCGAAGCCGCAACTACCGCCAAATCATCCACCCTGTCGCCCAAAGGCAAGAACAAGACCACGAAACCATGACCGGTGCCGTTTCCAACATCCTGGAGGTTGACAAGCTCATCACGTCGTTTGAAACCGACCGCGGGCTGCTGCGCGCCGTGGACCAGGTTTCCTTTGTGGTGCCGGAGGGGAAAACCGTCGGCATCGTCGGCGAGTCGGGATGTGGCAAAAGCGTGACCGCGATGTCGATCGTGCGTTTGCTGCCGCAACCTGCGGGCAAGATCCTCGGCGGCCGGGTGATGTTCAAGGGCCAGGACCTGATTCATGCCAGCGACAACGCAATCCGGCGCGTGCGCGGCGGCGAAATCGGCGTGATCTTCCAGGAACCGATGGCCGCCCTCAACCCAGTCCATCGCGTCGGCCGGCAAGTCGCCGAAGTTTTCCGCCTGCACCGCAAAATCTCGAAAAAGGACGCCTGGGATGCCGCCACAGAGATGCTTGAACTCGTCCGCATCCCGGCACCGAAGGCACGCATGATGGACTATCCACACCACTTGTCGGGCGGCATGCGCCAGCGCATCGTGATCGCCCTGGCGCTGGCTTGCCGGCCGTCGCTGGTCATTGCCGACGAGCCAACCACCGCGCTCGATGTCACCGTGCAAGCCCAGATTCTCGATCTCATCGCGAGGATTCAGGACGAAATGAAAATGTCGATGATTCTCATCACCCATGATTTGGGAGTGATCGCGGAAACCTGTGACGAGGTGGTGGTGATGTATGGCGGACGGGTTGTCGAACGGGCAAGCGCGGTGGAATTGTTCGCCCATCCGCTGCATGCATACACCCGCGGCTTGCTCCACTCGATCCCCACTCTTGCCACACCGTCGAAATCCATCCTCAACACCATCCCCGGAATGGTCGCTTCCCTCGCCGACCACACCCACGGATGCCGCTTCTGCCAACGCCTCGGCCGCTCGGCCGCCAGCTCCCGCGAACGCCCGGGCTTCGCCGAAGTCTCGCCTAACCATTGGGTGGAAACCTGCCCGCTTTGCTATCAACCTGAAATCCGAAGTTAAGAACCTGCCGCGTGATACGAACATGGAAACCACGGATTACGCGGATTTAACGGATTTTTGGATGAATTCTCTCACCATTCGAAGCATTTGAAAAACCAATGATCCATTCCATCTTAATCCGTTCAATCCGTGTAATCCGTGGTAAATCTCACGAATATTTCGGATCAAACCTCGGAGTTCGGGATCAGCCATGACACCGCTTCTAACAATATCTGATTTGCGGGTCCACTTCCCGGTGCGCGGTGGCGTCATGCTGCGCCAAACCGGCGCGGTGCGCGCGGTGGATGGCGTGTCGCTGGAAATCGCCTCCGGCGAAACGCTCGGCCTGGTCGGTGAATCCGGGTGCGGCAAATCCACCCTCGGCAAGGCGGTGGTGCGCCTGCTCAAGCCGACTTCCGGTTCCCTCAACTTCAACGGCACCGACATCACCCACTCCAGCCAGCGCGCGCTGCGCCCGTTGCGGCGTGATTTCCAAATGATCTTCCAGGATCCCGCCGAATCGCTCGATCCCCGCATGAGCGTGCGCTCGATCATCGAGGAACCCTTCATCATCCACAAGCTCGGATCCCGCGCCGAACGCATCCAATGGGTGGATGGTCTGTTAAACCGGGTCGGCCTGCCCGCGTCCGCCGCCGACCGCTATTCGTTCGAGTTCTCCGGCGGCCAACGCCAGCGCATCGGCATCGCCCGCGCACTGGCCCTCAAACCGAAACTCATCGTCTGCGACGAACCGGTCTCCGCGCTGGACGTTTCCATCCAATCCCAAATCCTCAATCTGTTAGTAGAACTGCAGAGGGATTTCGGCTTGTCCTATCTGTTCATCGCCCACGACCTGTCAGTGGTCAAACACGTCAGCGACCGCGTCGCCGTGATGTATCTCGGCAAAATCGTCGAACTCGCCACCGCAGAGATGATCTATCGGAATCCCCGCCACGCCTATACCAAAGCCCTGCTCTCCGCCATCCCCACCCCCAACCCAAGCGCCAGACGTCCGAAGATCCTGTTAGACGGCGATGTCCCGTCGCCGATCAATCCGCCGGCCGGCAGCGCCTTCGGCCACCGCATGGGCCACCCGTGCTACGAGGAATCCATCGGCCTCGACCTCGCGCTGTGCGAAATCGCCCCCGGCCACCTGGTCGCCGCGGACCCATGCTGCCTGACCAAAAAGGATTGGGATACGGTGAGAAACACGGCGCCGCCCAAATCCGATTTCCGGTCCTGTGAAACTCGCACGACAGAACTCCCCGCATAGGAAGACCGAGTTCTCGGGAGCCGGCGTTCATGGTGATGCATGTAGTCCCGCCTTCAGGCGGACTAAGACCATGAAAGAACCACCCACCCTTGGCGGGAGAAATTCGCAGACGAACTGAATCATCAAAGGCATCGCTCGATAACGAATCAGATCATTCCGCAGCGTGGACTAACAGAACAATCTCGCCCTTCGGCGGGTGGGCTTGGAAATGGGCGAGAAGTTCGGCCGCAGTGCCTCGGTGATAGGTCTCGAATTTTTTCGTCAGCTCGCGGGCGACACAAACGCGGGCCGCGGGATCGATCTCTGTTAGAATCTCCAGGGTGGCGACGAGCCGGTGGGGGGACTCGAAGAAGATGCCGGTTTCGCCGGATTGCAGGGTTTCCGATAGAGCGGTGCGGCGTTTGCCGGGCTTGACGGAGAGGAAGCCGCCGAAGCGGAACGCGTGGCAGGGCATTCCGGAGCCGATGAGCGCGGTGATGACGGCGGACGGGCCGGGCAGGACTTCGATGGGAGCGCCGTTTTCAATGCAGGCCTGGACGAGGCGGTAGCCGGGGTCGGAGATGCCGGGCATGCCGGCATCGCTGATGAGGGCGATGGTTTCACCGGCGCGGGCGGCGGCGGCGAGTTCGGGCGCGCGGCGGGCCTCGTTGTGCTCGTGCAGGGAAACGAGCGGCTTGCCGGAAATCCCGTGATGGGCAAGCAGCGGTGCGGAATGCCGCGTGTCCTCGCAGGCAATGCGGTCGGCGGTCTTCAGCACCTCCAGCGCGCGCAAGGTGATATCTCCCAGATTGCCGATGGGCGTGGGAACAATCACCACGCGGCCGCTGGTTTCGATTGGGGAATCACTGGTGCTAGAAGGGAAAACAGGAACCATTGATTTCACTGATTGAATTGATTTTGGCTGGCGCGGGGGCGATGTTTCGAAGGGGCAGGCTCCGTCCTCAATATCCGCAGGTGCTGAAGGGCGTGGATCGTTAGGTGTTGGTGGTAGGGTTTCATGTGGGATTATGGGATTGGGTTGTTGGAAAGAACGATAGCCTGAAGGGCCGGGCTGTGGAAGGCAAAAGGACCCAGATTCAGTTCGCCGCGCTCATCGGCATCAGCCCACGCACCCTCCAGAACCGGGAACAAGGCCACCGCCGCCCCGAAGGCACCGCCCGCGCCCTCCTGCGCGTTGCGGAATCCCACCCGCAGGCCGACCAGGGCTTGGGGTCAGGCTTGGGGTCAGTCCTTCAAGTTTTCAATTCTGTTTGATAGAAATCATGTCCGCAAGCCACCTCATTCATTTCTCAACCTTTTCGCTTTCCGCATCCAGCGCCCGCTCGTGTGCCGCCAGGGTCCGCCGCTCCTTGGCGTCGCGCAGCAGGCGGTGGATCAGCGAACTGACGTAAGTACTCCCGCCCATCGCCAACCGCGCTGCAATCCACTCGTTCTCCATCGCGGTGCGCAGCCGCACCAAGGCCGCGCACCGCACCTTGTCCGGATGCCCCTTGCGCAACTTCGCCAGTTCCGCCGACCCGCGCGGCAGATCCAATCTTGCCGCCATCACGCGGATGATCCGTTCCGCCTCCCGCTCGTGGTGTGCCGCCACCGCCCCACCCGCGTGGTGGCCTTGTTTGCGGATCTTTGCCCGTGCCTTGTCCACCATGGCCAGCAGTTTGTCCTTGAAACCCTCCTCACCCAAATACCACCCCTTGCGCAGCGACTCCATCGCGGCTTCATCGATTTTTCCGCCGTGGCTCGCGGCACGTGATTCCAGCCATGTCACATAGGCCGTTCGGCCCCGACGGTCATGGCTCAATTGGAAGGCATCCAGCACCCGGTTGATCTCCAACCATGGCGGTGGCTCACCTTTCGCGAAATGCCGCAGACTGCTCCACGGATAAGCGGCCAGCCTGCCTTGCCCGCCCCCGGCCAGCTTGGCACGGGCGGGATTGAGATGAATGTAATCCGCCACCACCTTGAAATAATGCGCGTCAGCCGCCCGCCCGCCCGCCACCGGCACCGCCTTGTAGCGGCCTTGAAACACATGCCCGCGCCGCTGGTGGCGGATGTTCCACGCCTGGCTGAACGTGCCCAGCAGCACCCGCATCCCGGACGACAGGTTCGACTCCGGCGTCTCCAGCAACAAATGAAAATGATTGCCCATCAATACCCACGCGTGCACCCGCCAACCATGGCTGCCGCACACCTGCTCCAGCCAGTGCAGGAACGACAGATGGTCCTCCTTGCCCGGGAAAATGCACTTCCCGCCGTCCCCACGCGCCATGATGTGATACACCGCGCCCGGGTACTCAAATCTCAACTGCCTCGCCATGCCCGACCTTCCATCCCACGCCCTGATCTGTCAACCCAATAATTGTATCTTTGTAGGACTGACCCCTAACTAGGGCGGTGCGGGCGGCGATATTTTCCAACATTTTCCTTGGCCCGACCGGGAGTGGTGATATGGATTGCGTTGGAAGGGCGATCTCTGGTGACCGGCTATGGGACCGACGACGCGCTTCCGGATTCGGCTTGTACTGGAACACGAGAGGACTCGTGAGATGGTGCAAACCCAGCGTGCTACTGAACAAAACTGCCGAACAAAATTAGTATGAACTGTCCCAATTGTAACAAACCCCTGCGGGGGCTTCAAATCGAGACGATGGTGGGCCATTCAGGCTATAATGACTGGTGCAAGGAAGGATTTTGGGACAATTGGGAATTTAGTGGGTAAATGACACTAACAATGACATTTATAGATGACTTCACAGCCGGATGGTTCGGTTCATGGGCATTTTGTAGG
>Ga0209697_10010141_pt1 | contig 10249 bp, 8 predicted proteins | sample AliMusrvi5mmetaG_FD_184115 | JGI IMG/M metagenome (GOLD analysis project Ga0209697, IMG submission 184115) | Freshwater lake bacterial and archeal communities from Alinen Mustajarvi, Finland, to study Microbial Dark Matter (Phase II) - Alinen... | ecosystem: Environmental > Aquatic > Freshwater... | reverse complement strand
GCTATTTCCGGCTCCAACCTGGTCTTCATGCATCGCGTCGGCAATCTGGAACGCGTTGAGAGCCTGAACGCCACGAACGGTGACCGGAACTGGCAGTTCACCTATCAGACAAAATTCGAAGACCGCTACGGCTACAATAACGGCCCACGCTCCAGCCCCGTGATCGATGGTGACCGGGTCTATACCTATGGGGCGGAATCGAAACTGCATTGCCTGAACCTGAAGACTGGCGAGGTGATCTGGAAGCGCGACATCGCTGCGGAGTTCAAAGTGCCGCAGGACTTCTTCGGCACTGCCAACACGCCGCTCATTGAGGGGAAGTTGCTCATTGTGACGGTCGGGGCTCCGGGTGGCCCTACGGTGGTAGGTTTTGACAAGCTGACCGGCAAGACCCTCTGGGGGGCAGGTAAGGAGTGGGGGCCCAGCTATGCCTCTCCGGTGCCGGCAACGATTCACGGCAAGCGGCGTATCTTTGTCCTGGCCGGCGGCGAGAGCAAGCCGCCAACGGGTGGGCTGCTCTCGATCGATCCAGCCAACGGCAACGTGGATTTTTCGTTTCCCTGGCGCAGCAAGAGCTACGAATCGGTCAACGCGTCCTCCCCGGTGGTCGTCGATAATTTTGTTTTCATTTCGGCCAGCTACAAGACCGGCGGCGTGATGCTGGAGATCACTCCCGACTTCAAACCGAAAGTTGTGTGGACCAAGCCCGATTTCGGGCTGCACTTCAGCACGCCGATCTATAAGGACGGCTACCTGTATGGCTTTGAGGGCCGCAACGAGCCCGATGCGTCACTGGTCTGCGTGGAGTTCAAAACAGGAAAAGAGATGTGGCGCGTTGTCCATGAATGGGACGAGACCTTTGAAGTGAACGGCGGCAAGCATACGCAGAAGATGAGCCCATATCGCGGGACCCTGCTGCTGGTGGATGGAGCGTTCCTCAGCGTCGGGGAGTTCGGCCACCTGATGTGGCTGGAACTCACGCCGAAGGGCTTCAAGGAGCTGAAGCGGGCCTGGCTCTTTGCCGCGCGCGAGACATGGAACCTGCCGGTGTTGAGCCATGGCCTTTTGTACATTACTCAGAATTCGAAAGACGCACTCACCGGAGTTTCACCACGCCTGCTCTGTTACGATTTGAGAGGCAAGTAATCAATCCAGACAGTCTGACTTTAAGGAGAAAAGATCATGACACCAGAGATGGCCCTCGGGGCCGTTAAGTTTCTCGCGAGTTCGATCGATCAAGAATCGAAAACGACGCGCAAGGTCCTCGCCGCAGTTCCGGCCGGACAGGAAGGATTCCACCCCTACGACGGGAAATCGATGAGCGCCCTGGATCTGAGCTGGCATCTGGCCTCCTCAGAGGTGTGGTTCCTGAACTGCATCGCCGACGGCGCATTTGGTCAGCCTGAACCGACGCTGAAAGATAACATCAAAACGGTTGCTGACGTGGTGGCCTACTACGATAAGGAGCATACGGCTGCGATGGCAAAAATCCATGCCATGGACGGCGATGCGGCCGCGAAGATTCTGGATTTCATGGGGATGATGCAGATGCCCGCTGTTGTCTTTTTGCAACTTGCCGCCAACCACGCTATCCATCACCGCGGACAGCTTTCTGTCTATCTCCGTCCAATGGGTGCGAAGGTCCCGAGTATCTATGGACCCAGTGGCGACGACGATCTGGGCATGAAGAAATAAAAAAGGGCGGCTCGCCGGCAGAAGGGCGAGCCGCCTTTTACAAGGGCCTCGAGCCCGGCCTTAGCTACGTTTGTTCTCTACACGCAAATTGTTGGTCACGTTGAAAACCCCGGGAACTCCATTCGCCTGAATCCCCGCAATGTTGCGATCCATCTGATTGGCCACCACCCCTTCCAGCGTCACGTTGCCGTTCTTCACAATGATATGAATCGAAGGCTGCGCGCCCATCGCGTAGCGGTTCAGTGTACTCTGGCCGTAAACGGCGCGCGCTACCCGTGCCCGGATGCCGTTGTCGAAGTTCGACAGGGGCAGCACTTCAATATTGTTCTCCACGCTCTTCACCCCGGCGATGCGCTTCACCGCCGTCTCGGCATCGGATTTCAAAGTGGGGCGCGTGACCTCACCGAGCAGGATGACTCTGCCGTCGTCGACCTTGAAAGAGAGATCGTCGTAGATGTTGAAGTAGGGCAGCATCACCAATTCGTGACGTACCCGCTGCTCAAGCTGCGCACCGGTCTCGGGTGCTGCTGTCTGGTTCGATGCGGCGAACGAAGGTATCGATGCAAGCATCGCTCCGGCCACCGCTAAAGTCGTTTTCAGTAAATGTTGTTTCATGTTCGCCTCCTGACCAGGAAGACGAGACTCGGCCGAAAACGGTTTCGAAATTGCGGCCCTTTTACAATACTTAACGAACTACTCCATCAACTGAGCATGCAGCGCGGTGAAGTCATCGGTTGGATCCTCATCAAAGATCTCTTCGAGCAGATCGTCTTCGTCCTCGATACCGGCAATCGCCGCCGCAACCTTTTCTTGATACGTGTGAATTTCCGCGGTGGCTGGAACGGGGAACGCATCACGCTCATCTGTTATAGCAGGGGGAGTGCCGATCACGGCCTGCGGAAGAGCCAAGCGTTCCTCCTCCAGCGCATTGACTCGAACTGCGACCGGCTCCCCCGCCAACTCTGCCAGTTGCAGAGCGCGCGGAGCAGTTTCAACCAGCAACGGCATGGCCGGCTCCGGCCCGCTTCCAGCTCCTAGTTCCTTGAACTTTCTGGCGCTGACGAGCACCCTCGATTCCAGCGTCCCCACGGCACGATTGTAGGCGGCGTTCGTGCGTTCCAGGTTCTTGCGCAGATCGGTGAAATGCTCGCCCAACGTGCGTAGCCGCTCATAGAGAGCCTTGCCCAGATCTCGGATTTCGACGGTGTTTTGCGTGATTTTCTCCTGCCGCCATCCATATGAGACGGCCTTCAGGAGTGCGATCAATGTTGTGGGAGTGGCCAGAATAACCTTCTGTTCCGCACCAAATTCGATCAGGCCAGGATCCTGCTCCAACGCCGCGCTGAAGAAGATCTCGCCGGGCAAAAATGCCACGACGAACTCAGGCGAGGCCGGGAACTGGCTCCAGTAGGACTTGGCGCTCAACCGCGACAGGTGCGTTCGGATCTGTTGCGCGTGCTGCTTCATTTTGTCGACGCGCGTGGCTTCGTCGCCGGCCTCCAGGGCCTCCAGGTAAGCAGAGAGCGAGACCTTTGAATCGACAACGATCTGGCGCTGATTAGGCAGCTGCACCACCATATCCGGCCGCAGTTTACCGTCTTCGGTCTCGCGCGATTCCTGCAACGTGAAGTCGCAGTATTCGAGCATCCCCGCCAACTCCACTACCCGCCGCAACTGGATTTCACCCCAACGGCCGCGCACTGTCGGCGACTTCAGGGCATTCACCAGGTTCCCCGTTTCCGTCTGCAACTGAGCCTGTGTGCGGGTCAGCGATTCGACCTGCTGCGACAGTCCGGCATAGGCGCCCGTGCGCTCCTTCTCCATCTCGACAATGCGCGAGTCCACCTTTTCGAGCGACTCTTTCAACGGCTTCACCATTTCGTCGATGGACTTGTGGCGCCCTTCCAGTTCGACCTTCGCTGTCTGCTGGAACTTGGCGAGCGTTTCATTGGCCAGTTGCAGGAATGATTCGTTATTGGATTTCAGGGCGTCTGAAGAGAGTGCCTGGAAGGCCGTGGTCAGCTTCTCCTGCGTCTCTGTAAACAGGGCCAGTTTCTCTTCGTGGCTCTTCTGGCTCTCTTCGAATTTGGCCGTCAGTTCCGCCGCCTGGACCTTGAGGACCGCCGTCTCCTCGTACAGGTTGGCGACGCTCTGGTCGCGTTCGTCGATCTTGGCCCGGAGCGCCTCGATCTCCTGTTCCCGCTCGGCCAGAATAGATTTCAACGACTCCAGTTGTGAGGCCGTTTCCGCAGTCGAGGCCCGCAGGTTGGCGTGTTGCGCCTGGACCGCAGCCAGTTGCGACTCGCGTTCGGTGATCTTGGCTTGGGCCTTTTCGAGATAAGTTGCCCGCTCCTCAGCCGAGCGGCGCGCTTCGTCGAGGCGAGCGGTCAGTTCCGCCACCGAGGACCGCTGCACGGAGATCTCGCCATAAGAGATGGCCACCTGCTGATTGAGCTCTTTGACCTGGGTATCGAGCACCGGCACCCGCTGTGACAACTGCTCCGAGGCGGCGCGGCGTTCGCTTTCGGACTTTAACTCGTCCTGCAACTTGGCCAGTTCGCGGTCGCGCACCTCGATGGCGGCGCGCATCTCGGTGACCTGCGTCTCGCGGCCACTCACCCGCTCCACCAGTGAGGCATTTTCGGCAACGCCCTCGGCTTTGCTCTTGTCGTAGGCCTCTTGCACCCGGCCGCGCATGTAAAACCAGCACAGGCCTGCGCCAATCCAAAGGGCGGCGAATATCAACAGCGGTAACGATAGATTTTCCATACCTATTCCCGAAAACAGACGATGACCTATTTTAAGTGGTATTACACGCAAATAGGATGAGGTAAAGATGGCAGCCGGGTTAAGAGAATGGCATTAGGAAAAATGCAGCTGGGGCCTTAGGCGCCTGGCGACGGGCTGGGAAGGCGGGGCTTTTTCCGGCTGAAACCGCCGGTGAGCTGGGGCGCGAATTGTTTCCGTCTATTGCAAATAAAGAACTTAGTTAGGTTCGTTTGGCACAAGAGGTTTTGCACCGTACTCCTTCCCGTCCGTCGCCGGACAAACTCATCCTGACGAGGGTGATTCAACTTACAGTCAAGTTGTCAAAGAACATGCGGCTGGGGCAGTCGACGCGTGGAGGGCTGGTCAGCCGGCCTCTTTGTACCATGTGGAAGTTGGGAGATGGCCTGACTGATTCCGTATGCTGCTGATAGTTAAGGGAAGATATCGTTCGGCGGACCGTGACTGACTTGCAGAACCCACCCGAAACGCTCTTGACTTTTAAGTTTTCATCGAGGGGGCGACCTGCCATTGATGCTGCCTGGCGCTTAGCAAGCCCCTTGCGACGGGTGAAATGGCCGCTGATTCGAACGGATGAACGCGGATGCTGATTGGGTTGGCGGCCGGACTTGCTTCCATGGCTTCAGCATGGTTGGGGAGGTGGGGCGCGGTGCTTGTTTCGAGTTGAGTGCGGATGATTTCGGATTAACGCGAATCGTTTTCGGCGTGGGAAGAAATTCTTCCTAGAAAGTCGTAAAGATGCTAAGACAACCAGCTGCTATTGCGTAGAGCAGTTTTGCTCGCGTCCCCTGGGTCGACGGTGAATGCACTCTGGCGCAGACACGCTCATTTTGTTGAACGATCAGGTTGAGCACGTTGCTATTCAATCAGCACGAACATCGTGCTACGCTGTCTTCGTTCAAAAGAATATCACGATCAAGATCTCTGACGAGGCAAATCTCTGGGCTTGAAGAAAGGCCGCGGAGGAGAATACCTCCGTGTCACGCCTGTTCGGAAATATGCTGGAAAGGGAAATGCGTCTAACCGATGATTACTGGCGTGCGTTTGATCGCTGGAAGTCTCACCGCCCGCTGGGCGCTTCGAGCGCTGTTAGCCGATTCAGCAGAGAGGCCGTCCATGAACGCCCGGGCCGCGGAATGGCTGGATGCACTCTGGAACGCTGTGAGGAAGATGGGACTGAGTCCGGCCCCTGCGCGCCAGATCGTGAATCCATCCGATACTTCACCTTCTGAACTGTGACTGTAGCCCCAGTGTTACCCTGAAACGAGAACGACCCTCATGCTCAAAATTTCCCAGGCCAAGCTCGCCAGACTCCGTGCCCTCTCCACTCCCCATGAAACTATCGCCGCCATGGCAATTGATCAGCGCGGCAGCCTCCGCCAGATGATGGTGGATGCCGGCGGTTCGCCGACGGACGAACAGATCTCCGAATTCAAGACCATCGTCACCGCGGCGCTAACTCCTCATGCCAGCGCCATCCTGCTCGATCCTCAGATCGGCCTCCCTGCGGTCGCCCATCGCGCGCCGGGTTGCGGGTTGCTGCTCGCGTATGAGATGGACGGTTATAACAATCCGCGTCCGCACCGCATGCTGGCGTTGATCGCGAACCTCTCCGCGCGAAGACTGCGGGAGTTGGGCGCCGATGGCGTGAAGATCCTGCTGCACTACGCTCCGGACGATCCGGCGGCGGCCAATGACCAAAAGCTGGCCATGATCGAGCGCATCGGCCACGAGTGCGAAGCGGCGGACATGCCGTTTTTTCTGGAGCCGGTTGCCTATGATCCCGCAGGCTCCAATCCGTTCGGCTTTGAGTTTTCGAAGCGGAAGCCTGAGATTGTGCTCTGGATGATGGAGGAGTTCTCGAAGCCGGTCTACAAGGTGGACATTTTGAAGGTGGAGTTCCCGGTGAATGTGGCGTTTGTCGATGGCGCCCAGCCTGCCTTCACTCGTAAGGAAGCGATAGAGATTTTCCGCCGCGCCGATGAGTTGGCGAAGTTGCCTTACATTTATCTCAGTGCAGGGGTGAGGGCTGAACATTTTCTCGCATCGTTGGAACTGGCACGCGAAGCCGGTGTGAAGTATTCGGGCGTGCTGTGTGGACGCGCCACCTGGCAGGATGGTGTTGGGGCGTATATACGCGGGGGTAAGGCCGCGTTGCAGGCTTGGCTTGAGACGGATGGGGTGTGTAATATTCAGGCGGTCAATGAAGCGATTGATTCGGCTGTGCCTTGGAGTGTATGAGAGGATTTCGCTCCGCTGCAGACGCGTCGTTTTTGGGGACGCAGCAAGCTGAGTCCCCGTTGGGGCTTCCGAAGAAAAGGACAGGCGAAACCGCCTGTCCCACCTTACAGCTTCCAGCCGACGGCTGCGTAATCCATGCCGCCGAAGAACTTGTCGCGGAACTCCGTAGGCAGGCCTTGCAGTTCGGGGATCGACTCAATCGCTGGTGAGAGCCGGTGCAGTTCGATGCGACCCAGTCCTGCCTCTTCCATGTAGAACGCGGTAAGCAGCGGAGGCGCCGGGCGGGTGTGGGTCGGGTCAAGATAGAAGTGCGTCGCAAAGATCGCCAGGCACTCCGGGTTCGGTGTTTCGATGGCCAGCACGCCGTCGCGCGATAGCTTGGAAGCCGCGAGCTTCATCAATTCGGGCAGCCGGTCTACCGGAAGATGCTCGATCACCTGCGAACAGAAGATGCCATCGAGCGAGGCGTCGGCCAGGTTCGTGAGGTAGACGAACAGGTCGGCCTTCTCTGCCTCGAAGCCCTTGGCGCGGCACATGGCGATGCACTCTTCGCTGAGATCGATGCCGCGTGCGTTGGCTCCCAGTTCCTTCGCGAAGCCCAGGAACTCGCCGCGGCCGCAGCCGATATCGAGTAACTCGTGCTTGCCTTCAAAGAACCGGCGGTAGAACTCGATGTTCTTGCTGACGTACTCTTCGGTGCCGCGGAACTTTTCGGCGAACTTCAGAGCATCGTAGCTTTCCGGAGACAGATGAGGAGTCACCGGCGCATGCGCTTCCTGCGCCACCGCCGCACGCTGACGGATCAGCCGCAATTCGGAATGGATCAGCCGCTCGTACTCCATCCGAACCTTCTCCACATCCGACCAGAAGCGCCGCTGCACCTCCTGGTTCGACTTCTCCATCGCACCTTCAAAGGCCAGATGCTGGGTCTTCAGCGCATCGCGGAAGTTGCCCTCCATCACGGTGGTGCGGTGCGTGAATGCGCCCTGCAGATCGGCCACACTGCGCAGGAACTGAATCTCGTTCAGCGCGACTTTCTTTTCCCAGTCTTGGCGCCATGCGTACCAGTGCTGGCGGATGTCTTTCAACTCGCGCGCCTCTTCCTGGAACGCCGCGGTCTGGGCCATGGCGCGGTCCAGACGGGCGCTGAACTGGTCCAGTTCAATGCGTGTCGCGTTGCGATGATCTTCGAGCAGGATGCGTAATTCGTTGCGGCGGTCGTCTGACTGGCCGCTCAATAACGACAGGCTGCGGCGGGTCTCGCTCAGGGCTTCCAATATCGCCTGGATCGAATCGACCGAGGCGCGATTGAACTCCACCTGTTCGCGGACGTGCCAATCGAGTGCGCGCGCAACCATTCGCTTGATCGACTGTGCGATGTCGCTGATGAACCCAGGCGGACGCGGATTCACGGTGCCGATCGCCGCTACCTTAGCCTCCGCCGCGTCGCGCGCGTGCACCACCGCCATTAAGTCAGGCAGTGGTATGGCGCCTTGCGCAGTGGGCGACTCCGGATGCCGGGCCCTCGTGCGCTCCTGGATCTCACGGATCGCGTCTAAGAGTTCGTCGGGCTTGCCGCTTCCCTCATTTGCCACGTTTCCGGCTCCAGCTTGCCGTGATCTTGCTGTAGACGCCGCCGCGAGGAGTGAATTCGCCGACCACGGTGGCCGAGATCGGATTCGTCGCCCGCACCACGTCTTTCAGAAAACGGTTGACCACATTCTCCTGGAAGATGCCGAGGTTGCGGTATTCGAGCCAGTACATCTTGAGCGACTTCAGCTCCAGGCACAGCTTATCCGGTACGTAGGTCAGGGTCAGCGTGCCGTGATCGGGCAGGCCGGTCTTCGGGCACACAGAGGTGAACTCCGGCGTCTCGATCTCAATCTCATAGCCTGTCCGGAACTGATTGGGCCAGGTTTCAATCTCAGGCAGCGGCGCATCTACGCCTGCAGCGGCGTGTTCATCGGTGTAAGCTTTGTTCTTCTTCATTTCGCGATCAGAGCCTTTGAGAGGAGGTCAAGGAACAGGCCGACGTCGGTCACGACGCCAACGGCTTGTCCGGTGCCGCGGTCGCTGACTTTGGTGGCGACCGCCGGATTAATATCGACGCAGACGATCTTCACCCAGCTCGGCAGCATGTTGCCGGTAGCGATGGAGTGCAGCATGGAGCCCAGGCACAGGACGATGCCCGCGCCCTGCAGATGTTCGTTGTAGGCGTCCTGCGCTTCGTTCATGTCGGTGATGGTGTCAGGCAGCGGGCCATCGTCGCGCAGGCTGCCGGCCAGCACGAACGGCACGTTGGCCTTCACGCACTCATACAAGACGCCGCTTTTGAGCGTGCCATTTTCCACGGCACCGCGCACACTGCCCGCATGATAGATGGCGTTGATGGCGCGCATGTGGTTGCGGTGCCCGTGTTCTTCCTGGCGGCCGTCCGATTGCCGCACGCCGAGCGAAGTGCCGAGCAGCGAGGTTTCGATATCGTGCACGCCGAGCGCGTTGCCGCTCAGTACGGCATCGACGAAGCCTTCGCGGATCATGTTGGAAAGCGGTGCCACGCCGCCGGTGTGCACCACCACCGGGCCGGCCACAATCACGACTTTCTTCTTCTCTGCGCGCGCGGTCTGGATCAGGTTCGTCGTCTGGCGGACCGCCGTTTCCACTTGCCGTTCTGACGAGATACCGCCGCTCATGAACGCAAACGCCAGGCGGTCGCGCTCCTTCGATTCCGGAATGACGCGGATGCCGCGCATGCCAACCACAACCTGATCGCCGGCCTTCACGTCGCGCAACCGGCTGCAGCGGGCGTAATCGCCCTCCACGATTACCAGTGCGTCCATGCGCTGCTTATCCACCATCACCCATTGCTGGTTGACGCGGACCTGCGTGCGTTGATTGGTGGTCGAATAGAAATCTTCCGGCGCGCAGCGGTCGCGCTCCACCGTCACTAAAGTCGCATCGCCCGAATCGGCCGGCGAGCAGCCCAAGCCCAGCAACTGACCCAGCAGTTGCAGCATCAGCTCTTTGCTCGGCGTTTCCACCTTCAGGCGCAGATGCGATGGTTCGCTGTTGGTGCGTCCGATCTGGAACTTTTCGACTTCGAACCGGCCTTGATATTCGACCACGGTGTCGAAGATCCGCTCCATGATGTGCGAGTCGATCAGGTGTCCCTGCGCCTCAACGGTCTCCTGGACAGAGTTCGGCTTATGATTTGATAACATGCTTTCTTCTAGGATAACCGTTTACACTGCTTGTTGAAAGGATCTCCATGTTAAAGGCCGCGTTTCTCCTCCTCGTTCCTGCCGTTCTGTTGGCTCAGCCCGAGTACTTCCCCAGCCGCCTGCACCAGTTTGTTTTCCGCAACTGGGAGATCGCCAATCTGGACCGCATGGCCGAAGTGGTGGGCACGTCGCCGCAGAATCTTGCGAAGGTGGGACGCGCCATGGGGCTGCCGGCAAAACCGGTGCTTGCGAACGATCAGCTGCGGCGCATCTACATCACGGTGATCCGCCAGAACTGGGACGTG
>Ga0209697_10010139_pt1 | contig 10252 bp, 5 predicted proteins | sample AliMusrvi5mmetaG_FD_184115 | JGI IMG/M metagenome (GOLD analysis project Ga0209697, IMG submission 184115) | Freshwater lake bacterial and archeal communities from Alinen Mustajarvi, Finland, to study Microbial Dark Matter (Phase II) - Alinen... | ecosystem: Environmental > Aquatic > Freshwater... | reverse complement strand
GCGCTGCCGTTCCATTTGGCAATGTGCGTGGTATTCGTCACTCCTCCGGCCAGCGTAAAGTCCCCCCCGACGTAGAGGGTGTTGGTTCCGTCCCAGGCCAGTGCGTCGACATATTTATTCAGCCCGGTACCCAGAGCAGACCAGGCGCTGTTGCCGCCGTTTTCGTGCCATTTGGCAATGTAATTGGCCCCGTTTCCCCCGGCCATCGTAAAGGCCCCCCCGGCGTAGAGGTCGTGGTTGGTTCCATCCCAGGCAAGCGCCCAGACAGCGTCATTAATACCGGTACCGAGAGCAGACCAGGCGCTGAGGTCGCCGCCGGTGCTTTCGTGCCATTTGGCAATGTCATTGGTATTCGTTGCTCCCCCGGCCGTATAAAATTGCCCCCCAACGTAGAGATTGTTGGTTGTTCCGTCCCAGGCCAGTGCGTAGACAAAGTTGTCCGTCCCGGTACCCAGAGCAGACCAGGCGCTGCCATCCCATTTGGCTATGTACTTGGTATTCGCCACTCCCCCGGCAGCCGTAAATTCCCCGCCGGCGTAGAGGTTAGTCCCGCCCCGGGCAAACGTCCAGACAATGCCATTCATCCCGGTACCCAGAGCAGACCAGGTGGTGCCGTCCCATTTGGCAATGTACTTGGTATTCGCCACTCCCCCGGCCGTCGTAAAGCCCCCTCCGATGTAGAGGTTGGTTCCGTCCCAGGTCTGTGCAGTTATGTAGTTGTCAATCCCGGTATCCAGAGCTGACCAGGTGTTGGTGCCGCCGTACCATTTGGCAATGTAATTGGCTGGCACTCCCCCGGCCGTCGTAAGGTCCCCCCCGGCGTAGAGGTTGTTGTTTGTTCCGTCCCAGGCCAGTGCCCAGACAATGTTGTTAACCCCGGTACCGAGAGCAGACCAGTTGGTGCCGTCCCATTTGGCTAAGTAATTGGTATTCGCCTTTCCCCCGGCCGCCGTAAATAACCCTCCGACGTAGAGGTTGTTTGTTCCGTCCCATGCAAGTGCTTTGACGGTGTTGCCGGAGTTGCCGGTCATCCCGGTACCGAGAGCATACCAGTTGGCGCCGTTCCATTTGGCAATGTACTTGGTATTCGCCACTCCCCCGGCCGTCGTAAAGAACCCCCCGGCGTAGAGGTTGGTTCCGTCCCAGGCCAGTGCTTGGACCCAGTCGTCCATCCCGTTGTTCGCCCCGTTACTCAGAGCAGACCAGGCGCTGGAGGTGCTGTTCCATTTGGCAATGAAATTGGCGGTAATTCCCCCGACCGTTTTAAAGGCCCCCCCGGCGTAGAGGTTGGTTCCGTCCCAGGCCAGTGAGTAGACTGTGTTGTCCACCCCGTTACCCAGAGAAAACCAGCCGCTGGAGTCGCCGCCGCCGGTGCTTTCGTGCCATTTGGCAATGCGATTGGCTGCCGTTGCCCCATTCGTCGTAAAATCCCCTCCGACGTAGAGGTTGTTGTTGACTCCGTCCCAGGCCAGTGCAGCGATCTTGGTGCCGCTCGCCCCGGTACCCAGAGCAGACCAGGTGCTAGCGGTGCTGTTCCATTTAGCAATGCGATTGACTGTCCCCCCCCCGCCGTCGTAAATTTTCCCCCGGCGTAGAGGGTGTTGTGGACACCGTCCCAGGCAAGTGCATTGACCTCATTGTCCATCCCGCTACCCAGAGGATACCAGGTGCTGCCGTTCCATTTGGCAATGTATGTGGTATTCGCCACTCCCCCGGCTAACGTAAACCCCCCCCCGACGTAAAGTATGTGGTTGGTTCCGTCCCAGGCCAGTGCATTGACGTACTTGCTCAGTCCTGTCGGCCCTGTCCCAGAGATGACAACCCAATCGGCGGCGGTAACGGTCGGATCGATCCGAACCGGGTAGATGGCCCCCGCATCGGCCACAACAATGCGGACGTGGCCGCTGTCGAGCAGTTCAAAGTGTGCAGCAAGCGATTTGCCGGCGCTGTCGCTTACCAGAAGTTTGTGGTAGAGCAGTTCGCGCCCCTGGGATAGTGTGAGGCCGATCGCCTCTCCCTTCTGGGCAAGTGCGGCGCCGTCGAAGGCCAGATCAAGGGCCAGGTCGCCCGAACCCGTGGGCCTTTCCGGCAGTACAAAATCCTGACGCACCCCGTCAGCGCTTGTGGTTAGCTCTTCAACCAGGCTGGGGTGGGTGATACGGGCAAGCTGCCCGTCAACTGAAACCTTTCCGGGTAAAAGCGGCGCCACGTCGTTACCGGCTCTTCCCAGAGAAACAGCCCGGATGGTGAACGTTCCCGGCTTGTCTTTGGCCGTTGAAACCACGGTAATTCCCTCCGGCGCTGCGGTAGCTTCCATGGCCTGCAGTGGTGACGGGATTCTGGCACGGCCGTCAGGAAGAGCCTCAATCCTGTGCGCAGTGGCGCTCTGTTGTGTCGCCTGCTTGGCCATGTCGGAAAAACTCATCGGCTCGGCTTTGGCGGATTGACCCGGTTTTACATTGTCAGGAGTGGCGTTGACACCGGGAGCTGCCGTTGCTGCTCCGCTGGCCGGGGCGAAGAACAGGGCACCCAGAAGCATGGCGGCGCAAATGAAAATACCGTATTTACCTCTGAGCCATGTGGCGCTTTGTCCGGATCTCAGATAGATTTTCGTCATGACGCGTCCTCCGTTAACAATCGAATGTAATGTTAATTAATACATTAATCTGAATTTAGACTAAAATAACGTGTTGTGAAACGTTAGAAAAGTCAGATAAAGACTGATTTTTTTGTAAGTATTTGTCTTGTAAATGTCCGATAATAGATGGTTATTATTGTACGTTTTTCTCCTACAATGGAGTGCTGTACTTCACACGGCCAATACCTGCGGATTCTCTCTCCCCCCCGCTGGGGGAAGGAGCTTTTAGTCCCATTTTTTCCAGTTGTTCCCAAAAACAAAAAACGCCCGACTTAAAATAAGTAGGGCGCCTTGAAAATCTCGCCCTCTTTAGGCGGCTCGACTATCCTTCCTTGCGGAGTGGGACTCGGTAGTTTTGCGTCGCCGGATTACTCCGGGTTTGCCATTTAACAGAAGAGGGTATGTTTAAATAAAATAATTTTAATGTTTGTTGCTAATTAACTATGTTCGGGAATATAACCTGTTATGAATCATCAGAAAAGTCGGATAGATGCTGATTTTTTTGTAAGCGTTTTTCTTACCTATGTAAGAATATTTCTTACATAGGCAAACATGCTTGTAATTCTCCTGCCATCTGGGCAACAATGGGCAACATGCACATTCTTTCCTTTCATACCAACACGACTGTCCGCTGTGCCGTTCAGAAAGTGCCGGAAACGGTGAGCACGATATGACCGTACTCCCGTGGCAACCGGGAACCACACCGTTGATGCTGGCGCCGATGCAGGGGTTGACCAACCGGGCCTTGCGCGCCTATTTTATCGAGCATGTCCGGCCAGACGTCATATTTACCGAGTTCATGCGCGTCAATACCGCACCGGCGGGAGAGTCGCTCAACGCTGTTGACCGGCGGGATATCGCCTCTGAGCAGGATGGGGTGCCGCTGGTGGTGCAGTTGGTGGGGCATGGGCGGGAGGCGCTGGTTTCGGCGGCCCGAGTTGCGCAGGACGCCGGCGCCGTACATGTCAACCTCAATATGGGGTGCCCCTATGGCCGGATGGGGGGCGGCATGACCGGAGGGGGAATGCTCCGCTGTCCGGACGATCTTGCGGATGTCATCCCCGCCCTGCGGGATGCCATCAACGGCTCCTTCTCCGTCAAAATTCGGGCCGGGTACGATGATCCGGACCAGATCCTGTCGCTGCTTCCGCTTTTCGAATCGAGCGGGGTGGATTTCCTGGTGCTGCATCCCCGTACCGTGGTCCAGAAGTACGACGGAGTTGCCGATCATGGGGTAACCGCCCGGGTGACGCGCGAGACCTGGCTGCCGGTGATTGCCAACGGAGATATCCGGAACGCTACTGTTGGCGGACGGGTGCTGGGAGAGACCGGTGCTGCCGGGTTGATGCTGGGGCGGGGTGCGATTGCCGATCCGCTGCTGTTCCTGCGCCTGCGGGGATTGGAGAGCCACGAACCAGGCCGGGAAGAGCGGAGGACGGAGCTTGACCGCTATCTGCGGGAGATGCTGATGCGCTATGGCCGGCTGTTCTGCGGCGATACGCAGGTGCTGAACAAGGTCAAGGAGATTATTGCGTATCTGGATGATCGGGAACTGTTAAAACCACTCAAGGAGCTGCGGCGGGCCAAAACCGTGCGGGCATTCGAAGCGGCTCTGGCTGGGCTCTGCTGAACAGCGGATTCCGGAACAGTTTCCGCATCGTTTTCTGCCGGTCATTGCGGTAAACTCCACTCCGGCGAACAGTACGGATCGGCTGTTGCCCTGCCGGTCGTTTTCCGGTAGTATTCTGTTATAAATAAACGTGACGGGGTTGCCTGTGGCCAAAGAGAAGATCAGATGTACCATTACCAGCGCCGATCTTGAGACAGCGTGCAGTTGTGATTGCCAGAAATGGATCAGGCACCTTGCTGCCCACAGACTCAAAACGGAAGATCTGCACCGGCTGATGAGCGGCAGGTTTCCGGCGGGCAAGCTGTTCGTGCTTGATATGATGGAGTTTCTGAGGAAAACGGATGCCCATCTCGATCGCTTCCTGACCCGCCGGGGCGGTATCCAGCAGGACGACCATCTGGCCATAGACTTTGCCGCGGTGCGCGAGATGTTGAAGGGGGAATTTCCGGAACTGGTCGCCGACGCGGAGCAGGCCGGAAAAGTGATCAAGCGCAGGCCGGGCGCGGTCGACCTGTCGTCACTCTCCTCCCTTACCAGAAGGCACAGCTGACTGTAAATGCGTCAGGAGAGTGAGGAACAAGGGTCAAGTATCTGATTTGACGAATGCGTTTTATTGAGATTTTCAAGCCGATAGGACATCTGTGACCGGGTCAGGCCGAGCATCCTCGCCGCAGCGGAAATGTTGCCGTTTGCCTTCTCCTCGGCAGCTTTTGCCAGCATGTCAATACCCTGTTCCAGCGTTATTCTGCCGCTCATGATGTCATCCCAGAAGTTCTTACCGTTTTCCTCCACCGGGTTGGCACTCAGTCTCCCCTGGGCATCAAGTCCGAAGTCAGGATGGCCATCGTTACAGTACGACGGGAACAAGTGGCTTGTTGCGATGTGGGTGCCGTTTGGCGCAAGCATCACGCCGCGTTCGACAACGTTCTGCAATTCACGGATGTTGCCGGGCCATTGGTAGGCAAGCAACGCCAGTTTTGCCTTGTTGGAAAACCCGCGCAGTTTCTTGCAGCTGATCGTTGAGTATTTCTTGAGGAAGCTGTTTGCAATGGATAAAATATCCAGTTTACGCTCTCTGAGTGGCGGGATGCTGATCAGCAACGCGTTGAGCCGATAGTAAAGATCGGGCCGGAATTTCCCACTCTCAACCAGTTGCTTCAGGTCTATGTTGGTTGCCGCGACCAGTCGCACGTTTACCTTATGTGTTTTTGTACCGCCAAGTCGCTCAACCTCTCCCTCCTGCAACACACGGAGCAGTTTTACCTGTACCGAAAGAGGGAGGTCACCTACCTCGTCGAGAAACAGCGTGCCTCCGTCGGCCCGTTCAAAACGTCCGGGGCGGGAGGTCTGCGCCCCGGTAAAGGCGCCTTTTTCTACACCGAACAGTTCAGATTCCACAAGATCGTGAGGAATGGCGGCACAATTAATTGCGATAAACGGTTCGTTGCAACGGCTCCCTTTTTCGTGCAGTGTGCGGGCGAAAACTTCCTTGCCAACGCCTGTCTCACCTTGCAGCAGTACGGTTATCTGGCTGGCCGCCGCTTGCAGGAGCAGATCGTAAGCGGCAAGGAAAGCCGGCGAACTGCCCACTACATCCGAGGGTAATTTTTTTTCTCCTATGGCGGAACGTAACTGCACGACTTGATTCTGCAGACCAATGAGCTGGTCAGCAATCGACTCCTGATTCAGCATGAGTGAAAAATCGCTTGCGTCGTCCCACTCCTCGACCGGCTTACCGACAAGATAGCAGTGATTTGAACCCGCGCCGTAACATCTGCTTTCCCTGCAAAGAATCTGCTTGCCCATAAAAGCGGAGCAGTAGCCGCTCGAATAGCCATGCAGATACCAACAGACCCCTTCCGTGGATTGACCGTAATGGCGCAGGTGCTCCTGGCTCTCCCACGAGTTCTCCAGAAGGGCCTCGACATAAAACTTGCCCATCTTATGGTCAATTTCTAACTTGGGTATGGTGGTCTTGGCGTTTCCTTCCAATGTAAAGAGGAGTGGTCCGGCCATAAAACTTTCATAATCACTCACCCCCTTCGGATTAATGTGCGTAAGTTCATAATCACTCACCCCGGTGGCGTAGCCCATGCGCATGATCACACCCCGGGCGCGCCCCATTCCGAGGATTTCGATCAGCTCGCGGCGCAATTTCGAATGAGAATCGGCATGGACCAGAAGCATCCGGTGCTCATGCAGCCATATCTCGCCGGTTTCGCTGGAAAAATGTAACTGTGAACGCAGATTGTTAATGACCGAATCATCTGATGAGGCTTCCTTTTCAATCGGCTTGACCTTTTTCACTGCAACGTCCTTTCCAGGTTAACGATACGACCAGTTCAAATTCCATCGGCACAGCACATCTATCTGAGTAGCAAACCCTGTTTGATATTATCACCTTCTTGTGTCAAACGCAAAAAAAGATTCCAGACACGCGTATTCAGGAATTATTGCACGTTAGGCCAAAACCGTTCAACAAGAAATCATCATTACAGAAACGGCGTATTAAAGTAGATAGCGTCACTTTTTGACTGCGCGGAGCCGAGATAGCCCCACATTCAGATACGTGTTCCCGATAATCGGCAAAAATTCCGACAATTTCATAATTTTATGAAAAATTGGAGGCTTCATGGTTCAATCTCAGATATTTATTAAACCATCGATTTGTTCAACTGCCGCTGATGCTCTTTTTATGTCTGAAACTGCAATATATAGAACGCTATCCCGAAACGTGCAGATAATCGGCCTCTTACACGAGTGCAAGCGCTCTCTGGTTTCAACGGCGGTCTCACTAAGTGGTGCTTGTTCTGAATCAAAAAATAACATTATTACCTTATTTATGCAACCATCAGAATGTGCAATATGCTTGTTTTTGTACGTTTATTGGCGTATGATGGAATCATTCCGTGTTTCATTCAACCCATGTATGATATATTAATAAACAATGTTTGGCATAGACTGTGCTAACAATAAAACCAAGATACAATTAATATGTGGTGAATGCGCAGCACCGGGTCACAATCCGGAAGCTTTATCACGAGGAAGGGAATAAACCACAAACAGGAACAGCTGAACCAATGTTCTCAGACTTTAGTAAAGGAGGTGGTGGTGGCTCACGTAAAGAAGACTATAACGCTGCTTTTTATCTGATTGTTTTTTAGGTCACATCTTATTAAAGGAGAAAACAAAATGACAACATGCAAGGACTGCACGTATTTTTTTTCAGTCCCGGAGAACGCTGACGATTTTGAGCCCGGAAAAGGTGATTGTGTCACGGAAAAAGAAGACGCCAAGGGAAAGTACTGGCTGTCTAAACCGACGACGAACGCTTCTTTCTCATGCCCGACGTACAACAAATCCAAATAAAATAGTAATGAGGAGGTAAGTTATGGCTACAGTTGCAGAATCCATCAATTATAGAGGCAATGTTATTGATTTTCCCCTGGCCAATCCGGAAGAAAATGCGGTAACTGACGAAATGTTACATGAAAACCTCGCCCGACCGACTACGGAGAGGACGAAACGGCTTAAGGCACGGTGCCGGTGGAAGCATGCGTCCGCAGGCGAATTCATCGACAGTGAGGTGAGAGCGGGCATCGAAAGGATGCGTTTCATCACCGAAGCGCATAAAGCAAGCGAAGGGCAGCCGGAGGTAATCAGAAGAGCCCTGGGATTGGCTAATATCCTTAACAAGAGCACTCTGGTTCTCCAACAGGATGAATTCATCATCGGCTATCATGCGGAAGACCCTGAGATGTTTCCTCTGTACCCGGAACTTTCCTATATGGCGGTTCAGGACTACCTCATGAGCGATTATTCTCCGCAGCCCAAGGAAGAGGCTGAGGCGATTAACCAGTACTGGAGACGTTTCAGTATGCAGTCGAAAGGTGAGCGCTATTTCTCCAAGGAAGACCTCACGAGAATGTACCAGGTGAGCACCATGGAGGCCCCCGGATTTGCTACCGGCTATAACAGCATTACCCCTCCGTATGAGACCATAATGGAAGACGGGTTGCTGAAGCGCATTGAAATAGCCAAAGGCAAGATCCAGCATGCCCAGGAAGAGATGGAAGTAACTCCCTGGAATGCAAATGAAGGCCTGGACTGGATAGCAAAAATTGACGTCTGGAAAGCGATGGTTATCGCTGATGAAGCCGTTATCAATTGGGCCCGGCGACATGCGCGGCTCGCAAAAATCGTAGCAGAAAGTTTTGAGACGGATCCGGCACGGAAAGAAGAACTGCTCGAAATTTCCGACATAAGCCATCGTGTCCCCGCAGAACCGTGCAAAGGGTTAAAAGATGCCTTCCAGGCCAAATGGTATACCTATCTTCTCTGCCACGCCATCGACCGTTATGCGAGCGGCTACGCGCACAAAGAAGATGAACTGCTTGAGCCGTACTACAACATAAGCGTAAATGAAAAATCGTTCCAGCCCATGACGTACACGGACGTTGTCGAAATGGTCGAAATGGAGCGCCTTAAAATTTCCGAACATGGCGCCGGTAAATCCCGTGCATACAGAGAGATCTTCCCCGGATCGAACGATCTGTTCATCCTTACCGTGGGGGGCACCAAGCCCGGTTATGTGGATGCCTGCAGCGACATGACCGATGCCATCCTGGAAGGAGCACGGAACATCCGCACCACGGAACCGTCCATCGTATTCAGATGGCATCCGAACGGTCGCGTTAAAACCAAGAAACACGTATTTGAGTGCATCCGTGACGGCCTGGGATACCCATCCATCAAGCATGACGTTATCGGCACCGAGCAGATGAAATATTACAGCCAGTTCAGCAAGAATAATAACGGCGCCACCGATGATGAAGCGCACTACTGGGCGCTGGTATTGTGCATGTCTCCAGGCGTATGCGGTCGTCGCAAGACCCAGAAAACACGCTCTGAAGGGGGCGGGTCGATTTTCCCGGCCAAGATGATGGAAATCGTGCTGGCTGACGGATTCGACTGGTCATATTCGGCCATGCAGCTCGGTCCGCATACGGGCGATCCAGCCGACTTCAAAACATTCGACCAGCTCTGGGAAGCCTTCAGAACGCAGTACAAATACGCCGTGAGCACCGTCATCCGCGCCAAGGACGTCTGCCGCTATTTTGAGGGTAAATTCCTGCAGATGCCCTTTGTCTCCAGTATTGACGATGGATCAATGGAACTGGGCATAGATGCGGTGGAATTATCCGAGCAGCCCAACGGCTGGCATAACCCCATCACCACCATCGTAGCCGCCAACTCCATGGTTGCCATCAAAAAGCTTATCTACGACGAGCAGAAGTACACCATGCCGCAACTCGTCACCGCACTCCGGGCAAACTGGGAAGGGCATGAGACAATGCGTCAGGACTTCCTGAATGCACCCAAGTGGGGAAATGATGATGACTACGCCGATACCATCATCAAGGATTTCTATGAAGACATCATTGGCGGTGAAATGTCGAAGATTACCAACTACTCCGGTGGTCCGGTAAAACCGGTAGGTCAGGCTGTCGGCCTTTACATGGAGATCGGTTCACGTACCGGTCCTACACCCGATGGCCGTTTTGGCGGCGATGCCGGTGACGACGGCGGCATTTCTCCATACATGGGAACAGACAAGAAAGGTCCAACCGCCGTATTACGGTCCGTGGCCAAAGTGCAGAAAAATCAGAAAGCCAACCTACTGAACCAGAGGCTTTCCGTACCGATCATGAGAAGTATCCATGGATTTGATATCTGGAAATCCTACATGGATGCATGGGAGCAGCTCAATATCGATCACGTTCAGTTCAACGTGGTAAGTACCGCCGAGATGAAAGCTGCCCAAAGGGAACCGGAGAAACATCAGGACCTGATCGTCCGTGTATCCGGATTCAGCGCCCGTTTTGTGGATATTCCGACCTATGGCCAGAACACGATCATCGCGCGGAACGAGCAGGCTTTTGGTTCCGAAGATCTTGAGTTCCTGAATACTCAATTATAACAAC
>Ga0209697_10010137_pt1 | contig 10253 bp, 11 predicted proteins | sample AliMusrvi5mmetaG_FD_184115 | JGI IMG/M metagenome (GOLD analysis project Ga0209697, IMG submission 184115) | Freshwater lake bacterial and archeal communities from Alinen Mustajarvi, Finland, to study Microbial Dark Matter (Phase II) - Alinen... | ecosystem: Environmental > Aquatic > Freshwater... | reverse complement strand
GTCCCCGTGATGGTTCCCGACGATCTCAAGAAGGCAGGACCAGCCTTTGAGCAGGCCATCAAGAAGTACGGGTAGGATTCATTTGCCACCCGCCAAAGCTTTTTTGAGCGGACATTCCTCCCCGACCGCTTGGCCGCTGCGATACCGGCCCAGCAATTCCTTGGATCGCTGGGCCAACATGCGTCGAACCTCCCGCCGCTTGCCTTTGATCCTGGCGATCTTCATGGAATCATAGGCCGTAGTCTGGTGCCGCAACCATGCAATGACGGCGGCTTCGGCACGTTGCTCGACGGGGATTCGTTTCGTCCTGGCCACGGTGCCGCTGCCGACCGGAGTAGCATGATCGGCAACCGCACGGGCGAGTTTACCAGCGAAATCAGCATGTGCAGAATGGAACGCCAGGAACGCCACCACCGCTCCGTAGAAATCTTCGACATATTCGGCCTGAGCTTTATCCCGGCGACGGGCGTCGGCATCTTTGCGTTTGGCGTATCCCTCGGTGGATCGCTCGGCTTCGAGATCGGCACGGATTTTATCTATGGTGGCTGCCGGTGCCCAGACTCCACGTGAGAAAATCTTCCTGCCCTTTTTCTCTTGTACGATCCAACTTGGATAAGCCGCCTTGACCCTGCGGGTCAAGGCGGCATCTCCTGGTGGAAGCAGTACCCAACCTTCCGGTGGCGTCAGGATTTCTCCATCGGCTGATCGGACGGTGTTGGGCGTGGGGCCGGGGGTGAAGATGTTTTCGGTCATGATCCCTCGTCATTGATACCCTATGCGTTCATCGCAAGAAAGATTTTCCGAAACCGGTCGATATCAAACCCAGACGCTAGGATGAACGTGTGCGTTGCCAAGCCGTATTTGAAATCCCACGCTCGGTCACCACTTTTCGCCTCAATTATCGATTGAAACCCGCATCTCTCCCAAGACTCCATTCTTCTCATCCAGCTACCGCCACCAGGGATTAACTTTGCCTCCATGAAATACTCGAAAGCATTGCACAGGCATTCGCAGTAGAAAGTGCAGGCTGCTTGCTCAGCAATTCTCTTAAAGGGAGCGTGGTGCAAGACCGAATGGAAGACCTCATGAAAAAGGCTATCGCTGTTGGTGCTGGGAACTTCGATTCTTCCATCATCGTGCCAGATGGCATTGCCCGCCACGTCCACACGAATTATTTCCACCCACAGCCAATTTCCAACGAAGCTCTTTGCCGCCCGTTCTGCCTCTTGAAACCGTTGCCAACTTTCCAGGCGACGGGAAGACGCTCCCTCGCTGGGCATGAAGTGTTCAAAGTTCACCGTTTCGCTCCGTTTCTGAATTTCCTCGCCACTGATTCCACCACCTCTAGCATCTTCGTCAGCGATTCAGGATCGGCCAGCCGGTGCTCATGGCCTACGACGATCAGCGAGTCCGAGGGTAGCCCGCTGTTGCGCACCAGTTCCACCGAATCCGCAAACGGCACCGTTTCATCTGCCGCCGAATGCAGGATAATCGTGCCCGGCTTCACCGTTCTGGCCGTGCCAAATCGCTTCCAGGCCGGGCACATCAGGACCAGCGGCGTGGAACCTGAATCGATGTTCATCGCCACGGCACCGCCACGACTAGACCCGACAACGACATCGGGCCGATGCCGGTCGAACTCAGCCTGGGCAATGCGGACGGCGTTGTCGAAATCGTCGTCGGGCAAGGCCGGGTTCAGGACTTCATGGCCTTGGTCCTTGAGGTAGGTCGGCTTGACGCCGCCCAGTGTCGATTGCCAACCGTGGAGGAAGAGGATTTTCATTGAGCAGACTTCACCTCACTCATCGTCGCCTGAGTGCGTCTTGTTCAATGCGGCGACAATGGCGGGATGGAGTCTCGACTCAGAAAGTCGTTCCCTGGCCCATTGGCGCAAACTCGGAGAGACCTTTTCGAACATTTCTGCGATTGCGAGGCTTTCCGCCTGATTGTGCGTCTCCTCCATCAATTCATCAAACACTCCCATGACGGACCATCGATGGTGGCCCGAACCAACGTTCATGACGCAGTATATCAATTCCGCACGAATCTGAGGGTCATCCAAGGCGTGATAAAGTCGTTTGCACTGTGTCCCAATCTCGTCCGTATAGGAGAATCCCCAGCTTTGCGACGTTGCGTGTGACACGAACGTCTCGATTACGCCACGGGTCTGTTCCTTGTCAATTTCAAGCAATGTTGAGGCGACTTGGGGGGGGACTTTCATTACGACTTCGTGTATCACATCGGTATCCGAGCGATGTTGCCTGAGAAGGTCGAGCAGCCGTTCGGCAGACGCTTGATCTGGACGACTCGTTGAAACGAGATGAGCAAGCAGGGAGGTGATTTCCTCGTAGGGCGATAAGGCTGGAGTGACGCCCAGAACGGACAAAAACTCCTGTTTCAGATCCGATACTGATTGGTAACGGCGATTAGGGTCAGTCTTCGTGCATTTTTCGATCACGTGAGCGACACCATCATCTAAGTCACTTGTGTCGGTCACAGGCGAAGTCAATCGTCCTTTGAACATTTCCAACAGGATTCTTCCCAGACTGTAGATGTCCGAACGGAAATCAGCGTTCTTTGCGTCTGTCATCTGCTCTGGGGCCATGTACAAAATCGTGCCCATCCCAAAGCCAGAAATTGTGTGCCGTGTACTTTCTGAATTGAGGCATCGTCCGAGACCAAAATCCGTAACGACAATATCCTCGTCGCTATTCATGAGGACATTCTCTGGCTTGAGGTCTCGATGGATTACTCCCTCAGAATGTGCGTGCTCCATCGCTGCGAGGATTGCTGAGAAAATCAATACGATGCGGTCGGTGTCGCCACCGAGGGAAGGAATTTCTCGAAATAGCGTGTGGTGATACCGAGGCATCACATACCAGTAGGGGGAATCCTCTAGGTGGAAGCCCACTACCTTCACGATGTTAGGGTGGTCGAGGCGGGATAAGAGCCGTACTTCTCGCTGAAAACGGGCAATGCCGTCAGCATCCACTGAGTCAAGGAGCCTCTTTTTTGCGAATGCTTCCCCATCCTCCTGGCGAGTGCATAGCCACACTTCGCCGAACCCGCCTGACCCCAGCTTCCTGGCGTCGATAAATCGTGCCATTTAAGTCGCTCCTTGAGTTAAAAGGTGATGCTCCTGTGGTGCCTACCAGAGGCACGCATAACTAAACGTGGTAAGGTCCGCTGTTCCGATGTCGTTTGTTTACATGTAAAACTTGTACTTCGACCTCGGCTTTTCGTTCTCAGGCACTTCCCGCAGGATGTCGCCGACGAGGCGGGAGAACCGCAAGGTGATCGGCATCAAGCCGAACATATTTGCCGAGTTCCAGTTCATCTTGGTGAGCACAAGCACCTCCCTCAGCAATTCCGTGCGGGACGTGTCGCCCTTGTGGTCGGCAATTTGTAGCGGCGACGGAACGTGGCCATGCGGATAGCCCTTGCCACGAATGTAGCCGCTTGTGTAGCAGTAGGAGATGTCGCCAGCGTGAAACACGGTTCCACGCAGCGGCGGGTACTTGCCAGTTCGCAAGAGCCGAACGTCGCTTGTGGGAGCCAAGGATACCAAATCAATCTCGCTGACCTCCCGCAAGGCTTGCCGAAAACCTTGATGCTCTTCAGACTCGAATCTCGAAGACTTGTGGATGACTACCCGGTGCGGCAAACGATCCCCGTTTTCGTAACGGTATTGCTCCAACACCATGTCGATCAGGCTCTTCGCCTGATCCGCTGGAAGATGTGGAGACTTGCCATATTTCTCTTCGTCCCATTGGAACTTGTGGCCCCGCAACACTAGCCCTTGTCCATTCTCATCGAACGCTTGGACAACGCTGGTTCGGAGCGATGACGAATCACCGAGCGGTCTGAAGAAGCTGATCCCGATGTAACAGGTGCCGGGGCGAAGCCCGGTTGGCCCCCACGGCAAGCCCTCTACCTTGAAATACATGCCGGTGAAAAGGTTCCAGGCCACCTGAGACGGGTGAACCGTCGTCTTATCTGTCCCGAAGTTGTCGATGGTCTTCTCAAGGAGAATCTGTGTGGGCTTGTCGAATTGCATCGCCATAGCCTTGAAGGAGCGGCGGAGGTTGCGGTAGACCCGGCCAACCCCGGTCTCCGTGTACTCGACACTTCGGCACTTCTTGTAGAGTTCATCAGGAAGGGCCACGACGATGTAGTCGAGGGGATGATCTCGCCCCGAAATCAGATTCATCTTCTCTTGCAACACGCCCAGGAGAGTCTCGAATTTCTGCCGATTCTTCCGCTCACCACAAATCAGATCGTACTCATGCTGGCGGATGATCTCAGTCAATTCGGTCGTCAGGTCGCAGCGAAATCCTTCGTTTTGGTTACATCCTGGAAACGGTTCGTAGTTGGCGTTGCCATCAATTCCCCGCCTGCACTGCTCGTACAAAGTTTTGGCCTTGGCGACCGTCTCGCTCGTTCCGATGAAGCCGATGTGAATCTCACCCTTATGGCGAGACGTTCCCAGCGAACGTGGGCCATAAAGTGGGATTCCCACCTTCGGATCGGGCGATAGATTGCCCCTGCCGAACATGAGATCCGGTTCGTCCAGCCATTCGGCAACGGTTTTTGGCGAAGCCAGATCAAGTGGCAGTAACTTTATCGGGATCACCGTGGCCGGTTTTGCTGTCGTCGGCATCTTCCTCGGCGTAGTCTTCGTCGTCCCATTCGAGGTCTTCTTCACCTTCCTTGAACGAGTTCCTGGCTGCGAGCGAGAAGAGATCTTCTTCATAGTATTGGTTCCTGAAATCTATTTCGTCTCCTAGAATGCCAGGTGACGATATATCAAAGGCGAGAAAATTGGTTGAGATCGCAAGCGCTTGGCTGCCGAAGTCCAAGCAGAATCGAGGCGAGCCGGTCGAGAGGAAGTCACGCCAAAAATTGACTTCGCTGAGATATTTGTCGTTGAACATGTTGGCCTTGAGCCGAGTGACCTTGCGGCCAATCTTCTCAGGCGGCAGCGGTAATTCACCATTGGTTGTCAAATGACGCTCAGGACGAATACTCAGGCACCACTGGTCATCGGCCATGCGGTAGAATCGAAGCCCCGCAGCAAGATGCCACCAGAATCCTTTCCCTTCACCGGTTTTCTTCTTCTTTTCCTCCCACGCTACCAATCGATTCTCCGTTTGGCGATTCAGCGGTCGATAATCCATCGAACGCTCTGCGCCCGGTTTCCGAACGGGGAAGTAGAACCGTTGGTGCGTGGGATCAAACCGAAGGCCGAGTCGCTCGGTGAATTTGTACATGGCTCGATTGAGCAACGTGACGAAGCGGCGATGGCCCTCCGCCGTTGTCCAGAACTTCGTCGAACGATATTTCTCGACCTTCGTCAGATCGATGACGGGGGCGAACGGCCCGTTGGGGTCTCGCAAATCGTGAAACGAGAAGAGCGTCTTTTCCCGAACTAAGAATCTGATGATCTGGTCAGCGTCCTTGGGATAATTGAGGTGTTGCTTGATGACCTGATCCTGACGATCACCGTAGCCACATGGAGCGGCGAACACTGCTGCTGGAAGGTGCGTGACCGGTAGGAGGGAGCTTAGAATACGCTCCCGCTTGAGTTCGACCGCAACCGCCGGTCCAGCCGATGAGGTCAATGCTGCGATTGTGCTTTCATGCTGCTCCTTAATTCTCTCCAGCACGGGAATGCTGAAGGTCCGTAGCTGCTTGTCCACACGGTCATGACAGTTCTGGCAGAACAATACCAGATTCGGATGCTTGTCCCGGTCCTCGTCTGATAGCTGGACATCGCCTCGTGGCCCTTGGCGGCTGTCGGAGACGATGTGGGCTACTTCGCCTATGAAGGCAGGCTCGTCCTGATCATTCCCAGGTTTCGTCAATGATTCCCTACAATCCGGAAATGCACATACGCCCCCGGATCGGGCAAGCACAATCTTCCATTCCTTGTCTGGCGGTTTCGTCCGTGCCATCCGTCGCTCCTATGTTAGAACAAACTCTTCTGCCCCGTGAACTCATGTTCGCTCCGATAAATCGTCTTGTCGCCATCCCGCAAATAGATCAATCCGAGGCGTTGCAGCCGAACGGTCAGGTTCGTGATATTCACCTGGGCTTCCTCAGCCAGCCGGTACAAGTCACGCCAATTCAGGAAATCGTACCGCTGCCCAGCCTCCTGGATCAGCCACTTCGGCATGAGGATGGCCGACTGGTAGCGATCCACGGCACTTCGCACCTCGGGCGCATCTTGCCCAGCGGTCAGTTCCCTGTAGACCCGGTACGCCCGATCATTGGTCATGGCCTTGGTGAACAGCACTTCGATCAGGCGGTCGGACTTGCTGGCGTGGCGATTCACCATGCAAGGGGCCAGATCGATGCCGGGCAGCATTGGGTGTCCGACCTTGGATCGATCTATATCGATGTCCCAATGCCCTGCTTCATGGCCAATGGTGCTGCGGAGCAAGCCCGGCTTCTGCTCGAAGAGATCCGAGTGCGCCTCGTTGATTAGAATCTTGCAGTTTGCCACATCGAGGCCACCGAGGATCTGCTCGCCCGGTTGCTCCTCGATCACGTCTCGGTCGAAGTCGAGTCCCAGGACTTGCTCCACGATCTCCTCAATCGGCACCGGCAGCGCAACCGTGACCCCGACCTTGGATTCGTATTCCCGAATCCGCTGGGCCGTAATGTCTTCGATGGCCTCGTTTCTCAGGTACTTGAGGTGCTGCTTGGTCATCAGTCTTCCAAGTCCTTTAGCAACTTCTTCAGGGTCTCGTCGTCGAGTTGGGCAAGTTTTCGGAAAACGGCGGGATGGTCGATTACCCGCTGCTTGATGTCGTCGGGGACTTTTTGGGCGAGCGTTAGCAACTCGTCCACGTCGGCCTCCAGGGCCTCAGCGATTAGGCGAATCAGTTTTTCGCTGGGGTAGTCACTGAAATCGAGCTTCTCGTTCTCGATCTTGCTAATGTATGTGTGCGAAACGCCGATCATCTCGGCCAGTTTGCGTTGCCCAAGGTTCTTGGCTTTTCGTAGTTCCCGAACTCGTTCCCCAAATCGTTTCGCCATGCTGCTCCACCCACTTGTGTTTCAATTATCAAGATGGTAGCATAATTGCAGTAAAAGGTCAACAGCAGCCAGCACTGCTAGCATCCAAGGAGAACGCCTCGTCGCCGTCAGGGTGTGGAATCGTAATTCGGCACCATATATTACTGTCTCCGTCTTGGTTATCATGAGAATCTAGGCAATTTGAGGGCTGGCAAGGCGGTACGCCTTGCCAGCCTTGCTTAACCGGACCTAAGTCGTTGCCTTTTCGCTAGTTGAGATAGATGCAATGCTTGCAAGCATCCCTCAGAATAAGTAAAATGGTGTTTTCCCCGTATTTGTAGGTCGCCATCCCCCACAGTAGTAGACCCGTCTCCCGCTCGAACAGCATGTACACGACGATCACGGGCCGCTTGCTTTTGGAATGCCTGAGCCACGCCAGCATTACTGGAATGACGATGAAATGGGCCACTGGAAAAAACCGGTGCGCAACCCACGGGAACGGAGTGCAGACCGAAGTGGCAAGATGGGTAAAATAGCCTGGGCGTAGTTCGGGCTGAAGGCACGTATCCGCAGAAAAGACGATGACCGAACCGACCATCCGAGAACCCGAACAAATCCGCCAGGACTGCGTGGCCAAACTGCGCCCGATTTAGACCAGCGGCATGTTCACGGCGATCCTCGGTTGCCTGCTTGGAGAGGACTGGTCCAATCCCCGGATTGCGCAGTTGAATGTGACTGACAAATGCCTGTTCGCCCGAAACGAGGGTGATCCTGGTTTCAATCATTTGATTGGTGAGGAAGAAGACCTGATCCGCAACGTCCACGGCCTTGCCAAGACGGCGGGACTTGACGGCGACGAATTGGGATATATCCTGGCGGCGATTGCCAGGATCAAGAGGGTGTAGTGATCGGGATGGTTGACGTGCCCAACTCATTGAATCAGGCGATCAAGGATGCCGGGCAGCGGTATCACCGCCTGGTACTGCTGATCGGGGCATCGGGGGCCGGGAAGACCGACTTGCTGCGGTCCCTTGCTGGCAGCGAAGGTTATGCCTACCTGAACGTGAACCTGCACCTCAGCCAGAGAATGGTAGAACTCACCAAGGCCCAGCGTGCCCGGCAAGCAGATCGACTCATGGAGGAACTGATCGGTTCGCAGGCTACGGGGGTCGTCATTCTGGATAACCTCGAAATGCTGTTCGACCCTGCTCTGAAGCTCGATCCCCTCAAACTATTGCAGGGCGTAAGCCGGAACCGGACAATCGTTGCATCATGGAACGGTTCGTATGGTGAAGGAACCCTGACCTACGCCCAGCCCGACCATCCTGAATATCGATCTTATCGAGAGATTGATGCGATCACTGTGCCACTGAAAACAAACGAAGCAGCACAAACCTGATTGGAAGTGCCATGAAATACTCTGAACTTATCCAGTTTGAGCCGATTGAAAGCGTCGTTCAACTGCGGGAGGCGGACACCTACGAAAAGGCCCGGCAGTTGGTCCAGACCTTCGTGATCTCCGACCGGATGGCCGAACAACTGTGCGATGTGGTGTTTCCGCATCTACAGTTCGACAAGCCAGCGGACAACAAGGGCATCCTGGTGGTCGGAAATTATGGCACAGGGAAAAGCCACCTGATGTCGCTGATCTCCGCCCTGGCTGAGCATCCCGACCTAGCGGACGTGGTGAAGAACTCGAAAGTTGCGAAGGCAGCGAAAACGATCTCGGCCAAGTTCAAGGTACTCCGATGTGAAATCGGCTCCACCACGATGGCCTTGCGGGACATCGTTTGTGGCTGGTTAGAGGAGTGCCTTGAGAAACTTGGCATCTCCTTCCAGTTTGAACCCGCCAATAAGGTCCGGGAGAATAAGACCGGCTTCATCGCCATGATGAACAAGTTCAACCAGAAGTATCCGAATCACGGGCTGGTAATGTTCGTGGATGAACTTCTGGATTACCTGAAATCGAGGGACGACCAGGCGCTAATCCTCGATCTCAATTTCCTGCGTGAGGTTGGGGAAGTTTGCAAACTGGTGCGGTTCCGCTTCCTGGCTGGATTGCAGGAGAGCCTGTTTGACAATCCCCGCTTCCAGCACGTCGCTGATAGCGTGAACCGTGTTCGGGACCGCTTTGAACAACTGCGGATCGTGCGGCAGGATGTGGCATTCGTGGTTTCCGAACGGCTCCTGACTAAAAACGCACAGCAAAAGGGATGGATTCGGGAACATCTCTTGAGGTTCACTCCGCTCTACGAGAAGATGGCCGAGCAGATCGAAGACTTTGTTCGCCTCTTCCCGGTCCATCCGGCCTACCTGGAGACTTTCGAGCGAATCTACATTGCCGAGAAACGAGAGGTGCTGAAGACCCTGAGCGCCGAAATGAAGCGATTGCTCGAACAGGAAGTCCCCGCTGACCAGCCTGGGCTTGTAAGCTACGACTCCTACTGGGCACACCTGCGTGACAACGCCTCCATCCGTACAAACCCTGATGTGCGGGAAGTGCTGGACAAGAGCAATGTACTGGAGAGCCGAATTCAGCATGCGTTCACAAAGCCTGCCTACAAGCCTGTTGCTATCCGCATCTGCCACGCACTCTCGGTCCATCGGCTGACGACCGACGACATTTTTGCCAAGATCGGTCCCACCGCTGGCGAATTGAGGGACGACCTATGTTTGTATCTCCCGATTCCTGAGCCAAACAGCGATTTCCTCCGCACCAGCGTTGAAGCCTGTCTCAAGGAAATCATGAAGACCATGAGCGGGCAGTACATTTCCCGCAACGACGACAACGAGCAATACTACCTCGACCTCAAGAAGGACATTGACTATGACGCCAAGATCGAGGACCGGGGAACATCGCTGTCCGAATCGCAATTGGACCGTTACTACTTTGACGCTCTCATTCAAGTGCTGGAATGCGCTGACGAGACGTATGTTCCGGGCTTTCGGATTTGGGAACATGAGCTTCGTTGGCAGGATCATAACGTGTCTCGGCGGGGATACCTGTTCTTCGGTGCGCCCAACGAGCGGTCTACAGCGCAGCCTCCAAGGGACTTCTATCTGTATTTCCTACAGCCATTCAAGCCACCCAAGTACCAGGATGCAAAGCTGGCCGATGAGGTCTTCTTCGCTTTGAAAAAGCCGGATGACGATTTTCTGAAGGCCCTGCGGCTTTACGCCGGTGCGAAACAAATGGCGACCGACGCCAGCAGTGGTACGAAGAAGACCTACGA
>Ga0209697_10010126_pt1 | contig 10258 bp, 14 predicted proteins | sample AliMusrvi5mmetaG_FD_184115 | JGI IMG/M metagenome (GOLD analysis project Ga0209697, IMG submission 184115) | Freshwater lake bacterial and archeal communities from Alinen Mustajarvi, Finland, to study Microbial Dark Matter (Phase II) - Alinen... | ecosystem: Environmental > Aquatic > Freshwater... | reverse complement strand
GATATTTCGCATGGATGTTTTGTATCATTCTGATCATCAAATTGATACAAATATTTTTAAAATATTTGTATCAAGCTATTCTTTTTTGCGCCCGCATCTGAACAGGATGCGGGCTCATAGCTTGTAGTTTGGTCAGAATGGTCGGTTTCTGGGAAGCTACCCATAAATGAATTGGTCGCCAGCTATCAAACGGTGAAAAAGTCATCTCCCCCTTGCCCTGCCTCACAACACGGGGCACATGGCGAAACGCCAAAATATCTCTCCAAAGAATGGGGGTCTTCGTGAGTCGCGTGTCAAGAAGACCGTTTTCATCAGCGGTCAATATTGGGTTGCGATTAATCAGCCCCCACAATGACATAGCAAGTATCAAAGCCGCTATGCAAATAAATGGCAGACTCAGCAATCTGCGGGAGCTATCAGTGATAACATATATTCCGGTCGCAAGAATACTGGAAAATAGACACATTCCGAGTGCATACAGTTTTGAAGGATACGCAACGAGTCGCAGCGGGGCCTGTGCCTGAGCGCCTGATTCTATTTTAGAATGGATTTGAATAGGCATCTGCAACCTTCGCTTCCAGCTTGATGTCTGGTGAACTAAGCTTTCCATCCGTGTCCTTGACTGTAATCTTGAAGTATTCTTTCCCGCCAGGCATGACGACCGCATCGACGCGACCGGAGGTCTTGTCAATAAAGGTTCCTTTACCATCAAAAAACAGACAGTCGATATTGGTGCTTTTCCAGTTCGTTTTCCCTCTGTTCTCGACAGTTCCAAGGATCTCGTAGGTTTTATCGACCTGTCTCTTTTCTAATATATTAATTTGTAGATCCTTGCGGAAATCACCTTTCGGCTTGTAAAGTTGCCACATTGGCAGAAAGCCAATCAGGACGATGGGGAGGATGAACAACCATTGCTTTTTCGGCCATGAGAAATTCAAGTTGGTGATTTCGGCTCCACAGTTCGAACATTTAATAGTTGCTTTCATTGTAGGTATTTCGATTGTTTTCGAGTATCATTGTTCATGCGGGACATTTGATTTGCCGAACTTTGCGCATCCTTTGTCCCGGAAGGCATCGAATCCTGCCTCTCATGTGCGGGTTGGTGCATACGCCGTTAGCATTATTGTTTCCGAAATTGGGATTCCGAAAAGGCGATTGTTGCCTTTGCTTCATAGGGATCTCCCTTTTTGAAATACCAGTGTAAAATGTATTCCTTGTCCATTACGGGGTGAGTTTCGATGTCTGGGGACCACATGTTGACCCCATCGCCATGATAGCGATTCTGGGCAAACTTATCTTCGTAGTTGATAACCCTCGTTCCATTGGTCGCAGCGCAGTTAGACAGCTTGATTAGCATCTTTCTGGAATTGTTCATTGAGTCTCCTCTCGGATACTCGCCTACAAAAAGGGCTGATGCAGTGAAAAACAGGTCAATCCTCTGCTGTGCTGAAGCCGTATATAAATATTCTGTCTTCTGTGGACCTTCCGGAAAAACTGTGGTTGTAACAGTGATTCTTGCATACGTGGGCTTGTCGAATGTGAATTGGAAATTGCCACCTTGAATGCGAAGCTCGCTCATGAGCTGATCCATTGTCATGGGTGTCTGAACTGAACTGTTCTCGGCGACAAGAAACTCAGCGGAGAGGATTATGGCTATGATTGCAAGTGTGGGTTTCATAGCAGGCATTCTGGTTTGATACGGATTGGCTTTGCGGCTGCGCTCGAGGGCATCTCTTTTTTGTTAGTCATTTTACTTTTCGTATCTTCTCGGAGAGGACAAAACCCAGCAGACTGCACTGATTGAAATGAGAAGCCATGCAATAACAGTGCAACCGATCCATCCATAAAACAGGCCGTTCTCAATTAGGACCAGTATCGGAATCGTGACATAAATGATTGCTGCCAATAATGCAATCCATCCCGATAGATGTGCAAAGTTCATTGTCCATCCGGCCCACTTTTGTCTCTTCGGGACAATGAAGCGAGGGTCCGCTTTGCAGAAATAGATGTTGTAAACTTTCCAGTTTTGCTGATCGCTCCATAGGGCATCAAGAGTTCCAGCAGGTAGCTTTGCGTTCATAGTTGGATTTCAGGTTTGTGATTCGTTTTTCTATTCGTCATTCTGTCTATCATCTCGAAAATCGGTGTCCGCTTCCGGGAGTCGTGGGTCGCGCGCCCATGGCACAGAGTAGAGAAACTTCGATTTCAGATTCCTGTGGTATTTGTTCGTGATCAACGCGGCCGCTACCCAGAGAGGTAGAACAGTAAACGCAGACAGCACAATGATGAGGTATGTCGCCACTCGCGGCTCGTTGTGTATGGCTTCTTCGAGAATATGGCCTGCAGGAATCTCCGGCAGAATCCGTGCCAGCCCGGGAATACAAAAGAAGAAAACGGAAACGAATATGACTGTGATGGTTAGGCCAACAAGCAGCCCTAAATATATTGCGGATTTATTTGATGGAAGTGAAGGTTGGGCGAAAAGCAACTTGCATTGATCACATTGGATACGGGCTCCATTTAAACTGCTGAATAGCAGAAAGGGAAAGATCCCCCCAAAGAACAACATTATACAACCACTGCCATTCCCCTGCTCTGTGGGCTTTACGAAATCGGTTTCATTTCCGCAACCGGGGCACTTAAAAAAATACTTCATCTTGCTCAATATGTCAGCCAGGCAGAAAAACTCCGATTCTATGGGGAAATCCACTGAGCGTTAAAGATTGAATGTTGCTCAGTAGAAACCATCGTCCCCAGGCGGTGTTTAGAGTAGCTCCCGTGGCATGGGCATCCTGCCCATGCGTCGCAATCCATCAAGACATGGGCAGGATGCCCATGCCACGGGATGTTTTCTACACAGCAAACTGAATGTCTCATCCTTGTCTTGGTGGAATATTCTCATCGGAGGCCTTTCACTTTCCCTTGATATACACGGTTCCCTCCCCCGGAGGAAAGAGAAGAGCGATTTCGCGGTTGGATTTTTCCAGTTTTGGAAAATCTGCCGTGAAGGTTTTCCAGGTGCCCGCTGGCTTCAAAGACAGTGGACGGTAGAACCACGAACCGTCTTTCACGCGGATCAGAAAATCGCATTCCGGGTAAACGAGAGCCGACCAGACGTATCCGCCGCCTTCGCCAAAATCCACTTTCGAGAACTCCCTCGACTTTTCCATGCGTTTGAATGAGGTATCCGCCATCACCTGCACAGAGATGGAAACGTCTGTTTCCTTCGGTTTGGCGCGAAGGGACTGTTTGATTTGCTTCCACGAGTTTTTGTTCAACTCGAATTTGAGACCTGGCACGGACCCGGGCGTTGGGGTTTCGGAAACCTGGCCGGCCGCATCGAAAAAGACCGCTTTCCCGTCGCCCTGCCATCCGGCTTTGCCATGCGAAAAGTCCGCGTTGTTGATTTCCTGAGCGTTCACGCCGGCGAGGGACAATCCCAAGGCGGCTACTATGGCTGTTGTTGTCGGTTTCATAAAATGTTGCGCTTCCACGGGGAACGGTTCCAAAGCGATTTCCGCTGCCGGTGTTGTATTGCCGATGGATTCATTCCGTGGCCCCCTGTTGTCTGAGGAAGTCAGCAGTTTCGAGTTTTCCCTCCTCGATGGCCCTTCGGAGAACCGTCCGGCCTTTGGCATCCCGGGCATTCAGATCCGCCCCGTATTCGATGAGCTGTTTGAGTGGTGTTGTGGGCTTGTGCCAGAGGGAGCGCATGAGCGGGGTCATTCCGCTTTTCGTGGAGACATTGGGATCGGCCCCGGCTTCCAGGAGATGCTCTCGAAACTCGGTCATTTCCTGATAATCCCAAATCACCGTGGCAAGGAGAGGGGTCGTGCCATTTTTTTTGTTGGCGAAATTGATGTCAGGCCCGTAGTCCAGAATATGACGGGCGGTCGGGACATTCCGCTTGTAGATGGCGAGCATGAGCGCGCTATCGCCATTCTCGTTTGGCTGGTCCACCGGTGCGCCGGCTGCCAGTGCCTCGTCGAGCATGGCGATGTCACCTCGCTTGGCACCGTTGTGCAATAGCCAGACCGGATCGTCGCTGAGCCGGGTTGGCCCATCGACGCCATTTCGCCGAAGAAGATCGATGATCCGCTGGTTTCCCTCATTGACGGCAATTTCGAAGGGGGTGCCGTGTTTGGTTCGCTGGCGCGGGTCCACCCCCATCCACAGCAGCCATTGCAGCCCGTGCTCATTGTCTCTCACCACGCTCCAAGTGGTTTCCGTGTGTCCATCCCCACGGAGGGCCGCTGTGTTCGCTCCCTTGGCAAGAAGGAACCGCCGCATTCCGTCCAACCCACCCCCAAGCCATCCCATCGTGTAGCTGAGCGGGCTGCGGCTTTCGTTGTCGAGAGCGTTGGCGTCGGCCCCCATCATCAGCAGATAGAACACCACCTCGGCCTGCCCCGCTGTAATAGCCTCATGAAGTGGCGTGCGGCCTTTTTCGTCGCGGACGTTGGCTCCCGGACCCTGCGTCAGGAGTTTTTCCAGCATGGGAAAATCTCCCCGCCGGGCAGCATCATGGACGGGATTCTTCACGAACCCTGGAAGCCCAGACGCAACCTCCGAAGCCAGAGGCATTCCGGTGCTGGAATAGTCATGCAACATCGCCGCCATTTCCCCGGAGGCCGTGCCGGCGGAGGCCGGATTCGCTCCGGCCCACAGCAGGATTTCTGCATGGTGCAGGTCGTTTTCCGATACGGCCTTCGCCAGCGGCGATACCCCCGAGTCATCCTTCCTGTTGATGTCTGCACCCCGCAAAATCAGCAGGAAAAGCGACCATGTGGAGCGGCCCTCCACCGCATACCAGACAGGGGTCCGGCCGGCCGAATCCGGGAGATTCGGATCGGCACCCCGTTGGAGCAGCAGAGCAGCGTAGTCGTCAGCGTTCTTTTTTAATGCCCAATGGAGCGCAGTGAATCCGGCCGAATCGCGGATCGTGTTGATGCCTGCCCCATATTCATTCAACACATCTGTGAATTGTCGGCTATCCGTCCAGGAAGGGTTGCGCTTAATGGCGCGAATCAAGGGGGGATCGGCGTCGGATGGCGTAGCGGAGCAAAGGCGAGGGGATGCTCGATGATCGACCGGTTCTCCCGAGAGGATGGGGTTTCCCGACTTTTGTTCCGATGCCTTGGAGGGCAGGATCCCGAAAGCGACCACCGTGAGCACCACTGCGGCAGAAGCCCCCGCCAAGATCGGCCCCGAGATCTCGTGCCAGGCCGGTCGAAGGGCATTCCGGGCAATCTCCAAAAGCCGCAGCCCCGAGGCCGTCTGCGCCAACTGGACAATCCGGATTGCGGCCATCGTTGCCTCCACGGAAGCCTGGGCTGATCCAGCCGCTGCCAATGCAGCCAGGCCGACTGACACACCCAACCGCTTCTTTAAGAGATCGCGGGCGCGGGTCAGGCGCATGGAGATGGCGCTGGCGGTGCATTTTTTCAGGATGGCAATCTCTTCGATGCTCCGTCCCTCCATGTAGTGCAGGATCACCGCCTCCTTTAACTTGCCGGGCAGTTTCTCAACAATCTCGTCCAGATGTGCAAGGGGGGCCTGCATTTTGGAATCGAGTGCCTGTCGGGCAGATTCCTCTTCCCTCAGCTTCCTGCGAGTTGCGGACTTTTGAATGTCCAGTGACGCCCGCACCGATACCCGGTGAAGCCATCTTCCCAAGCCATCGGAGACATCGAGCCTGCGGCCCTTCATGGCCAGAGCGACGAACACCGCCTGGGTCGAATCTTCCGCATCCGGGCCGCAACCAAGAATGCGGGAGGCCGTGGAGTAAACCAGAGGATGGTAGCGCATTACGAGCGAGCGGAAGGATTCTTCACATCCGCGATCAAAATACGCGGCAAGCAGAATCCCATCCGAGCAGTCGTGCATATACCTCTCTTAACGACAGCCACGCGCGGAAACACACATAAAATGCGTTCCGCATTTAAGAGCGATGCGGAGACGATTCGCTATTTATGACGCAAGTCATGATGCCGACGGCGGCATGTCAATCCCGGCCATCCGGGCATAAAAAAGCCCCAGCAGCCCGTTTCCGGAACTGCCGGGGCTGTTTTGGGGATTGCTGATTATCAGGCTTTCCTCGCGAGCCTTCCAACCTTGGCGACGGGTTTCCCGGCCTTGCGTGCGGCCCAGCGGGCCTTCATGTTGGCCGCGAGCTTCGCGCGCCCTTCGGGGGTAAGGCCGCTTTTCTTCTTCACCTTTGCTGGCTTGCCTGCCTTGGGCGCAACGACAGCCTTGGCGGCTTTGCCTGCGCGACGTGCTGCCCAGCGAGCCTTCGTGGCAGCGGAGATGCGGGCGCGGCCCTCGGCGCTCATTGTCCGCTTTTTGGCCTTTGGTACCTTGACTGTTTTAACCGGCGCGGCGGGTTTAACCGGTGCGACGGCACCCGCAGTCTTTGCTGCCGATGCCGACCGTGGGGTTGCGGTTTGTGATTTGATGATCTCGACAACTCCGACTACCCCGCCTTTGAGTGTTCTGATGATTTCGGCGTGAACTTCCTCGATGCCCTGGAGGAGTTCATCTTTCTTCTCCGTCAAGCTGAGCAGACTGCGGAGCGACTGGCTTGTGATGTGTGATATGTCCATGTTTGGAAGCCCGAGTAAGAATCAGATTGAAGGGCTAATGCAATAGCAAAACGCCGAGATTTTACGCTTTCGATCCCCGCGTTGGATCCCGCACCATTGCACCATGAACATCAATCTTGTAATCTGTATCTTGTTAATGTCTCGATCCTTTCGCGCGCTTACACCCGCCGAATGAGAACGACAAGGCATCGCCCTTCGGAAACCAGAATCACGGGGATCATGCCAACCGGGATTTCCCCGATCTTCCTCGCGTTCGGCCAGCCGTGGCCGAGAAGCGCGTTGGCGTCGATTAATGTGAGGGCGAGCGTGAATGCGGGATACGCGCCGCCAGCTTTGATGGCATCCCGCTTTTCTACGCAATTGTGATGGTAATACGAGGCGATTTCCATTCCAACCGAGTCATCCAAGTCAAGAATCACGAAAACAGGGGTTTTCGGAAGCGTTGCGAAAAACGCGATGTCTCGATGGTAAGTAAGTAGGGCAGCTTGGCGTTCGGTCATGGTAAATCGATGCTGAAGCCCGCGAAGACAAATTTGAGATGTTCTCGAGACTTCTTCTCGGAGACTTTGGCGATGATGGAGAGTTCGCAGCAGTCATCAAGTTGTTGATCCAGAAATCCCGCCGCTTCATAGGGGGAAAATGCCAGCGTGCGAAATCCTGGGCGGGAACCAGCCACATGGGCGCTCTTCAAGACGCAGAATGCTACGGTTTGCACCCACAAACTCTCCGGCGCGGCATAATACAGCCAGCAGGGAGTCGATTCATTCGCTTTCCGGATGAAATTCTGAAATTCAGGAATTTCATAGATTTCGCGGGGGTCATTGTCGTATCCTGGCGACATAAAGATAACATTGCCGATCCCGGCTTGAATGAGTGGATTTTCTGGATCGACGCGGAGGTCGTGGACGAGACGGTCCGTAAGACCGTTTTCGATTTCGTAACGGGAGATTTCATACATTACCACGGAATCTTTCAATTCGGTAGGGATGATGGTGGAGGGGATTCCACTGGTTGAACGGTATTTTGTTTTTATGGTTGGTTTCATAGTGTGTTTGGTTGTCGTGGGTGTCAGTTTCTTGGAAATGCGGTCCGCCAAAGGCTCTCGAGCGCTTGCACTGTGAGCGCGAGGCACAAGAGGATTGAGCCAATGAGGCCAGCAAAGAGCCCCGCGAGGATTTGAAAACATCCGGCGCAGATTTGGGCGGCACCTTTCGCGAGCCAAACGGCGAGGATAAAGAAAAAGAGAATTGTCATAGTTTTTATTGTTGGGGATTGATTAGATTATTCAGAAGAAAAGAGTTGTTTCCTCGCACATGGGGAGGGCCGAAAGGCCCTGCGCTGCGACAGGAACTGCTCTCATCGCATTCCGATCCCAAGATGGTTTGCGACGATTTTCAAGTATTCGGCGGCGTATTTTCTTGAAATCCCGGCTCTGTAGCACAGAAGGTGTGCGGCGGGAAGAGACTCGGCGAAGAATATTTTGAGGTCGTGTTCGGGGATCCAATTCCGGCACTCGTTGCGCGAGCGTTTGCTCCACATGTTAGCAACGATGGACAGTGCGATCACGCGCAGGCTCGCCGATGCGAGACAGGCTGCATATAGCCAGCAGGGCCAGGATTCATGGGCCATCGCGTAAAACAATCTGACCTCCGGGATTTCGTAAATCTCTTCGTCGGTTTCATCATATCCGTGGATCGTGTAAATGATGCGCCCGTGCACCTGTCTGATTATTTTTTTGCTCCGGTGGTGCCCGAAGTTATCCATGAACCTTGACAGGTCCAGGCTCTCCACCTCTTGCCTAGTCGTGACATAAACGATCTCGCCCATTCGTCTTGTTTTCCCGCTCGAGTTTGTGACCACCATCGGGTGCTCGGCGAGGCTGCGCAGGGTCGGGTTGGCTTTCCCGCTGCCCGCCGTGAGGATGGAGCTGTTGACGTTTTTCATGTGAGGGGGAACTCTTGGGCTTCCACGAGAGTGGCGATCACTTTCCGAACGGGCGCGATACGCTCATTCATCGTCTGTCTTGTGACCCCGAGTTTTTTCGCCATCGCGCTCTGGGAAAGGCCATTTTCCACCATCTCAATGACGACATCTGCGCTGCGCGCGGAGAGAAGATTTTCGGCGACAGCATTTCTCAAGGCGGCAAAGACGATCGTGCGCTGAAGCTCAAACGGAAGCTCCCAGAGGATTTTCCGCCGTGCGGGGTGCTCGCAGCTCGCCTGCTGGACTGCGTCGGGATCCGCCTCGTATTGGTGGAGAGCATGATGGCGGGCGAGTGATTTTAGCAGCGTTTGGAATGCAGCCTTGATGCTGCCGTTCACTGATTTGCGTATCTGATTGTCGATCTCCGCAAGACATCTGCCTGCGGTGGCCGCCATCAGCTCCCGGTTGCCCGCCAGATAATTACTGGCAGCCAACAGGCAGGCTTCCTGGCGGACATCTTCCTCGCATCCCATCAATATCCCGTTGTAGTGCCCGATGGGGATACGGGATTGGAAAAGTTTATCCAGGTTGACGGCCAAATGGTCCCGCGCCTGGCAGCAGTCCGGATTGGCGCAGTAGTCGAGCCACGTCTCGGCGAGGTCTGATATTGTCTGTGAGTAACCTGCCTTATTGGTATAGGCAGCCGATTTAGTATTGTTGTTATTAAGCATAACACCAGACTTCATTCTTCTTTGCGTTGCCAGCCGTGCCGAAAGGCATGGCGCACGCATCTGATTTCGCTCTAGCCCAGCAGGCAGAGAAAAATAGTTTCCTGACAGAAGGCGAAATCCGAACTGATTAATGTGAGACGACGAATTATGCACTTAACCTACCACCACCAAACTTTCCCACGGGTCCCGTGGGGAGTTTCACCCGAGAACTGGCCCGAAACCGGTTCCGGCAGACCAACCATTGCCACCAAAAATGAGGAGATATTCCCATGCCGGTAGATTTCTATGCGGTATTTTTCAACCTCTCGGCGGATGCCCAGGCGGAGTTTGAGTTCTTGGTCGAGGAGGACTATACCCTGGAAAGCACGATAGAGGACTGCGCGAACCTGTGGCGCGGAAAAATGCGGGTGACCTATCAGGATCCGATCCTGTGCCGGCATGTGTTTTTAGCCCGATCCGCCCTCATCGCCGCAAAGGAGAGCGTAAAAAATGGCTGCGGATGCCAGGTCGCCGCCGCATTTGCTTTTTACCTCTGCGAGCGGATCGAACGTCGCGTCCACGAACTGGACTCCGAGGACAAGCAACCTTCTTTTTTCGACTATGAATTCTGAAATATTCCTCCTTCAACCAGAGCCTGGAAAGATCATCCAAATTTACGCCCGATACGGCTGCGTAGATTTCATTCACGGGTTTTGCAGGGGTGTTTTGCAGACCCGCAACCACTTCCAGTTTTTGGAAGGTATCCGCCGGTGTTCGGACTCTGCGATCAGGATGCATTGGTCCGAACCGTGCGATTTTGGCATTCAGCCCCGCGAGCGTTTTTACTTCGATATCATCCCCGAAGCCCAATGGATGTCCGAGAGAAAACCGGGGAGCATGAAATGAGAGCCTCGCTTCCCTATTCCTCCGGCTCGCTGGTTGAGGTCAGCAAAATCGACGCGTCCGATGAACCCATCTCTGGGCCCGGTTCTTGGGAAAAATGGGTTCCCGGAAGCTCAAACA
>Ga0209697_10010114_pt1 | contig 10266 bp, 8 predicted proteins | sample AliMusrvi5mmetaG_FD_184115 | JGI IMG/M metagenome (GOLD analysis project Ga0209697, IMG submission 184115) | Freshwater lake bacterial and archeal communities from Alinen Mustajarvi, Finland, to study Microbial Dark Matter (Phase II) - Alinen... | ecosystem: Environmental > Aquatic > Freshwater... | reverse complement strand
GCTATCTGTCAACCTGCATGAAACAAGGCGTCACTGCGTCCGAGGGCTTGCGCCTGCTCTTTGAGGGAAAATTCCCGGATTTTATGAATGTGAAAGAACAAGGTGCTGAATAGTTACAAATAAATATCAACAACCCCACTACGACATCATTGACTGTCCCGGCAAATTATCCGGTCAAGATCAGTGTTCCGGCCAAAACTTATATCGACGCGGGAAAGATGAACAGCGACATGAGGGATATCCGTTTTGCCGACAGCAACGGCTATCCTCTCCCATTCTGGATAAATATTACGGAAAACATGACGCGAACATTCAATAATATCTCCGTCTATGTCAGGCTGCGAACCTTTAATGCCGGTGATAATGTTATTTACATGTATTTTGATAGCTCCAAGGTAAAAGGCAACAAGTCACCTCAAGCAGATTTTACCACCAGCGACACGACGTATTGCGGGGATGGCGGGACAACATCTGTCGTTCCCTACTCGAACGAAACCTGCGGTGACAATACGTTTAGCCTGTTTGCGTTTGATTGTACAAAATCGGATTGGAAGCAAGATTCGAGTTGTACCGCTAACAGCAATAAGAAATGGGTGAGCGTCTCCTCATTCGGTACCGGCAGCAATGCTACGGCACTCCACTTCAGAACACATTTCTATATAAACAAAGTGAATCTGTCCGCCTACTTTCTGACCCAGGTCAGCGGGACTCTTAACCAGAGCAATATTGATACGTATGCCGGCTACAAATTGCTGTATACCGCAGGTACCCCTTCAACCGCTGCCGATACCTACAATATGGATAACAATACGCTGCAACTTCAGAAGAAAGCGACCAATGGGGGAAGTTGGACAACGGTGGCAACGTTTTCCAACTGGAAACCGTACGATAATTCCATACAGGATATAGATATCAAGGCAGCTCTCGGCACGATCAATATCTTGATAAACGGCAACCTGGTCGGCACTGCAAGCAGGTCCGATTCCTGGACGGCAGGCGGAAATGTCGGTTTTGACCGTGGTGGGTGGAATCAGACTTCGGAAGGGGGGAGCAACAGTACCGATGGCATCAGCCCGATCTGGGTGACAAATAATTATGTTGGCGCCGAGCCGGTGGTTACTTTTGTCGGTAATACTGACATCACGATAAAGCGGGTAATGCCTACCGCCGATGCGTCAGCCATCGGGCTGAATGTGATCGAGTATACACCCCAAACCCAGATTCTCGAAGATAATGTCGATGGCGACACGCTGGGCAGGTACGTGTATAATGGGTATCCAGCGGCGACTCCAACCAAGCAGATATTTAAGTCAGCGATCACCATCAGGAATCGGGGTACAGCGACGGATACGTTTACTATCAAACTCACGAATACCGGGACAACCAGCCAGTGGAGTACCGCTTTTGATCAGGATGGTTCGGGGTACGCTAATAACCTGCCGGGCTCGGGGGGGACTCCCACAGCCGGTTCTGTGACGTTGGCTGGCGGGGCCAGCACGGTTATCACGGTGCTGGTCATACCGAGTGCAAGCGCCCTTTTTGAGGGGGCGTATGGCAGACTTGTCACGGATATTGCGGTGACCTCGACCAGCGATTACAGTTTTGATTATGCCCGCCTGCTTTTTAATATCAATGGTAAAAGCGGTTGTTACTGGAAATATAGCCTGCCGATTTCCGTCAATTACACAAATACCTATGGCACCGGATCATTGGTAGACTACCAGGTCCAGGTCAACCTGGCTAATTTTGATTTTACCGCGGCGCGGTCGGACGGTGCGGATGTCATCTTTACTGATGCCAACGGCACGGCCCTCTCTTTTGCGCAGAAGTCGTTCAATCGCGGGACGAGTGCCACTACCGGCACAGCAAGTTATTGGGTAAAGGTTCATAAACTGGCTGCCGGGACGACCGGTTCCACCACCACGACTACCATTAATATGTGGTGGGGTAACGCAAACTACTCTCCGTCACGAAGCAGCAAATCGGCAACATTTGACCTCTGGGAGGATTGGGAGAGGGCGGAATACAGCAGTACGGCTCCGGCTACCATTGCCGGCTGCCCGGACGGAACGACAGCGCCTTCCGGTTATAACTGCAGCGGCCAGTCGGCCGACCCGAACGGCTGGAAAAACTTTCCCACCCCCGCAGACAATTATAACTGGTGGAAGATCGGCAGCGGAGTGCTGGATGGAAAGTCCGTCATGGCTGACAAGGGCTCCACCAATACGTCAAGCGATATTGGACCCATGCTTGCCGGTGGCGATGTCAGATGGAAGAGCTACGAGGCGTCCTATTCCTTTTACGACCAGTACGATAATTACAACACTGGTTATGGCAATCCTCAGTTCAACCCGGTGTATTACCAGGATTCCGGTAATAGTTGGGGGATTGAGCTTTTTAAGGCTGATCCTCCAGGAGGATTGTTTATCTTTCGCCCTTTTGCCAGCGGCACCGACTGGACTTGGACCTATCAGGCCAATGTCTACTCTAAATTGGGGAATTGGAATTTTCCGGCAAAAAACAAGAGATACTGGGTCAAGGTGAGGCTTTTTCAGAACCCCGCCGACAGCCTGACCCATCTGAAGCTGTTCATATCGCCCAAGAGTTCTTCGGCTTCCTCTCCGGTCGATACGGACAGTGACACCGATTTTATGACAATCACACCGACGACCGCGTCAAACGGAGGCGGTTTTGTCTCGGACCCCGCCTTCACTATTCAGGGTGGGGAGATTGGCTTCGGGGGATGGAACGGCGGTTTTTCTTACGACAATATTAGGGTCAGAAAGTATGTTGAGCCGGAGCCGGTCTGCTCAAATGGAACTACTGCGCCCACAAGCTACACCCCCATTACCTCGCTTTCTACCCCGGTTCTTACCGCACCTCTGCTCAATGGTCGCTCGGTTCTGCTTGACGGTTTTCTGTCTACATTTACCTGGACCGGCGATCTTCAGGCGGTGTATGCAGACTGTTTTGTTGCGGGCGATTGCCAGAGTGGTGAGGATGCCACCAAATTGGGCACCATCAGCCTCTGGGGTAAGGTCGACGACACAACACCGAAAGGGTTTGGCGACCAGTTGAAAAGTGCCGTTGCTGGCGATAATAACCGTACAACTATTAATGACCCCTCATGGCAAACCAACGGCAGATATATTTTCACCGCTTATGACTCGAACAGTGACGGGAAAATCAGCTGTACGACAACACCGGCTGATTGCATCGCCCTGGGGACTACAAATGCGGGGGTGCTCAGTACGTACCTCGGTTATAGTGAAGCATCACCATATGCCCAGACCACGAATCTGATAAAATACGTGCGGGGGCAATATGTTGCCGGTACCGGTTTTGCTCGTTCGGATGTCAGAAACCAGTGCTCTTCGGGAACTGCAGATACCTGCCAATGGAAGCTTGGCGATATAACTCACTCAAGCCCTCTTGTTGTCGGCGTGCCGAATATGTTGTATGCGGACCCGGCATACGATGTCTTCCGTGCCTCCAACACTAACAGAGAAATGGTTGCCTATGCCGGTTCAAACGACGGTATGCTCCATGCCGTCAGGATGTCTTCGTTCAATGCCACAACACAGAAATATACGACAGATAGCACGGCCACGGAATTGTGGGCATTTGTACCGAATGCCCTTCTGCCGGTACTGTCGAGTACAGCCGATAATTATCACGAATATACCAATGATGGTTTGCTACGGGCAATCGATATCAAATCGACCACAACCCAAACATATAAAACGGTATTGGTTGGCGGCCTGCGGTCGGGGGGGCAGAGTCTGTACGCGATGGACATTACCGATCCGAGAGCGGCAAACCTGATGTGGGAAATCAATAACAGCACCAATGCAACCGAATTTACGAAAATCGGCAAGACATGGTCGGCCCCGGCATTGGGACGATTATGCGAAACGACCCCATGCGACAGTTCAAACACCACGAATCGCTGGGTCGCCATTATCGGTTCCGGGTTTAGCCCCAACAGTGTTACCAATCTTTCCAAAACGGCGTATATTACGATTGTGAATCTGGAAACCGGCGGAATTATCCAGCAGATCAATGTCTCCGCAAAGCTGGGAAACCTGACCACCAACTTGGGGATACAGCGAGACAAGTACGGCTATATTCAGAGAGTGAATTTCGGCGACTATTATGGTGCACTCTGGCGGCTTGATTTGACGACACCTGCTAAGGTTTCGGCAATGCTTGACACCGTCAACAAGACAGTCCTGTCAACTACCACCGACATGCTATTCAAACCAAGCGACTATGCAACATCGAACGTGACAGATGCCGCTAATCTGCCGCAATGGCCGATCACCACCCAGCCCACCACGGCGTATGCCGTGAACAGTAGCGGCACCGGTTTCTGGTGGGTTTATTTCGGCACCGGCGCCTACGATGCGTATAACAGTTCATACCCATACCAGAAAATTTATGCGTTAAAAGATACTGTTTCGACACCGTACGTTGACAGTAACCTGACCGATATGACAAACACGACAGCAACCAACAGTGCAAAGAACAGCTGGTTTATAGGACTTGGCCAGACCGACACCGGTAACCGGGATTACCAGTATTCCGGTAGTACAACCTCAGCATGCGTTACCAACTGCGGCAATCAGGGGTATTCGGCAAGTTATTGTGCTTCGGCATGCCAAGATGTTGGAACGTCAACGAAAGATCGCAACGAACGGGTTGTCTCTTCTCCCACGGTGTATGGCGGCTTCCTCTTTGTCAACACCTATACGCCGGACAGCACCGTCTGTGGCGCCGGGAGCGGTCGTTTCTATGCGTTATCGTATGAAACTGGAAGTTATAACGGCGGGCTTCTCCTGCTGGGGAACAAAACCGACGGCAGGAGTCTGCTCCTCTCGACCGGTGGCTCGCCAACCACACCGATAGTATACACTGGCAAAAACGGCAAGGGGCAAATTATTGGCGCCGGGCTGCAAAACAGCTCATCTGGTGGATTATCAAAAATCCTCTTAAACCCAAGCAGCTTCTCGCAGACCGGCATCAATTTATTATTGTGGAGGCGGGTGCGGTAACCCTTTTCTTATGATTAAGAGTCGTTTCTTCATACGCGGTAAAAACGGATTTTCCCTGATTGAGATTGTCATTGTTGTTGCGATCATAGGGATTCTCGTTAGCATCGCCATACCGATGCTAAGCAGCCGGTTCAGAGCCATGAACGTCAAAAGTTGTGCCCAAAAATGTGCAGCAGATATCAGGCAGGCCCGGTCATCGGCAGTCCACGAAGGGAAGAGGACCCAGATTCTGGTTACTGGTACGGGGAATCAGAACAATCTTGGCAACGGCCAAAATGCTCTCTGGATGACGTTTTCAAATTACACGTCGGCCGGTACCTATGCGTCCGGCGATAGGGTGTTTTCATGCGGAAGTTGTTCAAGCGATACCAGAATAGAAACAATTTCCGGCATCTCTTCCCTGCCCGCTGGGCCCGTCGGACCTGATCCAGGTCATACTACCAATCTCAGTATGTCGTTTTCGGCGCTTGGAACTTTGCTGAATGCAAGTAATGTTGTCGATACCAGCATCATATTTACGTCCAGCAGAGACAACAGCTACAAGGCACGGGTTACCATTGCGTCTTTAACCGGATATGCGCGTTTGCAGACCTGTACGAAGTCAGGCTCGGTAACCTGTGCAAACTCCGGCGATTGGAAAGATATACAATAGTGAGCAAGAGGCATATGTTATTCATGGGCAATGAATTGAAACCGGATAAAGCGCTTCTTATCAGCACAGCTGCGGCCTGTCCCGTGGCAGCTGACAACGGATTCACTCTTCTGGAAGTGCTAATTGCCATGCTGTTGCTGATGGTAGGGATGCTTGCGTGGATGCAGCTCCAGCTTGCGGCTATACAGGTCAACGAAGCGAGCAAGAAGCTCATGATGGCGCAGGATAGAGTCTCACAGGAGTTTGAACAGATTAAGACCATCGGCTATGCCAAAATAAGCGATCATACGATTCTGACCAACTCCAGTTTTGGTTATTCCGATCTATTAAGCGGAGTCCCCGCCAGCAACCAATTGACCGGAATAGACACCAGTTGTAATGCCCCTGCGACGTATTGCGTATATAAGGGTCTGAAGGTTGATAAAAGCGTGAACGGTAACCCCGCTTCATATTATTACACCGTAAAATTGGCAGTGAATCCTGGTTATCTTCAATATCCTGAAATTGCCCAAATTATTGCCACGGTCTACTGGAAATCCGGCTCCACCCTGAAAAACATGCAGATTGCTTCATTTGTAGGGATGTGACTATGAACCATACCGGACAACATGGCGGTATCTGCGGTTTTACCCTGTTGGAGACCTTGATAGTCATATTGATTTCCTCGGTATTAATGGCAGTAGTTATGACGTCGGTGATTCAGTATGTCAATTCGTCGGCGCAACAATCGGCACTGGATGATATGAATGCCGAAGTCAGCCTGCTTTTCAAGGTGATTGAGAGTGATGTGATGATGGCGGGGTATGGCTTGCCGCCGAGAACCAGGATCGCATCGGATTTTAATTGCGACTTGGGAAGTCAGGTGTGCTCAAATGTTACGGGCACGAGTACGGCCAGGCAGTCGGACATGTTATTTGTTGCGGATGGCTGGCAGATTCTCAAATCCATAACGGATACCGGTGAGGATGATGGCCATGTGGTTCCGAGCTACATGACGCTGGTTTCGAGTAAAAGAGGAAGTTCCGCCGGTGGTTACAGCACGTTGTTGCAAACTGATAGCGGCACCGGAACGAATAGCATTACACTACAGACTCTTAACATTAATTCCGGTGAGAATTTTAACGCTCCTGCCACTTTTCTTGCCGGTAATGCAGTTATCATCGGCACCAATACCAAGGTGGAAGGTCATACCATTGCCACAATTACTTCTCCCGGCACAGTAAACTTCAATGCCAACGACAAGATGTTCAGAAATTATTCGGCAGCGGTGAATCATTCTGTCGTGCCGGCCCATGTATGGTCTGTGAGGATTGATCCTGACGGGAAAAAATTCTCCGATGGAACAACGGTCAACTGGCTCTACCGGGACAACTATAAAGTTTTGCCATATGTAACCAACTTTGAGGTCCAATACGGCTACGATATAAACAACGATGGCTTGCAATGGTCGTATACCGTCCCGCCGACCAATGTACATAAATATAATGACACATATGACTACACTTGGTTGGGTGCCGCATCGGCTCCGGGCAGTACTGCTCTTGCCGCTGTTGACGGAATCTCCTACGACTTTTCCAGTCTGAAGGTAATCCAGATTTCCCTTACCGTGAAATCGGTATATAAATCGGTTGTAAGGTTACAGCCATACCAGACAACAATCATGCTGCGAAATTGACGTCTGAATCAGCCTCTCCCTATTTGGCCCAGTGACCACGAACGAGTCAAAAGTGCCATTTAACATCAAATATATCTACAAATTAAAGAGTTACAAATAAATATCCAAACATAATCCATATTTCCTCCATATTTCTTTGCTACAGTTTCCTATCATATGAATAGACCAAGCAAAATGGAATGAGTATTGAGAAAAGTAACCTCCCTCATATCAGTAATATTAGTCCTGATAAGCAGCACATACGCCTTCGCTTCGGACGATTATTCATTTTCTCTCGGGATATTATCCTGGTACAACAATTTTAATCCTATATCGAGAGTGAAGGGGATGGACGTTCCACAGAGTACGTTTGCTTTTATGATCGGCCCTGCCCTGAAAGCTCAATACAAGAATGTATTCCTTGACGCCACTTACCTTATTTCAAGTGGCGACTATAACTTGATCAAACCGAACACGCTGGTGAATGTGCGCCGTGCAGACGCCGATTCGTCAGCTTCCAGGAATGATGTTAATGTTATAATCGGGTATGTGCTGAATCCCAGATGGACCGTGAATGTTGGATTTGAGGGGATATATGTTGATGACAACGTCTCCCTCACCTCCACAAGGGGAGTCGCGCCAGGGCGAAGGTACGAAAATTATAATATGGGAATAGTCGGCGCCGGGCTAAGTATTCCTTTCGGCAATAGATTCATCTGGGCATCAAACAGCAATATCCTCTTGGGAACATTTCATAATAACGTCACATATCCGCCGGCCTACAGAGCCCTTAACGAACCGCCTTTTGACGACGTTGCCTGGGGTGGGAACATTGATACGAAGATTGTTTGCAAATTACTAAAGCATTTATCAGCGGAAGCCGATATCAAGCTACAATACATTAAGTCTGGTAGCGACAATTCAAGCTTTATGGGCCCGGCTATAAGGCTTGACTATACGTTTTAGTGTATTCTGCCAGGGCCAACAGAACCAACCGTCAAAATCGCCTTTTTGGGGAAAAAGAAAACTTATTCACCAGCGCCGCCATGGATCAAGTACCAAGCTGGTACCCTGAAAAACGTCATTCTCTCTTTACGTATTTCTTCCTGAAAGGGTTGCGAGGGGAGGCCGATCCAAACGGCAAAGGAATGATTACTGTAGGCGGTATGCGTAAATATCTGCAGGACAATGTCCCATATATGGCACAGCGGATTACCGGTAACGAACAACTACCGATGGTGGCTGGTAGTGATGATCACATTTAAAAAAAGCACCAGGAATAATACTCGACAAGGACAAGCTCTCTTTCATCTATTCCGCAGATGGTGAAGCATATACCAGCCAAGACAATATTGCTGCAGCGATTTCGGCCTTCAATAAGTCACTTAGCTATAAGAAGACAACATCAGCGCACTTCCAACTTGGGCTATTGTATTATCTGTCAAAAGATCAAACCAAAGGGAAAGCAAACTTTGATACAGCCGTCAAAATGGATCCGCAGCTTGAAGAAAACCGCAAGAATGTAATGGCATATTTGAATCAGAATGGTTTTGTGAAGTAAATTTCAATACGCTTGTATTATACACCAGAAAGGTATATTTTATGTCTTGGACAGTAAAAATGTCCCGAATCGCTGAAAAAAGCAAAATGAAGCTTTCAAAGCCAATTCGCCAAATACTCTTTGCTCTTATCCATGACATTGAGTCAGCAGGACCTGTTCGTGGCGACTGGCCGAATTATGGTAAGCTGGCAGACGGGAAACACCACTGCCATCTGAAAAAGGGTAGTCCAACTTATGTGGCTGTTTGGGTCGAAGTCGACAGGAAGATTAAGCTGGTGGAGGTAACTTATGTTGGAACGCACGAAAAAGCACCATATTGAAATGGCCTACTTTACCGGGCCTCCGGATAAGTTGCAGGAACTTCGCAGTTACGCCGCAAAGATTGGCCTTACCGAGTCGTCTGACAGCATCCCATGGCGCGAGGCCTTCCCTGAATTCAAGGAAAATGAAGCCGGAACACTGATTAGTGGCTATCGCCACCGCGAGGGGCTGACGCAAATCCAGCTTGCAGAGCTGACTGGTATACCACAGCGGCATATTTCAGAGATCGAGAGGGGCAAGCGGATCATAGGTAAAGAAAGGGCAAAGAAGCTGGCGGAAGCCCTGCACTGCGACTACCGGAAGCTTATGTAATGGATCAATTCTCCAATAAGTCAGACGGTGTCTGACTTATTGGAGAATTGGGATATCGCTGATAAAATAGCCGCATAACCAGCGACCATTATATAAAGTCTTTTGTGCTATTGTGCGCGTCTGCAGCTGTCTGGCCGGTCAATAAAAACCCCCAAAAACCGGCCATTTCGGGGAAAAAGAGAGCTTATTCACATCGCGCCAACAGCCTAATAATACACAGTAAAAACAAGTTTAGTTAAAGCCTTTCAGAAAACTGCCGATAAGGTAAGTATAGATGAAGCGAAATAAAAGTGAATAATGCGTGCTAAATGTCATTTGGTTCTTGACAGTATCTGATGGACGTGCTATTATATAAACATCTCTACGAGATTAAGTTCTCGGTCTGAACCCTACTGGGTAACTTTATTAGTGGATACATAGATGGATTACGGCAAGGAATTGTCGCCATTGAGTGATACCATATATAATTTTTAGACCGCTAAAAGCGGAAGAAACGGCAGATGCGCGTTGATAATCGTGTAATTATGCCTATAGACATGCCCACTATGGATTCTCCGTAGCGGGTTTTTTATTGCCTAAAATTCGCAGTCCGGAGTTTCAGGCAGCAACCACTATGAAAACAACTGACAGACCGGGTTCGCGGGTTATTCCGCTTATTCGGTCTTTGTGTTTCCGCCTTCCGGGTAATTGCCTTAGCCTGAGTCTACAGAGA
>Ga0209697_10010112_pt1 | contig 10267 bp, 8 predicted proteins | sample AliMusrvi5mmetaG_FD_184115 | JGI IMG/M metagenome (GOLD analysis project Ga0209697, IMG submission 184115) | Freshwater lake bacterial and archeal communities from Alinen Mustajarvi, Finland, to study Microbial Dark Matter (Phase II) - Alinen... | ecosystem: Environmental > Aquatic > Freshwater... | reverse complement strand
ATTTTAGATACAACCGTAGGGCATATATGGGGACAATATTCAATGTAACCCTCAAAAAGATGGTTCAAAATTCAAAATAGTCAATAATAACAAGGGTTTCAGAGTGCGCTCTAAACGCCTATACCAAAAATTGTTTTGTTTTTTTGCCTACTCTCTAGCTTTTCGGCTTACGCTCCTTACTTTTTTTAGGATTTTCAGGTTTTATCCTTTTGAATTGGTAATAATTATAATGTTACTGATGAGACTTTATTGTTTAATCATTTCGTAATTTGTCACTTTCGTAAAGCAACATCTATTATTATTATTATTATTAAAGCTGCTAACATTTTAGTGTTTTTTATACACCGCTTTTGTGCCACAAAGTTAATTAAAAAATTTAAAATTTCAACTAAAAAACAAAATTTATTTAATTCGCGTACGAAAATGGTGAATAAAACAGAATTGAATGGAACAGATTGCTGTAGGAAAAGTATAGTTTTGGATTATATTTTTGTGTTTGATTTTATGAGATGGAATAATGCAACTTGTTAGTTTTAAGAGGATATTTGCATTTTGAATTGTTTTATATTCCAGGAATAGACATTGTTTTCCACCATAATGCCCCACGATTACATCGCGGGGCATTACTAAATTACAATCACATTATCTAATACACATTTATCCCGATTTTTATCGGAAGTGGTGTGAGAGCCTCACTCCTTAAGTGGAAACTGGCGAAGCCGTTTACTCGATTAACCTTTAGTCCGCTTATAATGAAGTTAACTATTGGTTGGGTTGCAGATTCATAATCAGCTGTTGGTGCAATTAATACCAATACACGGTCTCTGCTGTCATTTACTTCAACTCAACCAGTTCGGTATGTGATTGCAGTTTGCCTTTTTTATCGTAGGACTCAGTTTTAACAGCTCCAATTCCTTTGACATACCAGTCAATATTCTTTGCTTTTACATTGATTCCCATTGTTGATGAATTTACATCGCTTGTAAATTTATACGCTTTAAAAGTACCAGCCTTAACTGTGACATTTTCAATGGCTTCCACTTTTCGGTTCGTAACTTCTGCTGAGATTTTCATGATGATAAACCCTTTTTCCGATGCCATTTCAACATTTGCATCGGGAAGTACATCGCCTGGTTTTAGATTAACCGGTATCTCCATATTATTTCCTTTTACTTGAATATTAACCGGAATTTCACCATTTTGTTGGAAAGTGGCTTTGTATATTAAATTGCTCATGTCCAGATAAAGCTTTTCGTCTTTTTGGTGAATGGTAATTTCATCTTTATATACAAGTTTATCTTTTGGATCAATAGATTCGACCAGATAAGTTATGTCCAAATCACTGCCGCTGATATTTACATGTTTTATGGTGTACCGTAACATGTTGGTCACCTTATCTTTTTTGTCGAATGTTTTGTAAACCAAAACTGTACCTTCTTTTGTCGGAAAGAATGTTTTCTGAGCTTTTAATGCCATTCCGCAAAGGATAATTACTGTGAATACAAATAGCTTTTTCATTTTGGTTGGTTTTTTAATTGGTTGTTAAAGTTTTATGAGTTCTACCCTGCGGTTCAGGGCTTTATTTACAGGATTGTCGTTTGGTGCAACAGGCTGTTTTTCACCCATACCATCTGATTCGAGGCGCGAAGCTTCAACACCAAAATTTTTTACTAATTCATTTTTTACGGATGCTGCACGCCGTTTAGAAAGATCCAGATTTGCTGCATCGGCACCATCAGAATCGGTATGCCCAATAATTTTTACCCGCACATTCGGAACTTCATTCAGAACTTGAGCAATGTTTTTAAGTGTTCCAAAGGATTCGGGTTTTACGACATCTTTATTTACATCGAAATAAATCCCGTAGGTAACCAGCTTGCCTTCGGTCATTAGTTTATTACGTATATCGGGAGCACCAATGGCAATACGGATGTTGCTTACCATAGCTGCACCATCTTCAAACCTGATTCGGTCTATTTTTAAGCATTCAGTTGGAATAGCTTTTGGAAGATCGAACATCTTGTTCTGATCCTGATAAAGGCGGATCCTCGATTTTTGCACCCAGATGGCGATATGGTATTTCTGGTTCTCCTTCTGTTTAAGGGCATTATCGTCAACTGACCCACCTATTTTTAATTCCTGACACCCCTCTTTGAGAAACCAGGTGCCGTATCTGGGTGTGCCGTAATATTCAATTTTAAAATAGAAACCGCCTTCCCCTGGAGTTGATCCATAATCAAAAGCTTTTATATTTTTAGCCTGCATAAGCAACATTTGATACCCTGCCATACTTTTTTCTACCCCGGCAATAGGAATTACATCATATTCAATCGTATAGTTATCCGGTAATTTTAATAATGCATCCGTCCAGATGGATTCGCGGGTAATAAATTTCATCCAGTTTCCCGGATACAAATTAGTAGTAACAACTTCAGCTGAACCATTGGTGTTCCATAAAGCAGGGAAATCGCCGATTGCATCCTGACTGTAGTCCTCGTAGAAAATTACTTTTTCGCCGGGTACAAAATCGTATTTGGAATAGGCTGCCAATGATGGACTGCCTGAATTAGATTCACTTTGTTTAGTGACTTTTTTTTCGCCTTCCGCCACTTTTATGCTGTCAGCCTTATTGGTTTTCTTTTTGATTATTGCATTCTCAATAGAGTTTAGACCTTTGTTAATTCCTTGATCGACTTTATTGTTGGCACGATTTCTTGTAGCATTTTCAATTCTTCTTCCAATATTGAATTGGGTATAGCTGTATTCGGAAGACGTAAATAAACAGCCGCTGATAAGCAGGATGATAAATTTTGTTTTCATAGTTTTTAATTTTAAAAGTTTGCATATTTAGAAGTAACAAATCAGGTTATCTACAAATTGAAACTAAAAAAACTACAGTTTAATAAACTCGGAATGTCTATTGAAATCAACAACACTAAAATATAACAATTTTCACAACTAAATGTTGGTTAAAATGTTGGTTTTTAGGCAGTAATTTTAATGGTGGTCGAAGCGGTTACAGCAATAAGCAGGAGTATTTATGGTATTGACACAAAATCATATATCAATATTCTCTCAAAATACCCGAAATTATTTCTCGTGCTGCGTGCATAATCCCGAAGGGTTGGATGTCATACGTTTGCAACGTGTACCGGATTTGGTAATGGCAGAACACCGATGAAGAACATCCGATTCATTTGAAGTGACTTTGATTGTGTTTTCGTGCTGTTTCGAAGAGGTTGAAGTCCTTGTCCAACAATCCAAACAAACTGTTTTTTCAATATTCTGTTCTTGTTTGTCGGGTAATGCAGGAAAGAAATTAATGCCTGTTACTTGTTCTACACTATCAATGGAAACGGCAAAATGTTGGAGTGGAAATGAAGAGGATGCATTGGGCAATATAAATCCGATTCCCTTAAGTTCCGGTTTAGTATAATCCAATATAACTTTATAATAATAATTTGGTACAGAAACATGATCCGGACCGATGACGGGTAGGTTGTTTTCCAATACCGGACCGGTAACCACATACACGGCCTCATTATCCACTGCCCATTGCCTCACTTGTTCTTCCAATTGTTTCCAGATGCCACGGTTAAATCCCGGAACCTGCGGCGACATATTGCTGTAGAAAAATGATTCTTCCATACTCTGAGCACTCCAACTCATATCGGCAGCGGGTGCCAAATGTCCACGGTCATACCCAGATCCTTTATAATCGGCATCAGTTGCCGAACCGGTTTTTACAGCAGCATCCGGACGAAAATTATTGGAACGTTTTACCGCTTTGTGTGTCTCGGCGGCAGTTAACTCATAAGCCACCCAGTTGGCTTGCTCATGCTTTTCGTTATAGGATAGGGTATAGCCGAGATGTTTGATAATGACATCAGTATGAGTTATCGCTGGAAGTTCAATACTTTTTTTTACCTGAGCTATACAGCCTAAGAAGATACAAAAAATGCTAATAATAAGTAGAACGGATTTTTTCATAAAATGGTTAATGAGTCAGAAGATGCAAATATAGCTTTTTGAACATAAAGAATTGTACGGAAAATGTAAAATTAGAAACATATTGCTTAGCTTTGTGTTAGCTAATCAATTATAGAGAGCTAAATATATGCAGTGGACTAAAACGCAATTATCAGTTGTCAGTATCGTAGCCGTTACCTCGTTTATGGGTACTTTTCTAATATCATCCATTAATATTGCCTTACCTTCAATAGGTAAAGAATTTGGACTCAATTCGGTTGCTCTCAGTTGGATCGTTACTGCATTTTTACTTGCCAACGCCATGTTTCTACTGCCCGTGGGACGTTGGGGTGATCTTACGGGTATTCGTAGGATGTATAGGGTGGGACTGATTGTTTTTGCCCTGTCATCACTGCTCTGCGGTTTGTCTGGCTCTGGCTTCTGGCTTATTTTATTTCGTTTTATTCAGGGTATTGGTGCAGCATTTACCAACACCACGGGACAGGCCATTCTAGTTTCAGCTTTTTTGCCCAAACACAGGGGAAGAGTGCTCGGTATCTCGGTGTCTGCTGTTTACTTAGGGCTTGCATTCGGTCCTTTTGTGGGTGGCTTTATGACGCAATATATCGGTTGGCGGTCTATTTTTTATCTGGCTTCGGTGTTGGGAGTTATCTCAAGTGTGATTGCTTTTGTTTTTCTGGATAAAGATGAACCTATTGTCGTTGAAGGAAAGAAAATTGATTTGAGAGGAATATTCTTTTATATGCTCGGACTCGTAGGTTTGGTTTACGGATCATCCCGTATTCCCGGTGCTCTAGGCTGGTTGCTGATGGGAATTGCTGTAGTGTTGCTGATTATTTTCTGGTTAAAGGAGAGCAAATCGGCTTTGCCTGTGATTGATACCAAATTATTTACAAATAATCACTTGTTTGCTTATTCTAATCTGGCTGCTCTTATCAATTATAGCGCTACTTCTGCCATTGTATTCTTCTTGAGTCTTTACCTGCAAAAGATTCAGGGATTATCACCCCGTGAAGCGGGTACAATACTAATTGCCCAGCCTGTGATGATGGCTGTTTTTTCACCTCTGGTAGGTCGGCTTTCCGACCGCATTCAACCACGATACTTATCAACGCTTGGCATGACCATGTGTGGCATGGGGCTAATTGCTTTTGCCTTTTTTACGGCCGTCACTAGTCATTGGGTTATTATCACTGTACTGCTATGGGTTGGGTTGGGTTTTGCCTTTTTCTCGTCGCCCAATATGAATACCATTATGAGTTCCGTGAATAAAAGTCAGTATGGTTTGGCTTCAGGCTCGGCTGCCTCCATGCGGGTTATTGGGCAGATTATCAGCATGACCATTGTTACGCTTTTCTTTGCCGGAAAGTTTGGTAGCCGTGCAATTGAGGCTGTTCCCGATTCCGTGTTTCTAAATGCTATGAAATGGGGTTTTATCACTTTCTCTGTTCTGAGCATTGTGGGAATCTACTTTTCGTACAATCGTGGACAAATGAATCATGAAACTGCCACTGAAGAAAAAGATCCTTAGGAAGGATATTGAAAAACTTCCACACAAAATATCTTCTTGCCGCACTCCTTTTAACACTATGAGCCTTACTGCCACTTCCATGTTGATGAGCTGACCCAAACGAATTCTTCTAAAATCAGGCTTTGTAACATTTTTTTTTGTTGGGTTTAGTGCTATTTAATTCCTGATTTTGTTTTTTTATACTATGCTGCTTACCAGGCTTATAGCTTAGATTTCAGATTATTTTAAAATATTTTCTGGGGTGCTATTGTAGATTTAAATATTATGTCTATCTTTGCAACCCATTTTGGATAAAAACCAAAAGGATATAAATAAAGTATTTAAGTTACAAAAAACAAAGTAAAATGCCTACAATTCAGCAATTAGTTAGAAAAGGAAGAGCAGAACTCATTGACAAAAGCAAATCGCCAGCGTTGGATTCATGTCCACAACGTCGCGGTGTGTGTGTTCGTGTGTATACTACTACTCCAAAAAAACCGAACTCAGCTATGCGTAAAGTAGCCCGTGTACGTTTAACTAACCAAAAAGAAGTGAATGCTTACATTCCGGGCGAAGGACACAACTTACAAGAGCACTCTATCGTAATGGTACGTGGTGGTCGTGTAAAAGACCTTCCGGGAGTACGTTATCACGTGGTTCGTGGAACACTCGATACAGCCGGCGTTAATGGCCGTACGCAACGTCGTTCGAAATATGGAGCAAAACGCCCTAAACCAGGTCAACCAGCAGCAAAAGGTGCCCCAGTTAAAGGTAAAAAGAAATAAACCCCTAACCCCTAAAGGGGAATAAGAGGAGAAATTCAGAAAAAGTAGATTGACATACGTTCAATTCCCTTTCAAAAAAACTAACAAAATCAAGTTTAAACACTTGTTTGCGTTTTCAGGTAGCAGATGAAAGGTTGAGTAAATGACTCGGAGGAGTCGTTGAAGTAAGACTAAAAGCAACCAAAAAAACAAAAACGGAAATTTTAAGTAAAATGAGAAAATCGAAACCAAAAAAAAGGGTCGTATTACCTGATCCGGTTTTCAATGAATCAATGGTGACAAAATTTGTCAACCACTTGATGTATGATGGCAAGAAATCAACAGCTTTCGACATATTCTATTCATCCCTCGAAACTGTAAAGAATAAGCTTCCAAACGAAGAAAAATCTCCCCTTGAAATTTGGAAAAAAGCCCTCGAAAACATTACTCCACTTGTGGAAGTAAAATCTCGTCGTGTGGGTGGTGCCACCTTCCAAGTTCCTACCGAAATCCGTGCTGATCGCAAGGAATCAATTTCAATGAAAAATCTTATATTGTATTCACGCAAACGTGGAGGACGTTCGATGGCCGATAAATTGGCTGCCGAAATCGTTGACGCATTCAATAACCAAGGTGGCGCATTCAAACGCAAGGAAGATATGCACCGTATGGCTGAAGCTAACCGCGCATTTGCACACTTTAGATTTTAATTGATAACAAGTAAAAAGAAATCAAATTAAAAAATGGCTAAAGCAGATTTAATTTATAATAGAAACATCGGTATCATGGCGCATATCGACGCCGGAAAGACAACTACTTCCGAGCGTATCCTGTTTTACACCGGTTTGACACACAAAATCGGTGAAGTGCATGATGGTGCTGCTACTATGGACTGGATGGAACAAGAGCAAGAACGTGGTATTACTATCACTTCAGCTGCTACCACAACATCGTGGGACTATTTAGGCGAAAAATATAAAATCAATTTGATTGACACTCCGGGACACGTTGACTTTACCGTTGAGGTAGAGCGTTCGTTACGTATTCTGGATGGTGCTGTTGCTACTTTCTGTGCCGTTGGTGGTGTTGAGCCTCAATCGGAAACGGTGTGGCGCCAGGCTGACAAATACAATGTGCCACGTATCGGTTTTGTAAACAAAATGGATCGCTCCGGAGCTGACTTCTATGAAGTAGTACGCCAAGTAAGAGATGTTTTGGGAGCTAAACCATGTCCGATTCAAATTCCAATCGGTGCTGAAGAGAAATTCAAAGGTGTTATTGATTTGGTAACAATGAAAGCTATCCTTTGGCATGACGAAACAATGGGTGCAGAATATTCTGTTGAGGAAATTCCTGCTGACTTGTTGGGCGAAGCTGAAGAGTGGAGAGATAAAATGTTGGAAGTAATTGCTGAATACGATGACGTATTGATGGAAAAATATTTTGATGATCCTTCTACTATTACAGTAGACGAAATTAAAGTAGCTATCCGTAAGGCAACTCTTTCAATGGAAATCAACCCAATGATTTGTGGTTCGGCTTTCAAAAACAAAGGCGTACAAACTATGCTTGATGCAGTTTGTGCTTACCTTCCAAGTCCAATGGATACTCCAGAAACAATCGGTTTTGACCCACGTTTCGAAGATAAACAAGTAGTTCGTCACCCGAATGCAGATGAACCTTTGTGCGCATTGGCATTTAAGATAGCAACTGACCCTTATGTTGGTCGTTTGTGTTTCTTCAGAGTTTACTCAGGTGAACTTCCTGCAGGTTCGTATGTGTATAACACGCGTTCTGGTAAAAAAGAGCGTATCTCTCGTATTTTCCAAATGCACTCTAACAAACAAAATCCGGTAGATGTAATTTCTGCAGGTGATATTGGTGCCGGAGTTGGATTTAAAGATATACGTACCGGTGATACTTTGTGTGACGAGAACAACCAGATTACATTGGAATCTATGGATTTCCCACTTCCTGTAATCGGTATCTCTATTGAACCAAAAACACAAAAAGACTTAGATAAATTAGGAATTGGTTTGGCTAAATTGGCTGAAGAAGATCCAACATTTACCGTTCATACTGAAGAACAATCAGGTCAAACTATCATTAGTGGTATGGGTGAACTTCACCTCGAGATCATTATTGACCGTTTGAAACGTGAGTTCAAAGTTGAATGTAACCAAGGTCGTCCACAGGTATCTTACAAAGAAGCAATTACTCAGACTGTTCAGTTACGTGAAACCTATAAGAAACAATCAGGTGGTCGTGGTAAGTTTGCCGATATGATCGTGAAGGTTGAGCCAAGAGATAAAGATTTTGAAGGTGGAAGTCTTCAATTCGTTGATATGGTGAAAGGTGGTAACATTCCTAAAGAATTTATTCCGTCTATTCAAAAAGGATTTGCGAATGCTATGAAGAATGGTGTATTGGCAGGTTTTCCATTAGACAACTTGAAAGTAACAGTACTTGATGGATCATTTCACGCAGTTGACTCGGATCAATTATCTTTTGAAATTTGTGCGTCATTGGCATATAAATCAGCTTGTGCTAAAGCAAAACCTGTATTACTGGAGCCTATCATGAAAATGGAGGTTGTAACACCGGAAGAAAGTATGGGTGATGTTATCGGTGACTTGAACAAACGTCGCGGACAGGTAGAAGGAATGGAATCGAGCCGTACAGGAGCGAGAATTGTAAAAGCAAAAGTGCCACTTTCTGAAACATTCGGATATGTTACTGCTTTGCGTACTATCTCTTCGGGTCGTGCAACTTCTTCAATGGAATTTGACCACTATGCTGAAGTAACTAATGCAATTGCGAAAGTGGTTGTTGCAGATGCTAAGGGTAAGGTAGAACTTTTATAATTAATAATTCACAATTAATAATTAATAATTGGGAATTGAAAATTAAGTAATTTAGAATTGTTGGATTTTCAAATAGTGAATGACTCTTATTTGAAAATCTAAACAATTAAACCAAACAAATATATAAATAAAAGACAATGAGTCAAAAAATCAGAATCAAATTAAAATCTTACGATCACAATCTAGTTGACAAATCAGCTGAAAAAATCGTAAAAACGGTAAAAGCTACCGGTGCAGTAGTAAGTGGTCCAATTCCATTACCAACTCACAAGCGTATTTTTACTGTGAACCGTGCAACTTTCGTAAACAAGAAATCACGCGAACAGTTCGAACTTTCTTCTTACAAACGTCTTATCGACATTTATAGCTCAACCAGCAAAACTGTTGATGCATTAATGAAACTTGAATTGCCAAGTGGAGTTGAAGTAGAAATCAAAGTGTAAAACTACCCCTAACCCCTAAAGGGGAACTTAGGATTAGTATATTAAAACAAAAAAAATAAACACGACCGTTCCCCCTTATGGGGTTAGGGGTCTTAACAACAATTGAAATGCCAGGATTATTAGGAAAAAAAATCGGAATGACATCCGTTTTCAGTGCCGATGGTAAAAATGTACCTTGCACTGTTATCGAAGCAGGTCCTTGTGTTGTTACTCAAATCAAAACTGTAGATAACGATGGTTATGAAGCTGTACAGGTTGGTTTTCAGACAAAGACTGAAAAACACACCAACAAAGCGGAAGCCGGAATTTTCAAAGCAGCCGGAGTAGCACCTCAGAGACACTTGGTTGAGTTCAAAGGATTCGAAACAGAATTCAAATTAGGTGATGCTATCACCTGTGAATTGTTTGAAGCAGACACGTTCGTTGACGTGGTAGGGACTTCAAAAGGTAAAGGATTTCAAGGCGTAGTAAAACGTCATGGTTTCGGTGGGGTAGGTCAAGCTACACACGGTCAACATAACCGTCTTCGTGCACCGGGTTCATTAGGAGCTTCATCGTATCCTTCACGTGTATTTAAAGGTATGCGTATGGGTGGCCGTATGGGTGGTGATCAAGTTACCATTCAAAACTTGCAAATATTAAAAGTAATTCCTGAACATAACCTTATTCTTATTAAAGGTTCAGTTCCTGGATGTA
>Ga0209697_10010110_pt1 | contig 10267 bp, 3 predicted proteins | sample AliMusrvi5mmetaG_FD_184115 | JGI IMG/M metagenome (GOLD analysis project Ga0209697, IMG submission 184115) | Freshwater lake bacterial and archeal communities from Alinen Mustajarvi, Finland, to study Microbial Dark Matter (Phase II) - Alinen... | ecosystem: Environmental > Aquatic > Freshwater... | reverse complement strand
ATCCAGATCTCTTATGATATGTCTGTACTGGATTATGACACCCTGACGAATTTTTATAGTGCAACCCCGGTAAGTCAATGGTATTTTTCCGGCCATGACGGCATTGTTGCTGCCAACTGGCTGGAACCATCTCTTGGTACACTTGCAATTCCGGACAACACCACCCTTTATGAAATAAAATTCACCTATAAGGGTGGCACTTCTCCGTTAAACTTTTTAGTCAATGAATTTACCAATGCCGCATACGACCTGATCCCGACAACCCCGGTAAACGGGGCAGTCAATCCTCTTCCTGTTAACCGACAGGTTACTTTCATGGTCGATATGAAAAACGAATCGGTTTCCCCGGAAGGAGTTCATGTTGCCGGAACATTCAATAACTGGAATTATTCACAAACCCCCCTTGTATGGGGATCCGGAACTATATACCAGACAACGGTTACAATGCTGGAGGGAACCTATATGGAATTCAAGTTTGTGAACGGAAATACCGCATCACAGGCAGAAACCGTTCCGGGGGCCTGCTCAATAAACGGGAACAGGTACTTTACGGTTCCGGGGCACGACACGGTGATGACAGCCTACTGCTTTGATAACTGCATTGCATGCGGGGGCGTTTTACATTATTCACATGTTACCTTCCGGGTGAACATGATGTCACAGAACATCACTCCGGATGGTGTTCATCTCGCAGGAACATTTCAGGGATGGAACCCCGGCACAACAGCCATGCTAACTTCTGGTGACAGTATTTACACCCATACTGACAGTTTGCTTACAGGTACTTCGATACAGTACAAATTTGTAAACGGAAATACCGCGACCGGATATGAGACGGTTCCTTTTGCCTGTTCATCAAACGGAAACAGAACGTTTTTCGTTCCTGCAAATGATACCATCCTGAAACAATTCTGCTTTGGGGAATGTGATACCTGTATCACAGATGGAATACTACCGCATCAGCACAGTGATTTTTCACTTGGACAAAACTATCCGAATCCATGTTCAGAATACACAAATATTAATTACAACCTCAACCAGGCTGGGAGGATGAAACTGGTCCTTTACAGCTCAATGGGGATACCCGTCTCTGTACTCTTTGACGGAACATGCTCTCCTGGCTCTTACACATTGCCTATCAGGACAGGTTCACTCCCTTCCGGAATTTACTATTACCAGATGATCAGTTCCGGCACAGAAGGGACCTTTATGAGAAGTAAAAAAATGATAATCTTATAATATACCTGGTGCTGTTTTACCAGGGCCAACCTTTAATTTATAATTAAAAAAAGTCAATCCAAAAATTTTAACATCTAAAAACCAAATTATTATGAAAAGAACATTTATTACGCTTACCCTGATTTTATGGGTATTTGTAGCGGGTTTTTCGCAGATCACTGACCCGTTTTTTGAAAAAGTTACCTATATCGGTGCTTTCGGACATACCGACTGGACACAGGGATGGGCCAACTGGACGCCTCAAACAACCGTTTATCCTGCTACAACGGTTACTGTTGGTGATGGAACAACATTACCCTCAGAAACAAGTACGAATACCATAACAACCAATACGCATTGGTCATCAAGTAATTCACCTGTAATCGGGAATGCTTCATTCTCTAACTCAAACCTTGCAGACCCGTTTTTCGAACAGGTTAATTTTGTAGGTGCTTTCGGGACGTATGACTGGACACAGGGATGGTCAAATTTTGACCCTCAGAATACCGTTTATCCTGTAACCAACGTAACCATCAATGCAGGTCATATCACTTCAAATACTACCTGGACATCCGGCAATGTATATTTGCTTAACGGCTGGGTTTATGTTGATGCAGGTGTAACGCTCACAATTCAGCCGGGAACGGTTATCCGTGGCGACAAAACCAATAAAGGTGCACTGATCATCGATCGCGGCGGTAAACTGATGGCTGAGGGAACTGCTTCACAGCCCATCGTATTTACTTCAAACATTGCTGCCGGATCACGTGATCGCGGCGACTGGGGCGGAATTATTCTTTGCGGATATTCAACCATTAACCAGGTTGGTGGCACAGCCATCATTGAAGGCGGCGTAGGCTCGATTTATGGTGGAGGTACAACACCCAATAATTCGGATAATTCAGGTGTATTAAAATATGTTCGTTGCGAATTCGCTGGTGTTCCTTTTGCACCGGATAATGAGATCAACGGAATCACCTTTGGTGGCGTTGGTAATGGAACAACGGTTGATTACTGCCAGGTTTCTTACAGTGGCGACGACTCTTATGAATGGTTTGGCGGAACCGTAAATTGTAAACACCTTATCGCTTTCCGCGGAATTGACGATGAATTTGATACAGATAATGGTTTCAGTGGAAAACTCCAGTTCCTGGTTGCCCTGAGGGATCCGAACATTGCCGATATTTCAGGTTCAAATGGTTTTGAATCAGACAATGATGCCAATGGAAGCTCCAACCTTCCCCTGACCCATCCGATCTTTTGTAACGTCAGTATTTTTGGCCCGCTTGTTACTCCTTCAACCCCGATCAACTCACTTTTCAAACGTGCCATGCATATCAGGAGAAATTCAACCTTGTGTGTGTACAATTCTGTTTTCGCAGGCTGGCCGGTTGGTTTATATATCGATGGAAACAATACCCAGGCCAATGCAACAAACAATGTTTTACAAATTGAAAATTGTATTATGTCTGGTATGACCACGAACTTTGATGTTCCTTCCGGACAAACCTGGAATGCAGCTGCGGAACAGTCATGGTACCTTACCCCGAGCCGTCATAACAGCGTTCTCGCAAACAATACTGATCTTTCCCTGGTTGATCCCTTTAACCTTACCAACCCGAATTTTACTCCAGCCAAGACTGTTTATAAACTGAATGGCTGGCTGTATGTTAGAAACGGCGCTACCTTAACGATCGATCCGGGTACCATTATCCGTGGCGACAAAACAAATAAAAGTGCGCTCATCATTGAACAGACCGCAAAACTGATTGCAAACGGAACGATCACTGAACCTATTATTTTCACATCGAATGAAGCTGCCGGTGCCCGTGCACGCGGTGACTGGGGTGGCGTTATCCTTTGCGGACTTGCAACCGTCAACCTTACCGGCGGAGTTGGCCATATTGAAGGAGGTGTTAATTCTCTTTTCGGCGGTGGTTTAACGCCCAATGATGCCGACAATTCCGGATCTCTTAAATATGTACGGATCGAATTCCCGGGTTATGCTTTCATGCCGAATAATGAGATCAATGGTCTTACCCATGGTGGCGTTGGAAACGGAACAGTTGAGGATTATATCCAGGTTTCCTACAGTGCCGATGATTCTTATGAATGGTTTGGCGGGACAAACAACGGAAAACACCTGATAGCTTTCCGTGGACAGGATGACGAGTATGATACCGATAATGGTTTCTCAGGTCATTACCAGTTCTGCGTTGGACTTCGCGAAAATTTTGCAGATATTTCCGGATCAAACGGATTTGAATCTGATAATGATGCCGGCGGATCAACCAACACACCAAACACACAGGCAACTTTCAGCAACATTACGCTTGTTGGTCCGCTTGCTACTCTTTCAACACCATACGATGCCAATTTTAAAAGAGGGGCCCACCTTCGCCGTAACACCCAGTTTAAAGTCCACAATTGTGTTTTAATGGGATGGCCGGTTGGTCTTTACATTGATGGCAATAACACCCAGGCAAACGCTGTAGCAAACTCATTACAGGTTGAAAATACTTTCCTCGCCGGCATGCTGAATAATTTTGATGTTCCGACCGGACAGACCTGGAGTGCAACCGATGAACAGAACTGGTTTAATGACGCAAGCCGTCATAATAACACCTTAACAAATTGTTCTGATGTACAACTCATAGACCCATTCAACCTGAATTCACCGAATTTCCTCCCTCAGTCAACTTCTCCGGTATGGGGTGCTTCACGTTGGTCAAGGACTGTTTCTGGTATTGTAACCTATGACAACGCTACAAATACAGTTATGAACGGTACCGTTGTTACCCTGAAAACTCAGGCAGGGGCTACGGTTGAAACAGCCACTGCAAATGCAAGCGGCAACTTCTCTGTTTATGCTATAGATGGCGTATACGTATTGGATGCTTCCAGCCCGAAAGCATGGGGCGGATTGAACCTTCAGGATGTTATTAATGTTCGTAAAAAGATCTCGAACCAGATGACTTTTACATCACTTCAGAATAAAGCTGCTGATGTAAACCAGACCAATACGGTAAACATCCAGGACCCCATTGTCATGCGTCAGAAAATTGCCCTGATCCCGAACCTTACAACCTGGAAAATCGCAAACTTCGTATTTGACACTCCTACAATCACAGTCAGCGGATCAGGCGTGACTCAGAACATCAAGGCTCTGGCTGGTGGTGATGTTAACAACAGCTATACACCGCCTGCAAAATAATTCAACATCTTTCAGCTTTGCCGGATTCGTAAACAACAGGTCCGGCAAAGCTTAAATTTTTAATGGAACTAAAATGAAAAAAGTACTTATCGTTATCCTGGCGCTTTTAGTCTCTTTCGCCAGTCATGCCCAGATCACCATTACTTTGGGAAATGCACTGCTGCAAAATCCCGGAACAGATGTTCACCTGCCGGTTTCAGTAAAAGGCCTTAACGGGGCAACCGGTGGAATTGGTATCACAGGAATGGAGCTGCATGTCAGCTATATCAATACAAGTGTGGTTTATGATACCACCTTGAATTTCTCCACGATGATGCCTGTTTCTCAATGGTTTTTCGGCGCAAATGGTGTCGATTATGGAACCAACTGGCTTGAACCCAGTGGTGCCCGACTTAATATACCGGATAATACCGTGCTTTTTGACATTGTTTTCCATTACCTGGGTGGAACAACGGAACTTAACTTCGACAGCACCCGTTGTTTACTTGTTGATTCGGCATTCAATATCATTCCTGGTGTTCATTTTGTCAACGGACGTATCACCCCATCGCTTGGTTCGGGTGAATCACGTTGGAATGGTACAGGTAGCTGGAACACAGCCTCAAACTGGAGTAACGGAATTCCCGGCGACAGCACCAATGCGATTATTGAAACCGGTAATGTTACCGTGTTTTCAACAGCAATCAGCAATGCTTTAACCATAAACCCGGGTTGTGTCATTAACATTTCCCCTGGTTTTTCACTGACAGCAAACCGGAATTATACCAATAACGGTAGATTAAATCTGCTTTCAGATGCAACAGGTACCGGTTCATTTATCGTGATCGGAAGCGTTTCAGGATCAGGCGTGAATAATTTCCATCGGTATCTTGATTTTACATCAAATCCAGGTTGTTTCATTTCATCACCTATAACAGCTGCGACTACATCTGTTTTTGGGAGCAACCCCGCTGAGAGCTATACAGAAAGTTCAGCTTCCTGGATGACGTTACCTGCAGGAAATAACCTGGACTCCGGTAAAGGATACCGTGTCAGCGGATCAGTACCCGCCACTTTTACCTACACGGGACCGTTTACAACCGGGGATGTTCAAATGGGCAACCTGTCTTATACCGCCGGAGGTAATTCAGTGACGAGGGGTTTAAATCTTCTTGGAAATCCTTATCCGTCTGCTATTCAGTTGGAACAGGGAACCTGGAACAGAACAAACCTTGATAAATCAATCTATGTCCTGGATGGTTATAAATATGTTTGTTGGAATGGATCCATTGGCTCATTAAAGGACGGGATCATTCCTGCAATGCAGGGTTTCTTTGTAAAAGCCAATGCTGCCGGGGCATCACTTACAATCCCCGCCGGTGCACGCTTGCACGACAACCAGCCATTTTACAAAACAACAGAAGCTGTTTCCAATGTTATCTCAATGCGGATTGAAAACATTGCTGATACCAATCATTTTGATGAGGCATTCGTTCATGTACTCTCAGGATCAACTACTGGTTTTGATAATGAACATGATGCTTACCTCATTCCCGGAAACAGCAGCTATCCGCATATCTGTACAAAAGCATCAGACCAGAGCCTGCTTTCGATCAATACACAGCCTGATTTTACCGAAGTACCTGTTGAGTTCACAGTTGGTTCGGCAGGATCCTATAAAATCACATTCGGCAACATTGAAACATTCAATTCAAACCAGGCCCTTTATTTTGAAGATAAAAGTACAAACTCTGCCATCAATATCAGGAATACCGGGGTCTTTGTATTTTCTTCAGACGGGTCATCCGGAACCGGAAGGTTTGTGCTGCATTTTCAGGAAGTAGGTATAAACGAATATTCCACAAATAATTTATTTGTCTGGAGTACCGGCCATACTATTTACATTTCAGCGAAAACAGGGATACTTCATATTGACCAACTGGATATTATGAACATGACTGGTCAATGTGTTATTTCATCTGCAAACCTGAATCTGCCTGCAACAATACAGCAGGATAATTTATCCAATGGGCTTTATATTCTGAAAATTAAAACAAGGGACGGAATCTGTGTACAGAAAGTTTTAGTCAGGTAATCACAAGTCATCGTTTTCAAATAACATGTGGTTTCTGACAACTCTTTCCTGCACTATGATTTCATCAAGTATTTAATTCTAAAAAAGAAAAACACAATATGAAAAAACTACACATTTTATTCAGTTTTATCCTGTTGTCTGTTATCGGGTTTGGGCAATTATCTGTCACAGCCGCAACGGTAACGACAACTCCCGGACAAAAAAATGTCTCCGGAGAGACCCACGGGCCGTTGAATGTACCTGTTTTAACTGGTGCAACCTCCGTTTGTCTTAATTCAACCGGTAATGTATATACAACGGATGCAGGCCATACCAATTATGTCTGGAACGTGGTCGGTGGCTCAATTACCAGTGGAGGAACTCTCTCCAGCAGCACTGCGACTGTTACCTGGAATACAGTTGGTACACAGAGCATCAGCGTTTTCTATTCCGGTTCTTCAACGACCCTTTTACCGGTTGTTGTGAATCCGCTTACTGCAAGTATCTCTATCTCTGCTTCAGCAACAACTGTTACGGCCGGAACCCCTGTATCATTCACTGCAACTCCTGCAAACGGAGGGACAACTCCTGCCTACCAGTGGAAAGTTAACGGTGCTAACGCCGGAACCAACAGTCCCACATATACCTATACACCGGTAAACGGTGATGCTGTTTACTGTATCCTTACTTCAAATGCTCCTTGTGTCAGCAGTTTGTTTACATCAAACCTGATTCCAATGACAGTTACTACAAGTCCTTTACTGGTAACCGTTTCTACGAAAACAGCTGTTCCGGGTCAGATCGTCTATTTCCCGGTTAAACTGAAAGGTGCAACCACAACCCCGATCAGCAGTGCCAATATACAGATCAGCTATAACCCCGCTGTTCTGACCTATGATACCCTTATTAATTTTTATTCAGGTACCCCTTCAGGACAATGGTTTTTTTCCGGAAACAGTAATACGGTTTCTGCAAACTGGATTGAACCCAGCCTTTTAACACTTTCTATTCCCGACAGCACCACCTTGTTCGAGATCAAATTCACCTACATTGGCGGTATTGCCTCCCTGCCATTCATTACTTATGAATTTACAGATGCACAGTACAACTTTATTTCCACTTCAAAAGTAGATGGCGCAATCAGCCCGACACCTCCTTCATTAACAGGACCAACCTCTGTTTGCCAGTCTGCCGGTAATGTTTACACAACCGATGCAGCTCATTCAGCTTATGTCTGGAATGTTACAGGTGGAACGATCACTGCCGGAGGAACATCCTCCAGTAATACTGCTACTGTAACCTGGACTACCTCCGGATCAGAAAACATCAGTGTATCTTATGCAGGAACCACAACAACCACTTTGCCTGTAACTGTAAATTCAAGCCCCGTGGCTTCAGTTTCAATTGCAGCATCTTCTAACCCTGTTTGTGCCAATGCAACAGTGACCTTCACTGCCACACCGGTTAATGGCGGAATAACCCCCGTTTATCAATGGAAGAAGAATGGTGTGAATGTAGGAACCAACAGTACATCTTATGCATATGCGCCTGCCAATGGTGATATCATAACCTGTGTACTTACTTCAAGTGAAACCTGTATCTCGGGAAATCCTGCCACTTCCGGTGGGATCACAATGACGGTAAACCCGCTTACTGCAAGTGTTACGATTGCTGCAACTTCAACCAGCGTTTATGCAGGCACACCGGTTACTTATACTGCCACACCGGTTAATGGGGGTTCATCTCCTGCTTACCAGTGGAAAGTGAATGGTGCAAATGCCGGAACCAACAGCCCGGTGTTTACGTACACCCCGGTGAACGGAGATGCAGTTTATTGTATTCTGACCTCCAATGCTCCCTGTGTCAGCAGCTTGTTTACCTCAAACCTGATCTCCATGACGGTAACAACACGCCCGCTGCAGGTCACAATATCAACGCTCACAGCCACCCCGGGATCCATTGTTTATTTTCCCGTTAAACTGAAGGGTGCAAGCGCTGCCGGAACACCGATCACCGCGGCCAGCATCGAAGTTTCTTACGATCCGTCAGTTCTGACCTATGATACCATCGTGAATTTTTATTCAGGAACTCCTTCTGCCCAGTGGATCTTTTCCGGTAATAACAACAAGGTTGCTGCAAACTGGATAGAGCCAACCCTGTCGACCATTGCAATTGCCGACAGCGCAACCCTGTTTGAAATTAAATTCACCTACATCGGGGGAACAACTACACTTCCGTTTACAGTCAATGATTTTACGGATGCTCAGTATAATTTGGTTACAACTACGCATGTTGACGGTGGAATCAGCCCTGCAACACCGCCAACAAAAACCCTGACCCTTTCCGGTATAAAACTGGAAGGATTTTATAACGGCCTGGCAAATCCTATGAATCCTGCACAGGATGAAAACGGAAACCATTGGGGAGCTGGTATTGCAGATCATATTGCCATAGAACTTCACAATGCCTCCTCTTACAGTACAATCGAATACACTGCTACTGATGCAGCCCTTGGTACTAATGGAGCCGTAGTGGTAAACATACCTGCAATCTACAGCGCGGCATATTATATTGCAATAAAACACAGAAACAGTATCGAAACTGTCAGTGCCACACCGGTTTCATTTGCAGGTAGTACAATTACCAGGTCCTTTGCAACTCCTGATGATGTTTTTGGAGGAAACCTCGTTTCGTTTTTTGACGGAGGATATGCTATTTACGGAGGAGATGTTTATCAGGATGGAATTATTGATGGTTCCGATATGGCCCCGGTCGACAACCAGGCGGCAGCTTTTGCAGCAGGATACATTGTTGAAGATTGTAATGGCGACGGAATTATTGATGGTACAGATATGGCGATCATCGACAACAATGCAGCCGCATTTGTTGGAAGCGTAACTCCATAAAAACTCAGGTTCCCCCTGAAATTCAGGGGGAATCTTTTTATTTTATTAAAAGCGAAATAATCCTAAAACCAATAAACAATCCTGATATGAAAAAACATTTATTATTGCTGATCAAAGCCATCCCATTGATCCTGTTAATGCTGGCTTTCATTGGTGTGAATGCTCAAAGAAGGTATTCACCACTTGCCAATACGGATTTGACTATCACCATTCTCAACCAGACTTCGACCAGTAACACACTTGAATTTGACGTGTATTACCTCGATACGGATGCCGCACAGGACTTCGAAGTTGCCAATACCCAGATCGGTGTTGTGCTTAATTCAGGTGTGTACAACGGCGGTACTGTTACCGCACAGCTCCTTGCCGGTACTTCTGAAATGAATGCTTCTCAGATACCGACTTCCATCACCTATTTCATGACACAGAACTGTATGAAGGTTGCCCCGAAAAATGCTTCCGGTGCAGGTGCAGGTACTGTTATCTCAAAGGTTGCTCCGGGAACAAGGCTTGGCCGTTTCCGTTTTACCAACACGGCTAACTGGACAGCTATCTCCTATGCCAACCTTTTATTCAGCTTTACAACAACCCCGTACCCCACCAAGTGTTACGAGTACATCAGTGCGATCAGCACCCAGGTATCCACCACAGCCGTAAACTGTACCAACGGAACCGGGAACCCTGTTCTCAACGGCGCTGTTGCTCCGATTGCTTATAATGTCGGCGGAAGCGGCTCGTATTGCGAAGGTGGAAACGGTTTATCCGTTATCCTTTCAAATTCTGAAAACGGTGTAACTTATACCCTTTACAAGAATACTGTAGCTCAGGTTCCCACACAGACCGGTGTTACCGGCTCTGCGCTTACATGGGCTAACC
>Ga0209697_10010106_pt1 | contig 10269 bp, 7 predicted proteins | sample AliMusrvi5mmetaG_FD_184115 | JGI IMG/M metagenome (GOLD analysis project Ga0209697, IMG submission 184115) | Freshwater lake bacterial and archeal communities from Alinen Mustajarvi, Finland, to study Microbial Dark Matter (Phase II) - Alinen... | ecosystem: Environmental > Aquatic > Freshwater... | reverse complement strand
CATTAAGGTTGAAAATCCCGAATAAGAGGTGTCTCTGTTTTTAGAGAAGAAAGCAATTGAAGCCATACGATATGAATGTCGACCTGAATGTTATCCCCAATTCGGTTCTGCTTGATGAGTTGTTTGCACCTTACCGGCAAATGCTGGGTTCTGATTACGATGCCTATAGAAATCACTGTTTGCGTGTTTTCAACTTTTGTTGCGCGCTTGCGGGAGAACGTGCAGATGCCGATAAAATAGCAGTTGCTGCTTTTTTTCATGATATCGGGATTTGGAGCGATAACACCTTTGATTACATTTGTCCATCTCAATTGCATGCCCGTCGTTATCTTGAGAAAGCAAACAAAGTGGCATGGTGTGATGAAATAGAGGCAATGATCGGTGAGCATCACAAGGTGTCAAAATATAAACTGAATCCCTCATGGCTTGTTGAACCGTTCAGAAAAGCTGACTGGATAGATCTTTCTGCAGGATTGCTTCGGTGCCGTTTGCCGGATGATTTTGTTACAAATGTTATTCTTGCATTTCCCAACGCCGGATTCCATAAAAAGCTTCTTGCACTGGCTGTAGAGCGACTGAAAAGCCATCCCTTCAACCCGTTGCCAATGATGAAACTTTAGTTCTGAAACATGAGCGGAGTTCAGAGAAACAACCTTGCTTCAATGTCAAAGCAAGGTTGTTCTGGATATGCGGGCCCTGCTATTCGGGATCGTAGTTCAATACGGGGGCAAGCCATTTTTCTGCTTCCTTGATTTCCATCCCTTTGCGCAGGGCGTAATCTTCAACCTGATCCTTGCTGATTTTGCCGAGTACGAAGTACTTTGCCGCCGGATGAGCGAAATAGAGACCACTGACCGAAGAGGCAGGGTTCATGGCAAAGGTTTCTGTGAGCGTGATGCCTGTGTTTGTTTCTGCGTTCAAAAGAGTAAAGAGTTCTGCTTTCTCTGTGTGTTCAGGGCAGGATGGATAGCCGGATGCAGGGCGAATTCCCTGGTACTTTTCTGCAAGCAGCTCTTCGCTCTTGAGGGTTTCAGCAGGCGCATAACCCCAGACTTCATGCCGCACGTGTTCATGGAGCATTTCGGCAAACGCTTCAGCCAGGCGGTCAGCAAGTGCCTGCGCCATGATGCGGTGGTAGTCGTCCTGCTCGTCGCTGAACTCTTTGAGCAGTTTATCAATACCATGTCCCGCAGTAACGGCAAAGCCACCGATATAGTCTTTGAGGCCACTCTCCTTGGAAGCAATAAAATCAGAAAGAGCCAGATTCGGTTCACCCGCTTCTTTTTCCTGCTGCTGGCGAAGGGTGTGCAGAGTTATGAGCGTGGTTGTACGCTCCTCGTCGGTATAGACATCAATATCGTCACCTGTGCTGTTGGCAGGGAAGATACCCGCCACGCCTTTAAGACCAAGCAAGCTTTCCTTTTCAATTCTGTCGAGCAGAAGGTTTGCGTCATCGAAAAGTTTTTTTGCCTCTACGCCATACTCTGCATGGTTCAAAATTTGCGGGTATCGTCCTCCGTGCAGCTCCCATGCCATGAAAAAGGGTGTCCAGTCAATATAGGAGCGCAGTGTGCCGACAGTAATATTCTCAAACAGCGTAATTCCAGGTTTGAGTGGCTTGTAAACAGTTGTATCGTCCCATTGCAGCAAAGGACGGTTCCGGCGTGCATGGGACAGTGACAGGTACTTTTTAGTGGTTGTGCGTGATGCATGATTCTCTCTCAGTCCAGCCTGTTCTTTTTTAAGCTGAGTGATGTACTCAGGGCTGAGCGCGGGATTAAGGAGACTGTTGACGACCGGTACACTTCGGGATGCATCAAGGACCTGCACGACTGCACCTGAATAGACCGGGGCAATCTTTACTGCGGTATGTATTCTTGATGTCGTTGCACCTCCTATCAGGAGCGGGATGGTCATGCCGAGTCGTTCCATTTCACTGGCCACATAGACCATTTCGTCCAGTGAAGGGGTGATAAGTCCGCTCAGTCCAATCAGGTCAGCCTTTTCACGGACTGCCGCTTCAAGAATCTTTTCGCAGGGCATCATGACGCCGATATCAACGACATCATAGTTGTTGCAGGCCAGCACCACAGCGACAATATTTTTGCCGATATCGTGAACGTCACCTTTAACTGTTGCAAGCAGTACTTTTGCGGCAGCACGGGTATCCTTGTTCAGCGCCTTTTCTGCTTCGATGAAAGGAAGAAGATAGGCAACAGAGCGTTTCATGACACGGGCGCTTTTAACAACCTGAGGCAGGAACATTTTCCCTTCAGCAAAGAGGTCGCCGATTGCGTTCATGCCGTTCATCAGTGGTCCTTCAATAACCTGGAGCGGACTCGGGTAAAGCCTGCGGGCCTCTTCGGTATCCTCCTCAATATATTCAACAAGACCTTTGATTAATGCGTGGCGCAGCCGTTCCTCAACGGGAGCATTCCGCCATTCAGCCGCTTTTGCTTCTGTTTTCTCGCCGCCATCGGTTAACGTTTCTGCAAAGCTGACCAGTCGTTCGGTCGCATCGGGACGGCGGTTAAGCAGTACATCTTCAACCCGGACAAGCAGTTCAGGATCAATATCTTCGTAAATAGCCAGCTGACCTGCATTGACAATACCCATGTCAAGTCCGGCACGAATGGCGTGGTAAAGAAACGCAGCATGCATGGCTTCCCTTACCGGTTCATTGCCACGGAAAGAAAAGGAGACGTTGCTTATCCCGCCGGAAATTTTTGCATAGGGAAGGTTTTCCTTGATCCATCGCACGGTCTGAATAAAATCAACGGCATAGTTGTTGTGTTCATCAATGCCTGTTGCAACGGTAAGAACGTTTGGATCGAAAATAATATCTTCGGGGGGAAAGCCTACCTGAAGAGTAAGAATATCGTAGGCGCGTTTGCAGATGGCAATGCGCCGTTCATAACTGTCGGCTTGCCCTTCTTCGTCGAACGCCATAACAACGGTGGCCGCACCGTATTGCAGGACTTTGTGTGCCCGTTCTCTGAAAAGCTCTTCACCCTCCTTAAGACTGATGGAATTGACAATGCTTTTTCCCTGAACGCACTGCAGGCCGTTTTCAATAACCGACCATTTCGAGCTGTCGATCATAAGCGGGACACGGGAGATATCCGGCTCTGAACCAATCAGGTTGAGAAAATCTTTCATCACCTTTTCGGAGTCGAGCATGCCCTCATCGACATTGATATCAATCACCTGGGCACCACTTTCAACCTGCTGACGTGCAATGGAAAGTGCTTCATCGTAGTTGCTCTCCTTGATGAGACGGGCAAATTTTTTCGATCCGGTAACATTGGTGCGCTCGCCGATATTGATAAAGCCTGTCGTGCTGTTGACACGCAGGGGTTCAAGACCGGAGAGCAGCAGCTCATGGTGTTGTTCAGGGCGCAGGCGAGGTTTCAGCGTTTTTACCGCTTCGGCAATGGCTTTGATATGCTGTGGAGTTGTGCCGCAGCAACCCCCGACAATATTGACAAAACCTGAGGTTGCAAAGTCTGCGATCTGTCCGGCCATATACTCCGGTGAGTCGTCATACTCTCCGAATTCGTTTGGCAGACCGGCATTTGGATAGACGCTCACATAGCTTTCAGCAATTCCAGCAAGTGCTGCAATGAACGGCCGCATCTGTTTCGATCCAAGTGCGCAGTTCAGACCTACCGAGAGCAGATCCGGCATGTGGGCTATGGAGATCCAGAATGCTTCGGTAGTCTGGCCAGAGAGAGTTCGTCCGCTGGCATCGACAACGGTTCCCGACACCATGACAGGGATACGAATCCCCGTGCGGTTGAAAAACTCTTCAATGGAAAAAAGCGCTGCCTTGCAGTTGAGTGTATCAAAGACGGTTTCAACAAGCAGAAGATCAACTCCACCCTCCATCAGTCCTTCAAGCTGTTGGGTGTAGTTATCGACAACCTCCTTGAAGCTGACAGCTCGGAAACCGGGATTATTGACATCGGGAGAGAGCGACAGGGTTTTGTTGGTCGGACCTATAGAACCTGCCACAAAACGCGGTTTATCAGGTGTTAGTGCTGTATAGTCGTCGGCAGCCTTTCTTGCCAGTCGGGCAGCTTCAACGTTCAGCTCTTTAACGAGATTTGAGGCATTGTAGTCTGCCTGTGAAATCGGGTTGGCATTGAAGGTGTTGGTTTCGATGATATCAGACCCTGCTTCAAGAAAGTCGCAGTGGAGTCCATAAATGATGTCAGGGCGTGTCAGTACAAGGATATCATTGTTCCCCATCAGTGGATGTGAATGATCGGCAAATCGTGTACCCCGGTAGTCTTTTTCCTGTAATTTATGGCGCTGGATCATGGTGCCCATTGCACCGTCCAGTACAAGAATGCGCTGTTCGAGCAGATTTAATAGTGAGTCCTTCATTCGTTATGCGGCGACTGCGGTTAAAAAAAAAGAATAAGAATATACGATTAAGTCAGTAATTACTTCTGTTCAGGCATTTTCTCTTTAAGCCATGAACGGATCAGTTCAATACCGCTGTCGGATATCTGGTGTGCTACAGGGTATTCACGATAGGTCAGATCATCCACGTTTTGCTTCAGCCATTCATCTGCCGATCGTCCCTTTGCAATCGGCAGGATATCATCATAGAGCCCGTGCATCACAAGAAAAGGGAGTTTTCTCAGTAAAGCTTGTGCAGGAACAATCGGCAGTGATTTTTCAGGAAGCTGTCCGCTTAACGCAATCACGCCATGAAGCAGTTCAGGTGCGTTAAACGCCGTCAGATAGCTCATGACAGCTCCCTGGCTGAAGCCCATGAGAAAAACTTTATTTCCTGCAGGACGGTATTCACGGATAAGCTCACTGGTATAATAAATAAAATGCTGAAGGGCATGTTGTGCAGCTTTGTAATCGACAGTGATTCCGCCTGGGGTAAATTCAAGGGGAAACCATCCGTACATACCGAAATCCATTGTCAATGGTGCTCTTGGACTGATGTAGCGAAATTCGGGCGGTAGTGCGTGCGCAATTTGAATAAGGTCTTTTTCGTTACTGCCGTATCCGTGGAGCATTATCAGGAACGGTGCATTCTCAGGGTTAGCTGGTACAAGTTCCAGACTGGTCAGGGAAAAATTATTACGTCGCTGCATACATTAAAATAGGTTACGGTTTGGGTGTGTTTATAATCCGGGTAATGAAGCCGCCGCCGAGTACTTCACTGTCTCGGTAAAAGACTGCTGCCTGTCCGGTAGATACTGCATTTTTTGGAAAATCAAACAATACTGTTGCTGAGTTTTCATCGAGAGGTTCAAGTGTGCAGGGAGTTTCCTTGTCACGATAGCGGATCTTTCCCCAGGCCTCTGTTGAGGTTTTCAGGCTTTCCAGCCCAATCAGGTTTAGTCCGGAAGCAATAAGTTTTCTGCATTCCAGGGAAGACTTTTTTCCGACCTGGATCCGGTTATGCTCAGTGTCGATACTCGTCACATAAAGAGGCTCTTTGGCTGCAATACCGAGCCCGCGGCGTTGGCCGATGGTATAGAAGGGATACCCTCGGTGTTTGCCGATAACCTTGCCGGTGTCGTCTACAATATCCCCATTCGCAACTTTTTCAGCAAGACCGGGTATAGCTCCGGCAAGGTAACTGCAGTAATCGTCCTGCGGAACAAAGCATATCTCCTGACTTTCTTTTTTTTCAGCAGCTCTGACTCCGAAAGAGTGAGCCAGCTTTCGAACTTCCGGCTTGGTGAGCTGCCCGAGAGGAAAAAGGGTTTTTGCCAGGTCACTTTGCGACAGCATCCACAGAAAATAGCTCTGGTCTTTTTCCTGATCTGCCCCTTTAAAGAGCCGGTATCTTCCGTTGCTGAAAGCAGTGGCTGCAAAATGGCCGGTTGCGACAAACTCTGCATCAAGCAGCTTCAACCCCTCAAAAAGCCCGAACCATTTGATTTTTTTGTTGCAGACCATGCATGGGTTTGGCGTTCGTCCAGCGAGATAGTCATCATTAAAATAGTGAATCACATCATCCCTGAATTTACTGCTGAAGTTCAGGGTAAACACCGGAATCTGAAAATCCGGATGGTCGCTGATAACAAGCGGTGATGGGTTAAGTGAAGGTCTTTCGTCAAGAGAGTCGAGTACTCTGATGTTCAGACCCGTCACTGCATAGCCCTGTTCAACAAGAAGACATGCAGAAACGGCAGAATCAACTCCACCTGAAATACCGACCACAACTTTCTTTTTCGTATTCATAAGTTAACTGAGTTTATAGCCTGGGCCGCCACCGCCTTCAGGGGTTGTCCATGTAATTATTCCGTAGGGATCGATGGTTTCGCATGTTTTACAGTGCAGGCAGTTCGATGCGTTAAGTTTAAGTGCAGATGGTGGGTCGCCGGTTATTTCGTAGACCTCCGCCGGGCAGAAGTGAATACAAGGATTAGCAAATTCTACGGCGCATTTCTGCAGGCATATCTTCTCAATATCTTCAGGTTTTATACGAAGGTGGCATGGCTGGTTCTCTTCGTGCATGGTTCCAGACCGGTAGAGACTCTCTTTTTTGCTGAAGGTGAGGCTGTTGTCCGGAGTGAAAGCTTCTTTTGATGTGGTTGACCTCTTTTTCTTCTTGCGGCGATCCCCAAAACCCTCAGCGATGGAGAGGCCGGGAAATTTAAGCTGAAGTCCTGCCTGAACCAAACCAGAGTAGAGTCCTTGATCGAAAGCTTTCCGATAGTTTCTGGCAGCATACAGTTCATCGTAAGCCCATGAATTTCTGAACCGTTCGCTGTAAGTTTTCAGTTTGCCGGTTGAAAAATCATTATGCAGAATCGATTCAAAGAGGGTTTCAGCGGCAAGGATTCCGGATTTCATTGCCAGGTGGAGCCCTTTGTGGCGCTGCATGTTTACCATTCCTGCCGATTCACCAGTGACCAGATATCCCGGTCCATAAAGGGGAGGCATGGCATCAACTCCTCCAGAAGTTATTGTTCTTGCTCCTGATTCAATCATGTTTCCTCCTTCAAGGAGTTTGGCAAGCAGCGGGTGCTGTTTAAAGCACTGAAGGTTACGATGCGGATCACTAAAAGGCGAGGAGGGTTCCAATGAAGTGATGAACCCGAGAGAGAGCAGCGTCGAAGATAAGGCATAGAGCCAGCCACCGCCATAGATATCTGATGAAAGAGGATAGCCGAACATCTGGTGAACTTCTCCGGGGGTGATGCGGCCTGCCGGTATCCGCCATGTCTCTTTTACTCCGGTTTCGTAGCGTTGTGGTGCAGTGTTTGTGCTCTTTGGAAAGTGTTCACTGACTTGCCTGAAGAAAGAGCCGTCAGAACCTTCCCCGATGACGACAGCTTTTGTTTTAAGTAAAAGCCCGGCTTCAAAGTTAATTTTTTTCTGACCGTCTTTGTCGAGCCCCTTATCGTCTGTCAGAATACCGGCAAGCCTTTCGTTTTCGATATAGGGGAGAACAGCTGCTGTATTATCGAAGAGCTGAATGCCCTCTTTTTCTGCCTCATTGGCCATCCATGACCCGATGCGGGATAGCGAAACGAGCATATTTCCCTTATTGCTGAATGCTTCAGGTATAAATGGGAACGGAAACTTCCTTTTTGCAGTCAGATACCATAAACATTCTTTCGAAACCATTGCTTCAAAAGGAAATCCTCTGTCTCGATACTCAGGGAAACACTTATCCAGAGTTTTCGTGTCAATAATTGCCCCTGACAGAAGGTGGGCGCCGGCATACCGCCCTTTATCAATCATTGCTATTGAGGGTTCAAGAGTATTTGCCGATAGAGAGTTATGACGTTTCAGGAGGTGCTGCAGGTGTAATGCCGATGCAAGGTTTGCAGGTCCAGCGCCGATAAACACAATATCGAATTCCAGTGATTCACGTTCATGGATCATTGTACATTGTGGATGCTGCATGGTTATCAAAAAAACTGAAAAGACTAACAAACGAAATATGATGACTAAGGATACAATCTACAGACTTTTTTTCTTGCTTATGCTTTACGTACGAAATTTCGAGACATGGGGATTGTTGATAATGAATTTTCGCCACAGCAGTTCCCTGCTTTTTGAAATACCAACACGAGTGCTGGTACCTATCATGCAGTCCGGCAGCTGGGGGGTATTTTCAACAAAAAACTCTTCACTGAAAAGATTTTTTCCATTGCACTCACGGTTGATGGCAAGTGCTCTGGTCAGCTTACCTGGCCCACTCATAAGATCTGTTATGAGTTTACCTCCTCTCTGTTCCTGCATGAACAGCTCTCCTTCAACTGGTTCCATCGCTCTGATCAGTACCGCTCCCGGAGTGTTTTCAGGTTCGCTGACAATATTAAGTATGTAGTGGTTTCCATAGGTAAAGTAAACATAAAGGGTTCCGGGAGTTTGGAACATAATCCTGTTTCTTTCAGTTTTACCACGCCATGCATGGCAGGCTTCGTCATGTATGCTGAAATAAGCCTCTGTTTCAACAATTCTGCCTTTCAGTTGTATATTTCCTGGCAGCACACGAACAAAAATTTTACCAAGCAGTTTTTCAGTAAGTTCGAGTGTGGGGAGGTCATAGAATTGTCGTTCCAGCCTTTCCATGAAGCGAGATTAAAAAAATTTGTAATGGTTCATGTAAGTATTATAATGTACCAAGTCATGACAGAACTTCAACTGCTATAAATTTCCCTGGTTAGTACATGGGCAGAGTAATTGCGATTGCAAACCAGAAGGGAGGGGTTGGAAAAACAACCACTGCTGTCAATATCGCGGCCTCGATTGCTATTTCTGAGTTTAAGACATTGCTTATCGATATCGACCCCCAGGCCAATGCCACATCTGGATTCGGGCTTGAAATAGGCGACGAAATCGATAATACTTTTTATCAGGTTATGGTAAAAGGCGGCAACATTCAGGACGCTGTCAAGTCTTCCAGTCTTGAGTATCTTGATGTTCTGCCTTCCAATGTCAATCTCGTCGGGATGGAGGTCGAACTGGTGAATATGCGAGAACGCGAGTATGTGATGCAGAAAGCGCTCAAAGGTATTCGCTCCCAGTATGAATATATCATTATTGATTGTCCGCCATCTTTAGGGCTGATCACACTTAATTCACTTACAGCCGCAGATTCCGTACTTATACCGGTTCAGGCAGAATATTATGCTTTGGAGGGTTTGGGAAAGCTGCTTAATACCATCAGTATTGTCCGCAAGCACCTTAATCCGAAACTGGAAATAGAAGGTGTATTGGTGACCATGTATGATTCGAGACTTCGTCTTGCATCTCAGGTTGCCGAAGAGGTCAAGAAGTTTTTCAAAGACAAGGTTTACAAAACCTATATTCGCAGAAATGTTCGACTTTCTGAAGCGCCAAGTCATGGTAAGCCAGCCCTGCTTTATGACGCTCAAAGTATCGGATCGAAAGATTACCTCGATCTGGCACAGGAGATTTTCGAAAGAGACGGTAATATTAAAAAATTTAAAGTCCGGCAGTAGCAGCTGACCGGTAAGCTGGTGGAGGATATGTCAAAAAAAGCACTGGGAAGAGGTTTAAAAGCACTTATTCCGGATGAAGGATTTGATTCTGGTTCCAAAGAGGAGGAACAGGAACAAGCCCAGGACGGAAGTATTGGCAGTCTGCCAGTCGAAAAAATACGTACAAATCCATTTCAGCCACGCAAGGAATTTGATGAAAGTGCTCTTGAAGAGCTTAAAAACTCCATTATTGAAAATGGAGTGATTCAGCCGGTAACGGTGTGCAGGGATGGGGACGGTTATCAGCTCATCAGTGGAGAACGCAGGCTCAGGGCAGTGCTGCAGGCAGGTTTCAAGTATATTCCTGCTTATGTTATTGAGGCTCATGATGATTCAAGTAAACTTGAACTTGCTCTTATTGAGAACATTCAACGTGAGGATCTTAATGCTATTGAGGTTGCACTTGCATTGAAAAGCCTGACAACCAAGTGCAGTCTCACACAGGACGAGATAGCACAGAAAGTTGGCAAGAACCGTTCAACTGTCAGTAATTTTCTCAGGCTTCTCAAGCTCCCTTTACAGATTCAGGATAGTATCAGGAACAGGGAGATATCGTCCGGACATGCGCGGGCGCTGATTAACCTTCCAGGTGAGCAGCAGCAGCTGAAGGTCTGGAAACAGATCCTCAGTCGTCAGCTTTCAGTCCGACAGACTGAAGCGCTGGTTAACCGCATGTTCAAGGAACAATCAAAACCGTTACAGACAGATGCCCTGGAACGCTCTTCACATGTTACCCAGCTTGAGTCACGACTTAGAGATAAACTTGCTACAAAGG
>Ga0209697_10010099_pt1 | contig 10275 bp, 2 predicted proteins | sample AliMusrvi5mmetaG_FD_184115 | JGI IMG/M metagenome (GOLD analysis project Ga0209697, IMG submission 184115) | Freshwater lake bacterial and archeal communities from Alinen Mustajarvi, Finland, to study Microbial Dark Matter (Phase II) - Alinen... | ecosystem: Environmental > Aquatic > Freshwater... | reverse complement strand
GTTCACTGGCCGCCCTGCGCTCCGACGACAACTGCCTTGAGGCATTCCGGATTCTTGAAAAGGCCACCGCATCCTTGCGTGATCCCTGGCATAGCGAGATCGCCCGGGCGCTGCTGTCCCATCCGGAAAGTTCCGATGCGGATCGGCTCGTTGCCTTCCGCGCGATCACCCCGGAAGTGCCTCTCGGGTTGCTCAAGCAAGCGTGGAGCAATCTGCCGGCCGCTTGTCGGCAGGATCTGCGGTTTGTCACGGCTTTTGCCGATCGGCTGATCAGCGAGGACTGCTGCAAGGAGGCCACCCTGGTGCTGCTGGCGCTGCCTCAGGCGACCCGCACGCCGGCGGTCAGCCGGCGCTTGATCCGGATCCTGATCCTCAGCGGCAAGCCGACGGGTTACGACGAAGCCCAGCGCTTGATCGCCGGCGAGTTTCCCACCGTCGGCGAGGAACTTCCCGAGTGGCTGGACCTGCTGGAGGAAATCCCGGTGATGAACTTGCAGCCGGACCTGCTTGAGCCTGCCCTGCAGATGCTGGCCAAGCCGGCCTGCGGCGAAATGGCACGGGCGGCCCTGATGCTGGTGCGGGTGGATTACGCAAGCCACTTTTCCCGCCGCGCGGAAATTATCAGGGACGCCATCGGCCGCTGGAAAGTCCCTGCGCCGGAAGCTCTGGCCCGTTTCCTGGGAGATCTCGGGCTCTATCAACTCCTGCTGGACACCCTGCCCAATGAGCGGGTCAAAGGGCACCCGGGGTTGCTTGCGAGGTTGCTGGAGGCCATCGCCCACTGCGAGGCGTGGGAGCGGGCCATCCCGTTGTTAGACGAGTGCGGCGACCTGTTGCCCAAGTTCGAGCAACTCGCCCACCGCGCGGTGGCCGCGGCAAAGACCGGCGATGCCGCAGCGTCGGTGCGGGCCTGGAGCGATGCCAGGGGCGAGGCGAAAATCAGCCCGCTGCCTGACGCGTTTCTCACGCTCCACCGGATCATGCGCGATGCCTCAATGGGCAAGGAGGCCGAGCAGGCGATGGTGGAGGCCATCCGCCGCGGGCGCGGGCCACTGCCATTGTATGCGAGTCTCAAGCCACTGCTCAATTCGCTGGCACAGCAAGGGCACGACAAGACCTTGCTGGAGATTTGCGCGATCTATCTTCCCTTCGAGTCCGCCAACCCGGTGCTCATTACCCAGCTTGCGTATCTCGCCAGCCTCGACCAGACAATCGAACCCAAGGTCATTCTTGCGGCCATGGAACACCTCGCCAAGGGCTTTCCCAAGGAAGTGCCCATCCAATGCGTGCTGGCCACCGCCTACCTCTGCGACGGCCAGTTCGCCATGGCCGCCGAGACGCTGGACCGCATGGAGCTGGACCCCGACAAACTTTGCGCAGGCTACCGTGCGACCTATCTGGCGACCCAGGTGCTCACCTACCGCATCGACGTGGACGATCCGCGCATCACCCAGTTCCCGTGGAAATCCCTGCTGCCATCCGAAAGCCGCCGCTTCAGTTCCCTCATCCGCGTGACCGAACCGCAGCGGAAGAAAGCGCTGAAACGCTGAAACGCCTTTTCTTTCCGACCACTTTCCTAGCCCAAGCCTGCTCGCGGCTGGAGCCGCAAGTACGAATGCGCAAGCGCCACTGATTACCAATAACAAATAACCTATACCTTCTAACGGACGCCTCAGCGTCTCCGCCGCAGCAGCCCGGCGGCCAGCAGCAGACCGGCCAGCGCGCTGGTGGGCTCAGGCACGGCGGTCCAGGTGAGGGCGGCCCCGCTGATGGTGAACGAACCGTAGCTGCTCACGTCGGTGCTGGTCTGCACGGTTTGGAAGGCGCCGCTGATCGCCTGGCCGAAGATCGAACTCATCGCCCAGGTCTGGGTGATGTATGGCGTGCTCCAGAAGGCATTGCTCATATCGACTCCCAATCCGAAGACGATTCTGAAGATGGTGCTGCTGGTATCGACGCTGATCGCGCCTCCCGCGCCCACCATGTCAAAGCCCATGCTCGTGGAATTGGCGTTCAAGTCCCACGCGAAAATCGAGCCGGATGCGTAGTTGAGATTGCCGGAAAAAATCTGCGTGCCCACCACACCCACCCCGCCCGGCGCATGCGTGCCAAACGAGCCAATGGTGGTGGCACCGGTCATCCCACCGCTTCCGGTTAGCGTCTGGCGGGAGCTGGAGCCGCTGCCCTGCACCGTCCAGGTGCCACCGCTAACGCCACTGACGTCGAGTGTGGCCCCGGAAGCCACGGTGATGACCGGGCTGTTGGCGATGGCACCCGAGCCACTCAAGGCCAGCGTGCCGACACTCACCGTGGTATTGCCGCTGTAGCTGTTCGACGAGGACAGCGTCACGGTGCCCGCCCCTACTTTCGTTAGATCGTGGGCGCCGGAAATCCCGCCGCTCAAGGTGGTGTTGCCACTGCCGCCGATGCTGCTGTTGCTGCCGAGGGTGACAGCCCCGCTCAGACTCGCCGCCGAGCCGCTGCTGTTGATGAGCGCGCCGCCGCTGCTGATGCCCGCGCCATTGATCGTCACCGCTTCGCCGCCAATGGTCTGGCCGTTGAAATCCAATGCCGCCCCGCTGCTGACCGTCGTGCCTGCAGCGGTCGTGCCCAAGGCACCCGCGTTGCCAAGCTTGAGGATGCCGGCGGTGACCGCAATCGCGTTGGCGTAGCTGCTGCTATTGCCACTCAAGGTGACCGTGCCCGCACCGACCTTTGTTAGATCGTAGGCGCCGCTGAGCGCACCGCCCAGGGTCATGTTGCCGCTGCCGCCGATGCTGCTGGCGCTGCCGAGGGTCACCGCGCCACTCAAACTCGCCGCCGAGCCGCTGCTGTTGATGAGCGCGCCGCCGCTGCTGATGCCCGCGCCATTGACTGTCACCGCCTCGGCTCCGATCGTTTGGCCGTTCAAATCCAAAACCGCGCCACTGGTGATCGACGTGCCTCCTGCCGTCGTACCCAAGGCACTCGCGTTGCCAAGCTTCAGGGTGCCACCGCTGATGGTCGTCAAACCGGTGTAGGTATTGGTGCCGCTGAGAGTGGTTATGCCATCGCCAGTCTTGATCACGCTGTTGGAAACCGTGCCGCTGTGGTCGGCGAGCACCGAACCCAGCGTGAATGCCTCGCCGCTTTGGGGCGAGAGGGTCACCAGGTTATGGGTGCCGTCAACCACACTTTCCCGCACCCGGCCCACGACGATTGACCCGCCGCTGCCAGCGCTGTCATAGGCCCAGTCCTCAACCAGCGCCCCGCCGGTGTCGTTGGTGAAAATAACCCGCATCCAGCCGTAATCGCCGTTGGCATTGAAGCCGATGTAGCCTTCGGTGCCCGCGGTGAAGGTGCTGCCCAGGTGATCCTCCGAGCCGCCTGCCCCGGTGGAGAAATAGAGCGTCCCGTTGCTGGAACTGATAGTGGTCCCGGCCGACAGATTCAGAATGGTATCCAACTGGTCGGTGCCGACGCGGGCGGGCTGAAACAGCGAGTCGTTCGCCACCCCCACGCCGCCGAAGAACGGATTGACGGTTCCGCCATTGACGGTCACCGTCACGCCGGTCCAGGTACCGGTGGGTATGGCGGTGTTCTGGAGATTGCTATAGATGATATCTGCCGCGGCGGGCCCGATCAGGGCGAGGGTGACAAGTGCCGCGGAGTTGCGAAATTTGGCTTTCATGATGCTTTGAAGGAAAGAGTTGTTGGGTCGTGCCGGATTTCATGCTCATGGTGCCATGGAAACCCCCACCCGGAAGAACTGTGCCTTTTTCACCACGCCTCCGGGCCGAATGAACAACGGATAGTGCACATAGACCGCTTGTATCACATTGCCCGCATCGGTTGCCAACACGGTCGGCGTGGCCGTGCTGTCCACCCACACCGCATTGTCCGCGCTGAACTGCACCGTGTAGCTCAACACGATGGACGCATAATCGACGCGGCGGCAGAACACCGCGCGGTAGTCCCACCCGCCGGTGCCGGCCGCGAAGTTGGCGGCATAGGGCGGACCGGCCGAGGTGAGCAGACTGCCCGTATAGGCAATCGTTGGAATCGTGCTATTGCTCGGATTGAGACCGAAGGCGTACTCTTGCAAATTGGTCAGGCCATCCCCATCCGGGTCGGCACCCGGCAGGGCGTTGCTGCCTGTCAGGCTCGGATAGTTGGTGGTGATCCAGGCCCCATAAAACGCGTTCATGATCGTGATCGCCGAACTGCTGCCGGTCTTGCCGCCCGTCGAGGTGGCGGTGAGCGTCACCGCTTCGGGCACCGTGTCCTTGGTGCGGATGGTGAAGGTGCCGGCGACGAGCGTCTTGGTGTTGTCCCCGAACGTGCTGTCGCCATTGCTGTCAAACGCCACGCTGCCCGTGCCGGTCATCGTCACCACCGTCGCACTGTCGTTGGTCACCGTGTTGTTGTATGCATCCTTGCCCGTCACCGTCGTGACGAACGCCACCCCCGCCGTCTGCGGCGAGGAGGCGCTCACGACGTATGAATTGACGGCCGCAGGATTGATCGTGATGGACGAACTGGTGCCGGTCTTCGAGTTGGCGTCAGTGGCCGTTAGAGTCACCGCCTGGGCAACGGTGTCCTTGGTGCTGATGGTGAAGGTGCCGCTCGATAGGGTCTTGGTGTTGTCCCCAAAGGTGCTGTCGCCATTGCTGTCAAATGCCACGCTGCCGGTGCCGGTCATCGTCACTACCGTCGCGCTGTCCGTGGTCACCGTGTTGCTGTTGGCATCCTTGGCCGTCACCGTGGTCGTGAACGCCGAGCCCGCCGTCTGCGACGACGAGGCACTCACGACATACGAGGCAATCGCGCCGGGATTCACGTTGAAGGTCGCCGTCCCCGTCTTGCTAGATCCGGTGACGACGAACGTCAGGCTGCTGCCCGCCGTGACCGGCGTCACGCTCACACCCGTCAACTGGCCGGAGGCGAACGCCGCCGAGGTCCCTGTGATGCCCGCCGTGCCGCTATAGGCCACCGTGCCGGTGAAGCTCGGCACCGTGTTATTGCCCACATCCTGCGCTGTTAGAGCAATGCCCGTGACGGCCGTACCCGCCGTTTGTGGCGAGGCGACGGATGAAATTGCAAAGTGATCCAGCGCGCCGACGTTGACATTGAAGGTGGCCGTGCCGGTCTTGCTAGAACCCGTGACGACGAACGTCTTGCCGCTGCCGGCCGTGAGCGGCGTCACACTCACACCCGTCAACTGCCCCGAGGTGAACGCCGCAGAGGTCCCGGTGATGCCCGCCGTACCGCTGTAGCCAACTGTGCTCGTAAAGCTCGTCACCGTGTTGTTGCCCACATCCTGCGCTGTGAGGGTGATGCCTGTGATCGCCGTTCCCGCCGTCTGTGGAGAGGAGATGGATGAAATTGCAAAGTGATCCAAGGTGCCTACCGTAATGATGAAAGTCGCGCTGTCCGCACCTGTTAGCCCGGAACTCGTCGCGGTCAACTTGTAGCCCGTTCCGATTGTGTTGATCGACAGTCCACCAAACGCCGCCACGCCGCTTGACGCCGACACCGGCGTTGTTCCGCTTAGCGTCCCGGGGCCACCGCTGCTCGGCGTCCCTGAGGTAATCGCCAGCGCGATGGACGCCGAACTGCCAGTCACCGTGTTGCCGTAGGAGTCTTGCACCGTCACGACCGGTTGCGTCGCGAATGCAGTCCCGCCCGTCAACGTGCCACCAGGGCTGGTCGTAAAGGCCAGCTTGTTTGCGGTTCCCGACGAGACTGTCACACTGGAACTGGACACGCCCGTCAATCCGGAAATGGTTGGCGTGATCGTGGTTGTCTGGGCATCGACCAGTGTCGTGGCGATGGCGCTTGCTTGACCCGACGCGAAAGTTACGCTCGTCGTGTAGGTGGGCGACGCGCCACCGGGAGCATTGGCCGGCCCGCTGTAACTCACGGTCTGGGAACCTGTGAACAGGGTGTCAGTGAAGTTGCTGCTGTCCACCGCGGTGAGCGTGATGTTGAACGATGAGCCGGCAGTCTGGCTGCTGACAGTTCCGCTGTTGCCGATGCCCGATGTGAACGTCTGACCTGGCAAGGTGACAACCAATTGGCTCGCCGGCCCCGTCGAGGCAGTCAGCACGCCGGTCGCGGATGACCCAAAGTAAGTGCTGTTCTTGTTGGTGGCTGAGGAAGCGCTCCCGCCCCAAGTGCCCCGAATCTGACGAGTGCCGCCAAGGAACAGGCCGGCGACCGTTTCGGTTGTGCCACTGGTAAGCGTGACCGTCGCGCCGCTGGCCACGCTCAATGCGCCACTGCCAAGGCTGCCCGTCACGTTGGCGGTGAGGGAGCCGGCACTGACCGTTGTGCCGCCAGTGTAAGTGTTGGCCGAGCCCAGGACGAGCGTGCCGGGGTAGGTCTTGGTGAGAGCATAGCTGCCACTGATGGCTCCGCTCATTGTCACAGTTCCAACGGTCGGCGTGGGTTGGCCGCTGGGACCAACTTGAATCGCCAGGTTTCCAGTCAGGGTCGGATAGGTTCCGCTGACGGTGATGGCCGTGGTATTCTGGTCATCACTGTTGAAGATGATTGTGCCCGAAGTGGGAAACGTCAGGTTGGCGGTGCTCACGGTTAATGTGCCGACGCGATTGGCGAGGCAGGAACCCGAGGCGAACGTCACCGTATTGGTGGGACTGGCACCGCCCGTGACACTGTAATCCAGTGTGGCACCGCTTTGGACAGCAATGGAGGAAGCGTTGATCGAGTTAAGCGTGAACACAAACAGCCGCCCGCTGGTGACGCTGATCGCGCCAATGGCGTTGTTGCCTGACGCCCGGTTCAAAATCAGGTCGCTGCCGCCCGTCGTAAGCCCGGTGCCACCGCTGATTGCGCCCGCAAAATACAGCGGCACGCCAAGGTTGAGGATGCCGCCACCGGTGCCAAGCGCAATCGTCCGAGCGGTCGTTATCGCGCTACTGCCAGTGGTCTGCAAGGTGCCGCCGCTGAAGGTGATTCCACCGCTGGTATTGCCCAGGTTGCCGTCCGAACCGATCGACACGGTGCCGCCCGTGTCGATGGTCGTGCCGCCGGTGTAAGTGTTGGCACCATTCAAATCCAGCAGGTTGCCCGCACCGGTCTCTTTCAAGACACCACTGCCACTGATGACACCATTGGCCATGCCATTGTTGACGGTCAATGTCTGACTGGAATTGATTGAAACAGTGCCGCCACTGGCGACGACCAGGTTTTGAGCTGTCACCGACGCTGTTACCGTCACGGTATGGGTGTTCAGGACACTAATCTGTCCGGTGGTGGAAGATGTGGGTGGAGTCGAGGTATTGGCCCATGCGCCGCTGCTATAAAGTTGCCAGGTCGTCGTGCCACTCCAATTGCCGGTTGCCCTGGATTGGTAATCACCATTGAGTGGGTTGACGCTGATGATCGAACTGGTGCCGGTCTTGGGAGTGGCATCGGTGGCGGTGATGGTGACGCTTTCAAAGGCATTGTCCTTCGCGCTGATGGTGAACGTGCCGCTGGCTAGTGTCTGGGTATTGTCCCCGAAGCTGCTGTCGCCGTTGGCGTCGAACTGCATGTCGCCGGTGCTACTGGTCAGGGTCACCACCGTCGAGCTATCAGTCGTCACCGTGTTGCTGCCCGCATCCATTGCCGTGACTGTAACGTTGAAGGCGGTCCCGCGCGTCTGCGTCGTCGCGGCGCTCACGGAGTAACTGGCAATCGCACCGAGCGTGATATTGAATGGACTGCTGGTCGCACCGCTTAGGGCACCGTCCGACGCGCCTAACGTGTAGCCAGTGCCGATCTTGTCGATCTTCAGACCAAGCCCACTGAAGCTCGCCACTCCCGCTATCGCTGCCTTGGTCAACGTCCCGCTCAACACTCCGCCCGGCCCCGCATTGGTCGCAATCGCCAGCGTCACCGTGGAGGTGTCCGTCGTCACGGTATTGCCACCGGCATCCTGCACCGTCACCACCGGTTGGGTCGTCCAAGCCGTTCCACCTGTCCCACCACCCGGCTGCGTCGTGAATGCCAATTTCGCCGCCGCTCCCAAGGTGATGTTGAACGTGCTACTGGTCGCACCCGTCAATGCACCATCCGTTGCAGTCAGCGTGTAGCCCGTGCCAGGCTTGTCGATGCTCAATCCGCTGAAAGTCGCCACACCAGCCACCGCCGCGACCGTCTTGGTGCCGCTCAATGTTCCGCTGCCGGGATTCGTCCCGATTGCCAGCGTCACGCTCGAAGTATCAGTTGTCACCGTGTTACCGTTGGCATCCTGCACGGTGACCACCGGCTGCGTCGTCCAGGCCGTCCCACCCGTGCCGGCACCCGGCTGTGTTGTGAACGCCAGCTTCGCCGCCGCGCCTGCGGAAAACACCATGTTGCCGCTCGTCACGGCTGTCAAAGCCGGCCCACTCCCTGATTTCGTTGCCGTCAAGGTCATGGTGTCCGCTGCCGAATATACGGGGGTAGCGATCGTGACGCTGTTAGCACCGACGGCAATGGTTCCGCTGAGCGTGCCGCTGAGGGTTCCTCCGCCCGTCGCTTTGCTCAAGGTAATGGTAGCGGTAGCTGTTATCACATTTGCCGCATTGCCACCGGCATCCTGCGACTGCACCGTCACGCTGAATGCAGTCCCCGCCGTTCCGGTGCTCGGCACCGTCGTGTAGGCCAGCTTCGCCGCCGCGCCAGTCGTAATGCCAAAGGCGCCACTGGTGGCACTGCTAAGGGAACTGTCCGTAGCAGTCAGGGTGTAGCCCGTGCCTATCTTGTCGATCTTCAGGGCATTGGCGCTAAAGCTCGCCACACCGGCAACCGCGGCTTTGGTCAGGGCTCCGCTCAACACTCCGCCCGGCCCCGCGTTGTTCGCAATCGCCAGCGTCACCGTTGACGTGTCGGTGATGACGGTATTCCCGTTAGCGTCTTGCACCGTCACGACCGGCTGTGTCGTCCAAGCCGTCCCACCCGTGCCACCACCGGGCTGGGTCGTGAACGCCAGTTGGGCAGCCGCGCCAGCCGAGAAAACGATGTTCCCGCTCGTCACGGCCGTCAACGTCACTCCCCCCGAGGCGGTGGCCGTCAACGTCATCGTGTCCGACTTCGAGTAAACCGGCGTTGCAATGGTAACGCTGTTAGAACCACTCCCAATGCTCCCGGTGAGCGTTCCGCTCAATGTTCCGGCACCCGTGGCTTTGCTCAAGGTGATCGTGGTGGCGCCCGCCAGGTTCGACGGATTGCCGTTGGCGTCCTGCGACTGTACTGTCACGCTGAAAGCCGAACCCGCCGTGCCGGTGCCTGGCACCGTTGTGTATGCCAGTTTTGTCGCGGTGCCCGGCTGCAATGTGATCACGCATGAGGACGCGCCAACCGCCGTTCCAACACTCGTTCCGCCCAAAGTCGCAGTGACGGTTGCGGACCCGGAACCCACCGCTACCGGCGAGGTCCAGGTGGCCGTGTAGGTCCCGTCGCCGTTGTCGGTTGTCGAACTCATCGTCCCGGAAGTCGCGGAGAACGCCACCGTATCGCCCCCGCTTGCAAGGTTGGTGTTGCTCGCATCCCTTGCCTGCACGGTGAGCACCTGCGTGCTTGAACCGTCCGCCGTCTTTGTCGCGGTTGCGGGGCTGATCGTCGAATGGCTCGGACTGACGGGAAGCTCTCCTGATGCCCGCAAGGCGAGCAATATGCCAGCCCATTTATTACTTCCACCGGCCAGTGTTGCTGATCCGGTTCCCGTCGAACCACGAGTCGTTGTCGTCCCCCACCCGGCCCCGACGGTGCCATTGGCGTTTGAGACGGATCCGTACAAGGTGCTAAGCGCCCCCAGCGACGTCGTCGAAAACGATCCAGCCGTTTGACTTTCAAACGCCGCCACAGACAACAGCACCGCAGCATTGTCAGTGACTGTGGTTATCGCGGTAACCCCCGAAATTGCCGTGCCTGTGCCTGTGGTGTACGTACCGGTGGCGTCGAGAGGGGTTGTGTTATCAACACCTGAAAAAGCAACAATGGCGCCAGCAGCACCGCTTGTGCCACCGCTTCCCAAAGAGAATGCATAACTTGAGCCTTCTGACGAGCCGGCGACTCGGTATAGAACCGCACAACGGTGATTGGTCAGGGTGTTCTCAAAATTATTCGTAGCAATACTGGTCCACCCGGACAAGGAGGGATACTGTGCGGTTGTGCCTCCCCTAGTATCTTGTAACATTCATAGTTGCGGATAGAGGCGCTTGAGTTTCACGCGAGCCTGTTCCGTTGTGAAACGCCAGATTGTTTTGCTGGCGCGGTTGTTTCTCGCGGACTCCCAAGCTGCCACTT
>Ga0209697_10010093_pt1 | contig 10281 bp, 9 predicted proteins | sample AliMusrvi5mmetaG_FD_184115 | JGI IMG/M metagenome (GOLD analysis project Ga0209697, IMG submission 184115) | Freshwater lake bacterial and archeal communities from Alinen Mustajarvi, Finland, to study Microbial Dark Matter (Phase II) - Alinen... | ecosystem: Environmental > Aquatic > Freshwater... | reverse complement strand
AACTTTTTAGGACCGGTGAACTAATAAAAGCAGGGTCCGGTTTAAACATAAAAGGAATCCAATGTCCGGGAAATTCATTTCACTAATTAAAGATATTCAAATGAACAAATCAGAAGGAAAAACCATGCACTTTTACCTCTGCATTGTCCTCACAACCCTGTTGACATTCACCGCCAATCTGAGTCTTGATGCAAAATCAGTCGCAAAAAATACCCCAATTAAGGTATTGATCGTTGATGGATTCAGCAATCATGACTGGGTGCACACTACAAAGATTATCCGCGGAATTCTGGAGGAGACAAAACGATTCACAGTCGATGTGGTCACCTGCCCACCTACGATTCATGACCCGGCATTCGCAACTTTTCGTCCGAATTTTGCCGGTTACGATGTTGTCATTCAAAATTGCAATAACATTGGGAAAAGCGGTGACTGGCCGCTCGCCATGCGAGGGGATTTTCTGAAATTCATCCGAAAAGGGGGTGGAGCTTATATCTTTCATTCTGCGAACAATTCATTTGCTGATTGGGCGGATTACAGCAAGGTCATCGGCTTGGGCTGGCGGAGTACAACTTTTCCGTCTATCACTATCGACTCCGCCGGAGCTATCAGCCGTATTCCACCGGGTGAAGGTAAAAGCACATCGCATGGTCAGCGAACCGACAGGGTTATACATCGCCTTAATAATCATCCAATCCATGAGGGGATGCCACGAACATGGATGGCGGCAATGATAGAGGTATATACCCATCCGCGTGGCCCGGCCAAAAATCTGGATATCCTTTCCTGGGCTGAGGATCCGGGTACCAAGACACGCTGGCCTGTCGAGTGGACCGTTTCCTTTGGAAGAGGTCGCGTATACAGCTCGACCCTGGGGCACGTCTGGCAGAACGAAAACAATCCTCCGGGTATGAGTTGCGCAGGCTTCCAAACAATCATGATCCGTACTTTGCAATGGCTTGCCCGACGACCGACTGATTTTCCAATCCCAAAGGATTTCCCCGATGAAACAAAGACAGTATTATATTCACTACCGGGTGAAAATATTTCATTACCCGACACAAACATTTCAAATCCTTTCAATGGTAAAGACTTAACGGGCTGGGGTTATCGCAACAAAAAACAAGAGGAAGTTGTCTTTGAATCATTCGATAGCAAAAACGAATCAAAAGATCGTCGATTCACTGGAAAAGATGGAATTCTCACTGTCAATCCATGGGTCGAAATAAATGGTCCGCATCTGATCAGTCTCTGGACAAAGCAAATATACTCCGGAGACTTCAGCCTTACTTTGGAGTTCCGTGCATCGGTGAACGCCGATAGTGGCATTTACCTCCACGGATTACAATTGCAATGCCGCGATTATCTCGTAGCAGGTCCCTATAAAAGTCTTAAGAACTACAAACCGCAGGATTGGAATAAGATTGAGGTTATCGTAAAGGATAATGTGGCACGCTGTACCTGCAATGGAGAGATACTGGAAGAGGCACTCAAAATTCCGGTTAGAGGTCCTTTCGGGCTCGAGGCCGATCGAGGTCAGATGGAGTACCGGAATATACAAATCAAACCAATTAAATAAAGGACAAAATAATAATGAAGCTAAACTGGGGCCAAAGTATTTTCCTCTTCCTATTGATTTTTTTGACGCTTTTAGCAATTTTTGTTGTTTTTGCGTTGAGACAAAACAACGATCTGGTGACTGATGATTATTACGAAAAAGGTGCTGACTATACGCATCAAATGGAAATAAACAGCCGGTCAGCAATGTATGCAGATAGTATTCACATTCTGAATGAAAACCATTATTTAGTGGCCAGGTTTTCAAAATCGATGCGTCAGTTGGTCGATACGGTGGAGATCTATTTCTACCGGCCTTCTGATAAAAGATTGGATTTTAAATACACCTGGAAACTAAATTCGGACTCGGTAATTGTTAAAAGGGACCATTTTGTAAGTGGTCGTTTTAAAGTCAAATTTGAATGGATTCATGGCCTTAAGAGCTACCAGGTTGAAAAGGACTTTTTTATTGAATAGGTATGGAAATTTTAATTTCAGCTTTCGTTTTAGGATTAATGGGTAGTTTTCATTGCATTGGTATGTGCGGACCGATTGCATTGACTCTGCCGCTTAGGGGCAAAAACTTCTGGCAGAAAACGACAGGCGGACTACTCTACAACATCGGACGAACCATAACCTATGGAGTGATGGGCGCTTTCTTTGGATTAATTGGTCAGGGCTTTTATTTGCTTGGCTTTCAAAAAACGATCTCCATAACGATGGGTAGTTTCATGATCGCATCTGTACTGTTCCCACTTCTTTTTAAAAGCCGTATCCGCGGAAATTTCGAATTCTTTACCTCCCCACTGCGCCGCGCCATTCAACGACTCTTTAAAATGCGTTCTTACCTGGGACTTTTTCTGATTGGATTATTGAACGGATTGTTACCTTGCGGTTTAGTATATCTGGCAATTGCTGGCGCAATAGGAACAGGGAATTTTTATTCCGCGATTATATTTATGATCTTGTTTGGTTTGGGAACCCTTCCAATGATGCTGATAATTAACTGGTTGGGAAACTTGATCAGCAATGCCATCCGGAATAAAATCAACAAGGTGGTACCTTACCTTATTGTCATCATCGGCACCGTGTTTATCTTGCGCGGCCTGACATTGGGAATACCTTTCATTAGTCCACCTGCCGAAAAAATGACACCTTCATTACATGTGAACAAAATGACCACTGAGAGTGCGTCAGATGCTGTTAAACATTCCTGCTGTCAGCCAGACACAAAGGTCAAATGAAAATTGCAAAATGAAAATGAAAAAAATAAAACATGCAGCGCCTACTGCCAAATAATCTATCCATATCCAAACTGAATAATAATCCTTCATTTTTGGTATTTTGCACTTTTCATTTTGAACTCCCAATTTTACATTTTCTGATTACAACCAAAAACAATGCTAATTTTCTGGATACACTAATAATTGCTATTCCATGACAGACAACTCTTGTATCCATTGCGGGGCCGATTGCGGAAAAGATCCCGTCGTCTATGCACAACAAAAATTTTGCTGCTTTGGCTGTAAACAGGTTTACCAGCTGCTCAATGAAAACAAACTCCATCAATATTATACGCTTGAAAATACCCCGGGTGTTAAAATAGAAGATACGGGTCACACGGGAAAGTATGCCTACCTGGATAAGGAAGAGGTAAGACAAAAGATGTATGAATTTATTGAAGGTGAAGCAGCAAGACTCACCTTTTATATCCCCTCAATTCATTGCGTTTCATGCATCTGGCTGTTGGAAAATCTTTCGCGGCTAAACAAAGGAATAACCTATTCTTCAGTCAATTTTATTCGGAAAGAGCTGACCGTCAGTTTTAATACTACAATAATTTCATTGAGAGAAGTGGTTGAATTATTGGTCTCCATCCATTATATTCCCGATATCTCGCTAAAAACTCTCGATAAAAAGGAAATCCATTCGATTGACCGGACCTTATTCTATAAAATAGGAGTTGCAGGTTTCGTATTCGGGAATGTGATGTTGTATAGTTTGCCCGAGTATTTTAATGGTAAACCATTGGGAGATTCTTTGGGAACTTTTCTTCACTACATCGGCTTCGTCCTCACCATCCCGGTGGTTTTTTACAGCGGAAGCGATTATATTATTTCGGCATTGAAGAACCTGCGAAAAGGAATTGTCAACATTGATTTACCGATCGCCATGGGCATTCTGGCCTTGTTTTTTGTCACAAGCTATGAAGTGCTCACCTCCCGCGGTCCCGGATATTCGGATACACTCTCAGGGTTTTTATTTTTTCTTTTAATAGGGAAATGGTATCAAAGCAAGACCTATCAATCGCTATCGTTTGACAGGGATTATAAGTCCTATTTCCCTGTAGCAGTTACAAAAATTGAAAATGGAGTCTACTTCAGTGCCTTACTGGAGGAAATTAAGGTTGGGGACCTGCTCCTTTTAAGGAGTAAGGAACTGATACCTGCCGATGGAATTCTCATCGAAGGGAATGCATTAATTGATTACAGCTTTGTTACTGGTGAATCAGTTCCCGTTAAAAAGAATCCGGGTGATTTCGTGTATGCCGGAGGTATTCAAACCAGCGGAGCTGTCACAATTAAGGTGGAACGCGAGGTTAAACAGAGTCATTTAACACAGCTATGGAATCAGAATGAACCGGGTAAAGAAACAACACAACGCTCACTGACCAGCCTCATTGATGTCATCAGCATCTACTTCACAATTACCATAATTGCCATTGCCCTCTTTGGGTTTCTGGGCTGGCTGATTGTGGGAGACTTCAGAACTGCTATTCTGGTTTTGACATCCGTCCTTATTGTCGCCTGCCCATGCGCTTTGGCAATGTCGCTCCCGTTTACACTTGGTACTGCTATGCGAATCCTTGGAAACAAGGGGATGTACCTTAAAAATATACGCGTCATCGAAAAACTTTCGAGGATTGATACAATGGTTTTTGACAAAACGGGTACACTCACCAAACCTGATGAAAATAAAGTTCAATTTTCCGGATCACCTTTGACCGATTGGGAGTTACAGGCGGTCAAGTCATTAGTGCAACAGTCAACTCATCCCCTTAGCCAGGTGATCGACCGGCATCTGACATTTATTCAACCGCTTAAATCTGAAGGATTTATCGAGATGTCAGGGAAAGGGATTTTCGCTACCGTTGACGGAATTCCCGTCAGGTTAGGATCTCAGCTGTTTGCTGGTGAAGAAGATGCAGATGAAAATCATGCCGATTCCCGTGTATACGTCTCCTTCAATCAGAAAACTCAAGGTCATTTTATAATCAGTAATCAATATCGTCCCGGATTTAGCAAAGTTATCAGCCAACTAAACCAACAATTCGATTTGTACCTGCTTTCGGGCGATAACGAAGCTGAAAAAAGCTTTCTTCAGGAGCACTTTGGGAAAGAGAAGGTTTTCTTTAATCAACAGCCCCAACAAAAAAGGGAGTTTATTGACCAGCTCAACAGACAGGGAAAACATGTAATGATGACCGGAGATGGGCTCAATGATTCGGGAGCTTTTATGCAAAGTGATGTAGCCCTTTCAATTGCCGACGATATCTACCATTTTTCGCCAGCTGGCGATGCCATTATTGAAGCGGCACAGTTTCACCAGCTGACAGATTTTATCCGGTTTGCCCGCAAGTCACTGGTGGTAGTGAAACTTAGTTTTGCAATCTCATTTTTGTACAATATTGTTGGGTTGACTTTTGCACTTACTGGTCACCTGTCGCCCGTTGTTGCGGCTATTCTTATGCCGGTAAGCTCTGTCACAGTAGTTGCCTTTTCTACCTTTGCCACAAAATTACTGGCAACAAGGATCATACAGCGTAATTCATCGGAAGACATTTAACCGTTTCATTGAATTCACAGCATATGAATTTCAGCTTTTAGGATAAAACTGCTTTCGGTATTGTGCAGGAGAGTAGGTGGTGACTTTTTTAAAAACCCGTGCCAAATGAAACCTATCGCAGAATCCCGAAAGGCGGGCAATTTCATCAATTGGTTCAGCCGTATGATGGAGTAATATACTTGTTTTCCGGACCCTCCGCTCACGTACAAATTGCTGCGGAGGCATCCCTATCTCCTCTTTAAAGAATCGGGCAAAGGAGTTAACTGCCATGTTTGCCACTTTTGATAACCTTTTGTTGGTAAGCTCTTCAGGAATATGGTCCTCAATTTCCCTCAAAACATTCAGCATGCGTTGATCTGTAGTGGCAAGATTCCAGTACTCTTTCGAAATTCGGCTAACCGAAAGCATAATAATCTTGTATATTAACAGACTCGAAGGGACCGACAATTGCTCGTTATTTTGCTGCAGACTAAGCGAGAGTTCCTCAAGATCGTTTCGCAAATCCTGATACACTTCGAAGCAAAACAATTGGGGGGCAATAAAGTCGTATGGCATCCCAAGATTGAAATGAATAAACAGGTGTAAAACGGCGCCTTCATTCACTAAATCGGCCTCCTTCATCCCCTCTTCCATCCTTGCCCCTTCAAGATTGTAACCCGAAGGGGGTATCGTATTCCCTTTTAGCCAGCTCGAGAATGCCGTATACGGTGGAATCAGAATAATCTGGCCGGGAATCATTTCAATCGTCCTTCCTGCAAATGAGATGATTCCTCCGCTGCTCTTATTCCAGTAAATGCGCCAATATGGAAATGACATATTCCGGCTTTCCCAGTTTTTAAGCCACCAAAACCTGCAACATAACAGATTTATGTTTAACCCTGAAAAAAGTTGCGAGATATTCGACGGATCGCCCCTGTCGGGCACTTTTAAAAATTTCATTATGAATTGATCTGACTTCCTGAAATTAATATATACACAAAGGTATTATAAATACAGATATAAATAAGCGACCTTCATTTGACATTAATAAAGGTAATATTAAGTGTTAAAAAAATAGTGCAGTAGTGTTTATCCTATCTGCAGCATTTCAAAATATTTCTCAAAAAATTGTTTCAGATGTTTGAAATATACACATAAATAGTTTTCCGGTCCATTGTTGCCGGAATTGATTCACGCTATTTTTGGCAGGAAAAAAACAAAATAAACTTTTATCTTTGCTTCTAAACAAACAAACTCATGCTTAAAGGAATTTCCCCACTGATCAGCCCTGACCTTCTGGGCGTTTTATCAAGAATGGGCCATGGCGACGAAATCGTTCTGGCCGATGCTCATTTCCCGGGCGAAACATTTAATTCAAATGTGCTACGTGCCGACGGATTGAAGATCGCAGACCTTCTGGCAGGCATCCTGCCTCTTTTCGAACTCGACGCTTATGTCCCCCATCCGCTGGCAATGATGGCCGCAGTTCCTGGTGATACACTCGATCCTCTTGTCGAAGAAGGTTACCTCAAAAGTATTCATCAGACCAACCCGACTGTTCCATCAATTGAACGCATCGAACGATTTTCATTCTATGAACGTGCAAAAAGTGCATTTGCTGTTGTGATGACAGGCGAAACAGCTAAATACGGAAATATTATTCTTAAAAAAGGGGTTACTCCAATACTTTAAACTAATTAGCAAAATGGTCAAAAAAGCAATTTCACTTATTAAAAGTGAGGATGGGAAATCTTATCTCATCCCTTTTGTTCTCGTTACCAGTCTCTTTTTCCTGTGGGGTTTTGCCCATAGCTTACTGGATGTTCTGAACAAACATTTTCAGGATATTCTCCATGTTTCAAAGGCGCAATCAGGACTTGTACAGGCGGCTGTCTATGGCGGTTACTTTTTAATGGCAATTCCTGCAGGGATGCTTATGAAACGTTTCGGATACAAAAAGGGAATTATTTTTGGACTTTTACTTTACGCTTTCGGGGCATTTCTTTTCTATCCGGCAGTTCATATTCAACAATTCTGGGCATTTCTTACTGCCTTGTTTATCATTGCTTTAGGACTTACCTGTCTTGAAACTGCAGCGAATCCCTACTCTACAGTGCTGGGACCAAAAGAATCCTCAGCACAGCGACTAAACCTGTCACAGTCATTTAATGGATTGGGCTGGATCGTAGGACCGCTTGTTGGCAGTGTTGTACTCTTTGGTGTTACCGATCCTCATGCAGATCAGTTTGCATCACTTGCAATCCCCTATATCGGAATCGGGATAATTGTTTTACTCATCGCCCTGGTTTTCGTCAGAACCAAGCTCCCGGAAATCAATGAAGCTCAGATTGAACATGTTGAATTCACAGAAGCTGAAGAGAAGGACGAAGCCACCGGTTTTAAATCACTTTTTCATTACCGTCATTTCATCTGGGCAGTTGTGGCACAGTTTTTTTATGTTGCGGCTCAGACCGGTGTCAACAGCTTTTTTATCAACTATGTTTTCGACATTTTTAAATCGATGGAAACCGGACACGTTATCGGCCAGGGATTTCTGACAGGAATCCTCCATCTGGTAGGAGGAGATAAACCGTTGAATGAAGATCTTTATAAAACGACGGCCGGTATCGTTCTTTCCATAGGGGGAATGGGTCTTTTCACAGTCGGACGATTTGTCGGAAGTGCTCTGATGGGATATTTTAAACCCAACCGTCTGCTGCTGATCTACTCACTGGCCTGTATTATTCTCACAGGAATTGTGATTTCAGGTGCCGGAGCGGTAGCCGTGATTTCACTTTGTTTGATTTACTTCTTTATGAGCATCATGTTCCCGACGATTTTCGCACTCGGACTTCGTGATCTTGGAAGCCATACCAAACGGGCCTCATCCTTCCTGGTTATGGCCATCGTGGGTGGTGCAATATTCCCTGCCCTGATGGGATACATTGCCGATGTAAGCACCATGAGCATAGGATTTTTCGTTCCTCTGATCTGTTTTACTTTTGTATTCTCTTTCGGAGTATACGGGTACAAGACAAATTATAAGAAAGTTGCTGTATAACACAAATTATATCTGAAATGAAACGGAATCTCTTAATTATTTTGGCAATGGCATTTACAATTAATGTATTTGCCCAATCAAAACCTGATAAGATGGATTGGTATAAAGAGGCAAAGTTTGGCCTTTTTATCCATTGGGGTGTCTATTCTGTTCCCGCTGGGGTCTATAAAGGGAAAGATATTGAAGGGATAGGTGAATGGATTATGAGTAGCGCAAAAATCCCCAAAGCGACTTACCAGGAGTATGCCAAACAGTTTAATCCGGTAAAATACAATCCCCAGGCATGGGTGAAAATGGCCAAAGACGCCGGCATGAAATACCTCGTGATCACTTCCAAACACCATGATGGGTTTACCCTCTTCAATACAAAAGCTTCGAAATGGAATATCGTTGATGCAACACCTTACGGAAAAGATTTGCTTAAGCCACTTGCTGATGAATGTCACAAGCAGGGGATCAGACTTGGTTTCTATTATTCCCAGGCCCAGGATTGGAACAACACCGGTGGTAGTGCCTGTTCAGGTCACTGGGATAAAGCACAGGATGGCTCCATGGATGAATACCTTGATAAAGTGGCCGTTCCCCAGGTAAAAGAGATACTGTCGAACTATGGACAGGTGGACATCCTCTGGTGGGATACCCCTTGTGATATGACGAAAGAGCGGGCTGAAAAATTTCTACCGGTTCTGGCTAAATATCCCAACCTGATTACCAATAACAGATTAGGTGGCGGTTATAATGGCGATACCGAAACTCCCGAGCAATTTGTTCCCGCAACAGGATTCCCTGGTCGTAACTGGGAAACCTGCATGACCATGAACGACACCTGGGGATTCAAATCGAAAGATAACCACTGGAAATCAGCAAAGGAAATTGTTCAGACGTTGATCGATATCGTGAGTAAAGGGGGAAACTACCTTTTGAATGTAGGACCAACATCCGAAGGTCTGGTGCCGCAACCAAGTGTTGAACGACTGGCAGAGATAGGCAAATGGATGAAAATTAACGGAGATGCCATTTATGGAACAACCGCCAATCCATTCAGTTTCCTCCCATGGGGAAGATGTACCCAAAAAGGGAACAAACTCTACCTCCATATTTTTGAATGGCCTGTAAGCGGAAAAATATCTTTGCCTCTGCAAAATAAGATTTCAAAGGCTTACCTCCTTTCAGATCCTAAAAAAATGCTTTCTGTAGAAAAATCAAAGACCAAAAATACAATCACGCTCACAGGGGAAGTCCCGGACAAAATAGCTTCCGTGGTGGTGCTTGAGCTGAGCAGTGCGCCCGAAGTGCTCCCTTTGCCATCTGCAGGAAAATCAGGCAAAGCGTCCTCAGAAACAGAGGGAAACGGAGTAAAAAATCTATTCGACGGTAACCCGAAAAACAAGTGGCAACCAAAAGCTGAAGATAAAGAGCGTTGGGCAGAAGTTGACCTCGGTGAAGCGATTGCCATTGGTGCATTTTCGGTTGTTGAACCCTGGCATCCATGGGATAACAAAGGACAGAAACTCGAATTTCAATTTAAATCGGGAGATAAATGGGAAGTTGCTTCAACAGTCAGCACAAACGGAACAGGCCATACGGCTTCTTTCAAACCCGTTTCTGCACGCTATTTCCGGATTAAAATTGTCGAGTCAAAAGAACCAATATTGAACGAATGGATACTTTTCAGGGCTGATTAATTAACAGATACAAATAATTTTTTATATCAAATGGATTACAACTCCGCGCTTTATCCGGACAACAAGGATTTTGCGCGGATTTGTTTTTAATTTTGGAGAAATTTAATCATTAAAAAATATAGATGATGAAAAAACTAACATTCGCTACAATCT
>Ga0209697_10010091_pt1 | contig 10282 bp, 5 predicted proteins | sample AliMusrvi5mmetaG_FD_184115 | JGI IMG/M metagenome (GOLD analysis project Ga0209697, IMG submission 184115) | Freshwater lake bacterial and archeal communities from Alinen Mustajarvi, Finland, to study Microbial Dark Matter (Phase II) - Alinen... | ecosystem: Environmental > Aquatic > Freshwater... | reverse complement strand
TATAGAGACTGGTGAATCGGTAAAAGTGGAAAATTATATTTCCAAAGACGGAAAACTCCTGTTCTCGTTTGATTTTAAGCCATGGGAAGCGTTTTACTTACTATTTGAAGAGGGTAAAAGCGCCTCCAGTAATGTGATGATAACATCTAATACACTTGATGGGGCAAAGGTGAATGTAAACAATGATAAATTGATTGTGTCTGGCTGGGCAGATCCACGAAAGGATAATTATTACACGTTAAAATATTCCAATGGGGCAGAATCTAAAAGTGATATTAAAATCACTGATGCCCTATCTCCCATTACAATAGGTGAAGATTGGACATTTCAGGCAGTTGACAAGCAGTTGGATGATAAATGGACTGATAAAGTGAAGGAATCAGTGATCGATATCCCGGTAATGAGATTCTACGCAAATTTAGATAATAAAAAATGGGATTTAAGCTCTCCTGGTTTCGATGATTCACATCTTCCGGAAGTAAAAATAATGGATCGGTTCAGTGGAATAAAAGGGGCAAAAAGGTACCTGAGTGAATGGAATGCATCCAGGATAATCGGTTACGAAACCATTTTGCATATAACCCCATTTGAAGGGAGGAATGTTACTTTCAGAAAGGTATTTGAATTAAATGGCCTGGTTCAGAAATCGATTTTCAAGATTTCTGCCGAGCCTTCTTACACTCTTTTTGTAAACGGTGTAAGAGTGGGTTCCAACTCAAATATAGCAGAAGTGCTTACTTACGATATTGCACCTTATCTGCGAAAGGGCAAAAATGAGATCATTGTTGAAGTTCCCCGTCAAATCGGATTAATAGCCGAAGGAAGTATAGAGACAAATACAGATTTTATCATTCTGAATACCGATGATTCATGGGAAGCTGAGTTAGATGGTATTTGGAGGGATGCTGAGGTTCACAGTAAACCGTCGCTGAACAGTTGGAAAGATATAAATTTCAGCACAAAGGATATTGTATTTCCTGTGGAGTGCTGGTACAGGCAACAATTACCCACCGGCGCCGTTGAGCTGATCCTACCCAACCGATCAGGTAGTTTCACCTATTATTTGAATGGGAAATTACTGAAAGAACGTAATGGAAAAATAGAATTACCAAAGGTTAAAGACTACGGGAAGCAAATTTTAGCTATAAAAGCTGTTGTGAACAATTATAATGATGGTTTACTGGTGCCTGTAAAAGCAGTTTGCAGAGAAGTAAACATTAAACTTGCTTCGTGGAAAGATTTGGGGCTAAATTGGTTTTCAGGCAGAGCTATTTACAAAAATGAATTTGATTTTTCGTATGACATTGACAGCAATAAATACAGGTTTATACTGGATCCGGGAGATATAAAGTGGTTTTCGGAGATATGGTTCAATGGTAAACTGGTAAAATATTCTCCTTTCGGCGATCATAAAGCAGATATCACTGAATTCATCAAAAAAGGTAAAAACAAAATAAGCATCATCGTGTCAAATCTAAGGGCGAATGAAACGATTTGGGATATGCCTGATCAAAGACTTACAGAACAAGTTGAAGATACAAAAAACTGGAACAGATGGTTCCAACAAGGCGCGACATTAAGAGAGAAGGGAAAATTGGAGTCAGGTCTTTTGGGTCCGGTCAGACTAATACCCATGAAATATGTCGAGTGGAAATAGGCAATTCAATTAATGAAAAATGAAAAATGAAAAATAAAATTGCAGGTGGATTTGAAAAATCAATTACTACTGGGGTGAAGGTCAAAAAATTGGGCAGGGTATTATGTGTGTGATGATGACAACCAGAAAATATATACCATCGTTGCTATTCAAAAAGGGAATAACTGCACCTATAAAACAAAGGGCTACTCCCTTTATACCTTTCAGTCCCTTGACTTTTACAATAGAAAAGAGATTTTTGACAATGCTGTTCATAACACTAAAACAATAAAAAATGAAAAGGAGAAATTTTATAACCATTGGTGCAACTACCCTCGGGGTATTTCCTGCTTTGGATTTTTCAGTCTTTGAAAATCCCAGCCAATCCAAACCAGCATGGCTCATCGAACTTATTAAGTTGAATGATGCTGATATTGAAAAAATCAAAGGTGTACAGGTCAGTGACAAGTCGTTAAAATCATTTGGCGCTATATTGGATGGGGATGAAATACCAAGTCCGCAGAGTTCAGGCAATTTTATTTCTATATTGGCTGGTGCAATTTCAAGTCCCGAATCTGCCTTTTTTCAGTCGTCTGATTTATTGAAGAAAATAGGATCTGCAATTCAGTATTTACTAAATGTTCAACATTCAGACGGAACTATTGACCTTCTGAGCACTAATTTTCACTCTCCTCCTGATACTGCTTTTAGTGTTGAAAAACTAGCTACTACTTATAGTTTGTTAAAAAGTGCGCCGATCAAAGGTTCAGAAGTGGTACTTGATGCCTTAAAGACCTATTTGTTAAGGGCAGGGGAGGCACTTATTGTCGGAGGAATTCACACACCCAATCACAGGTGGGTTGTTTCCGCTGCCTTAACCAAACTTAATGATTTGTGGCCGGACGCACGTTATATCAACAGGGCAGAAGAATGGTTGAGGGAACATATTGATATAGATGCAGATGGTCAATACACTGAGAAAAGTACCGGAGGATATTCCCCTCTTGTCAATCGTGTATTAATAACTATGTCAAAAGGTTTGAAAAGGCCTGAGATATTGGATGCTGTGCGAAAAAATCTGACAATGACAATGTTTTACATTCATAATAACGGAGAAGTTGTGACTGAGGCATCGAACAGGCAGGATAAAGGGACTATCGGGACTTTGGAGAGTTATTATTACTCATACCGTTATCTTGCATTACTCGATAAAAACGGTGAATACGCTGCAATGTGCCGTCTGATCGAAAAAAACTGCTTCCCGAAACTTGTTCACAGCCTTGATCTCTTTTTGGAAGACACAACCCTATGGAACGAACTGCCAGACAGCAAAGTATTGCCTGTCAGTTATTCAAAAGAATTCCCTTTTTCTGGTGTGGCCCGTATTCGAAGAGATAAATGGGATGCTACTCTTCTGTCGAATAATCCTGGCTGGCTGACTTTTCACAAAGGTGAAGCGGTATTACAGGGTATGCGCATCGCAGCTTCATTTTTTGGGAAAGGACAGTTTCAATCAGCAGAAATTCATAAGGAAGGAGAGTCATGGATACTGTCTAACAAATTAGAAGGACCTTATTATCAACCGTATCCGAAAGACCAAATAGACCCTGCCGGAGACCTCGGCAAAATGCCACAGAGCAATCGCCGTCATAGTGAAGTCCAATATCTCGAAACTATAATAAAAATTACTGAAATATCCGGAGGTATAATTGTAGATTTCAACATGAAAGGGACTGAAGGAGTACCGGTTACCCTTGAACTCATTTTCAGGAAAGGGGGGAAATTTACAAAAGTTCAACCGTGCGCTTCCAGACCAGAAGCCTACCTTTTTAATGAAATTAAAGGCAGCTATACAATCGGACAGGATACCATATATTTTGGTCCGGGTAAATCAGAACACAAAGGTATTCAATTGAGAGGGGCACTACCGGCATTTGATACACCAACTGTATATTTAACTGGTTTTACACCTTTTAAACATTCCATTACCCTGACCTGATGGTGTATTTAATTTTATGAAAAATCTAAAAAGGACAATTTTGAAATTTAGTGTTTGAAATTTAGGTGTTTAATAATATTATCATTCTGCCTTATACTTTTCCCCGCTCTTCGGGATAGGCACTAAAAGCCCTGCTCCCTTGGATATGTCATCCAGGGGTAACAGAATAGAAATTTGCGTTTCCCGTTTCCATATTTTTTTTTCGTGGATTTGTTTCAGAACAAGGAAATCAGGTCCTTACTGATGCTGATAAAGATCAATAAACTTATTAGTGTAGTCAACCATAAAGAGAAGCATATTTATAAAACCTTTAGAAATTACTTCAGTCACAAACATAATTGGAGACCAATGCAAACCTTGTTTTGATTGGCATAAGAACAAAGTAAGGAGGCAAACATGAGGATCAACACGAGAGTGTATGGGCACGGTGCGTACGTCTAATTCAAATATCAGATATAAAGGGGTATGCACCCACCTTGTGCAAAGAAAAACAGAAGGTTCAATCCATGGAGTTATACTAATTTGGCAACTAATCAATGGCTTTTGCTCATACACCGGAATATTTTCGGTTCACAAAATTTAAATTGTATTTTTAGGAATTAATAAAGATTAGAATGAGCGCTTACAAATTTAGTATTGTGTTTTTATTGTTACTAGGTAGTTCGTTACCAGACTACGCTCAGCAGGAGAAAGATTCTCGGTTACATCCCATAGGAAATAGCTGGGGTTTTTACCAGGATAGTGATACCACACAAAAAAAACGGGTATTGTTAATTGGTGACTCGATTTTAGGTGGATATCTTGAATGGGTCAAAAATGCGCTTGGAAGCAATGTCTCTGTCGATTATTGGATAACCGGATTGAATGAGAGAAGTGCCGAACTTTTTCCCTATCTGAGACAAATTATGCTGCATGGTCCATATGATGTAATTCATTTCAATATCGGCCTGCATGGATGGGCAAAGGGACGAGTGGAGGATAGCCAATACGCGACAATTATGCAGCAATATGTCAGCATTCTAAAGAAAGGTTCACCCAAAGCCTGCCTGATCTGGGCGACAACAACCCCTGTGACCGTGAAAGGAGAACCTTCAAAACTCAACGACGAGATCACTCCGATCATTGTTCGACGAAACAAAATGGCGCTAAAGGTCATGAAGAAAAATCATGTAAAAGTTAATGATTTGTATTCACTCATGCAGAAAAATCTGTCAATGGCTCTTGGAGATATGTTCCATTGGAGGCAGGAAGGGGTAAAACTGGAAGGTAATGCAGTAGCCGGAATAGTGAGGAAAAATCTCAGCAAATAAGTAATACGAATATTTATTGTCGTATTTGTTTATTTCTTCCTGTGACCTCCCCTAACCCCTCCAACGGAGGGGGATGGAGGAGAAAGATGGAGATAACCTACTGTATTTCTTTTAGATGTTACCAGAAGTCTCCCCTTTGGGGAGATTTAGAGAGGTCAAAAGCAGAGATTTTAAATGCGACATCATATCTTTGGTATTACTTAGTTACCAATATAAAAGTTTATTTATGAAAAAGCTTCAAATAATTTTATGCGCACTTTTGGTAAGCCTTACCGGTGTTGCGCAGAGCAGGTTACCGAAACTGATTGATTTGGCTAAAACCACTTTCGAAATGGTTAAGCTCGACCCGACTGACCCCTCTCCTGATTGTGAATGGATGGGAGGTAATGCATTAAACCTAACTGCCAAATCAATAAAGTGTTCATTATGGGGTCCCCCCGATATTATCACTCTTAGTCTTAGTAAAAATGATGTTTGGGATAGGCGCTACTTTTGTAAGCCCGTTTTAAAACTCCAACAAATGATTGATAGCGTTCAAAATGGGAACTGGAACCAACATTATTATAATACCTATAATGCCTACGATTTCCCTTGCCAGAAACCAGTTGGACAGATACAAATCCGTTGTCCTGAATTAAGAAATGCCCAGGCACCGGAGGCTAAATTGGCGATGTCGGATGGGATTGTTACCATCACTGCTGTCGATAGCATTGCTTCGCTCAAGATGAAATTTGCGAATATGATGACCAAAGATGTAATGATTCTCAGTGGTGAAGTAAAGGGAATTCCGGAATTGACAATTCGGCTGTACCGGCATTTCGACATCATAAAGAGTGGTGGAAGATGGTGGACCGGAGGAGGTCAACCTTTGAAAGGATTTGACTACACTGCCTATAAAGGTAAAGATGATCCATTAAAACCACCAACCTCGGGAGTCGAGGGGAAAATAGTATGGGTCCGTCAGGACATGCCTGCTGAAAAAACATTTCCCAAAGGTTTTTCTTACTTGTTTGCTGCAATTCTTAAAGAAGGCAAAGCAACTTTCGCAACAAAAGAAGGCTATGACCTTGCATCTAAAATGGAAATAAGCGAAGTACATAAAGAAAAATTAGGAGCAAACAGGTTTCAAGGTTATTTACCGAAATACGAGCTGATAAACAAGGCAATGGGGGTCGCAGCAGATATAAATATTAAAAGCAATACTTTTTGTGTTGTTTTCACTGTTATTACCACCCTTGATTTACAGGAAGGGCAATCTTTGCTTGATGTAGCAAAAAAACGCTTAGCTGATCGAAAAGGAGGCAGGGACCTTTTTGCTGAAAACAAACGTTATTTCGATGATTTATACACGCTACGCGAAAAGGGCAGAATAATAGTTGCCGGGAGCAATAAAGATGAGGATATTGTAAAGAATGCCTTCCGTAGTTGGACTCAGGAGCATAGCGGCTCTACCGCTACTGATCCGGAACGATTTCAATGTGATCAAAGTTATACTTTTATGGAGTGTGATTATGCACCATGGCATGGCGATATTCATTTTAATGAAGTTGAGTCTACCTCGTATTGTGTAACCAACCAACTCGACAGGTTGATTATATGGGAAAAAATATTAAAAATGGGACTCCCTTTGGCAAAAAAGAATGCAAAAGATGTTTATGGATTGCCGGGAGCTTTTTACGGCTTATCATTCATTCCGGTTTTAAGTGATGATATTTTCCACGGACATGAAGTATGGGAACAAAGCATGGAGATGACGGCACAAAGTCTGAGAGTACCCTGGTTATGCTATGAATATTCCGGAGATATTGAATACTTAAAACGCACCTGGGAGGTTTTAGAGGAAAGTTGCAGGTTTTATAAAGCCTATTTATCCCGGATGGATGATGGCAAACTACATGTTTACCCTACGGTTTCTGCCGAACAACGTGGTTTTACAAAAAAATTAGAGGAAAATATGGACTCAATGTCCGCATTATCGCTTATCTCATGGTGTTTACGTGCAGGTACGGAATGTGCACGATTGTTAGGGAAAGAATCAAATGAGACAAAGTCATGGGCAATAGCCGCTAACGAGATGGCACCATATCCCGAGTGGAATGTGGATGGAAAGCAGGTTTTTACAGATATGAGAAATTGTCCTCTGGTAAAATACTGGCCCTGTCCACAAACATATCCTGTTTTAATGTCCGATGATATTAATCTGGATAGCCCTCAGGAGATAAAAGAAAAAATGAAGAACACCCTTAATGTTGTGAAAGAAGGTACAGATGGATTTTATTATGCGGATAAAGCAAAATATGTACTGGCCTACACCAAAGGAACTACAGCAGAACATTTGCTTAACAGTAGAAGCGGAGATGCCTTTTTATTTCCGGCTGTTACAGAAAGCGCAAAAATGGGATTTAAAGATTTTCTTGCTAAAGGGGGCTTCGAAATTTCAGCACAATATGAAAATCAACGCGCTGATAATATCGCTGTAACTTCTTTGGCTGGAAACAGATGCTGTCTGGTTTTGCCACAGCGATTAAATAAAGTTGATATTTACGATAAGACTGACCATAAAAAGGTCCCTTCTACGATAATTCCTGCGCAAACTGAAAAACGCGAACGAATTGCATGGCAGACTCAAAAAGGGCATAAATATACCGTGAACGCTTATTAATTGAAAATGGTCAGTTGAGGTGATAAAATTAAATTATATACAGATGAAATACCCACGAGAATATGTTTACACCAACCAAAAATGAATATGTGGGTATTCCATCTGGCCGTTAAAAAATAAAACAATAACCAGATGAAATACAAGTATTTAATTCTTCTTCTTGGCTTTTATTGGCCCACTGATTCTTTCAGTTTCCCAGGTGAAAAATTATCGCTGGAGAAAATTAACAGGAAAAAAATTCTGGGGAATAATATCAAATCCTACTTAAACGGGGTATTTGCGTCCCGGGAACCGGAACTTATAAATAATACAAAAGGATTTCCAGGATACCCTGACGGCCTCATACAATCGAAAAATCCATATTATTTTCCGAATGGAATTGGCGATAATGGTTCTGATTTTACAATCGGAGCAGTGATGCTTAAAAAGGTATGGGTAATTTTTTTAAAGGCTTAATCGGAGGGATCGCAATATACAACAGGGCTTTGACGGATGAAGAACTACTTGGAATAGGATCTCTCTGAATACGGCTGAGGTATCAACGATATTTTATTACAGGCAAACATTAATGAGTTTTTTAATATCAATTTCTTAAATACAAGAATTATGTCAAAAGAAGGAAACAAAGAGGTGAGCAGACGTCAGTTTTTAGGTTATTCCGCACTTGGTCTGGCTGGATTGACGATCCTGCCAAGCTGGACAATGGCCAACGGAGTACGTATTGCCCCCAGCGACAGGGTTGTTTTGGGATTTATCGGTCTGGGCAGACAAGGTTGTTCCGACTTTAACAGCTTTTCAAGCTGTCCCGGAGTGCAGGTTGTAGCCTGTTGCGATGTGGAGTCCATAAAACGCGAACGTTTCAAAGGTAAGGTCGAAGCCTGGCAGAAATCGCAGAACATGGCACCTCGGTGTGACCGGTATGAATTTTACGAAGAGTTGCTGGAACGAAAGGATATCGATGCCGTTTCCATCGCAACGCCCGACCATTGGCATGCCCTGACATCAATACACGCCTGCCAGAGCGGAAAAGATGTTTATGTACAGAAACCATTGGCTTTCACCATTCGCGAAGGTCACGAAATGGTAAAAGCCGTCCGTGGGAATAACCGCGTGCTGCAGATTGGGAGCCAGCAACGTTCAAGCAAGGAGTTTCAGCAGGCGATCGCACTGGTGCGCGCAGGTGCCATCGGACATATCGAAACAATCTATGCAAAAGTGGGTGATCCTCCAAAACCACTGAACCTGCCTGAGCAGCCGATTCCGGCAACCTTGAACTGGAACAAATGGATGGGGCCGCTGAATGATCCGCTGATCCATTATCACCCCGACCTCTGCCCTCCTGTTACACTCGATCCTGTTCAGGACGAAAAACTGTGGGGTGCATGGCGCTGGTACAGGGAAACAGGAAATGGATTCACCGCGGACTGGGGTGCCCATATGTTCGACATTGCCCAGGCTGCCATTGGCATGGATGGTTCGGGTCCCTGCGAATTTATTCCCAAAGGATACAATAATGCACAGTATCTCACCATGAAATATCAGAATGGGATCGTAATGACAGAACAATCTTTCAGAGAAGAGGGTGGCAATGGAATCAAATTTAATGGCACCAAAGGTTGGCTGAAAGTAGCACGCGGCTTTATTGAATGTTCCGATCAGTCATTAATTAAAAAAGAGGAGAAAAAAGTTGGTGAAGGGCAGTACGAGGTAAGCTCACCACATATGCAAAACTTTATCGATTCTGTTCGTTCGCGCAAAAACCCGATCGCTCCGGTTGAAGTCGGATGCAGCACCAGCACACTTTGTTGTCTGGGCAATATCGCTACTGAATTGCAGCGACCAGTTAAATGGGATCCTGCCACCTTAAGTTTCGGTGATGATCAGGAAGCTGCTTCTCACCGGCTTTACAATTATCAATACAGAAGACCTTATTCATTATAGTCAATCGTTTCTTATCTAATACTTCACATGATATTACAAATGAAAAAACAAATTTTGACCATATCACAAACCGGAACCGGATGTACCGGAATCAAAGCATTGGCACTTCTGGTTCTTGCCATTCTAAGTATAAATTCAGTTACATCGGCTTCAGGAAAACAAGGTTCCAAATTCGGGGGAGTTCAGGTTGGTGCAATCACGTACAGTTACCGCAGTATGCCCGACCAGTCAGTTTCTGCTATCCTGAATTATGCGCTCCAATCCGGTTTAAGCTCTGTGGAATTGATGGGAGGAGCTCCGGAACAATATGCAGGTATTCCTGATTCAAAGGATCCGCAGGTTATCCGGAAATGGCGCACAACGGTTTCGATGGAGAAATTCAAAGAGATCCGTAAAATGTTTAACGCCAAAGGGGTAAAAATCGATATTCTCAAACTGGGCGATAGTAAATGGTCTGACGAAGAGATTGATTATGCATTCAATGCATGTAAAGCAGTAGGAGCAAGAGGAATTACCATGGAGATTTCGGAAGAGGCAGGCAAACGCATGGCTCCATTTGCTGATAAGCATAAGCTCTTAGTGATTTTTCACAATCATGGACAACCGGGAGACCCGAAATTTAGTTTTGACAAAGCGCTTGCCTTTGGCCCCAGACTGATGCTCAACTTCGACGCAGGCCATTACTTCGGCGCCACAGGATTGAATCCGTGTCTGCTGATTGAGCGGCTTCATAA
>Ga0209697_10010086_pt1 | contig 10285 bp, 10 predicted proteins | sample AliMusrvi5mmetaG_FD_184115 | JGI IMG/M metagenome (GOLD analysis project Ga0209697, IMG submission 184115) | Freshwater lake bacterial and archeal communities from Alinen Mustajarvi, Finland, to study Microbial Dark Matter (Phase II) - Alinen... | ecosystem: Environmental > Aquatic > Freshwater... | reverse complement strand
TAGTTATTTTTTTTAAGGATATTATTTAGAAGAGTATCAATAATTTTTCATAATAATGTGTTCCGTAGGTAAGGAGGTAGTCATGAAAAAACAGTCAAGAAATTTATGAATGTTTATGTCATAACCGCGCTTATTGGATTTTTCTCATTTTTATATATACTCTCATTTGCAGTTATTAACGGCAATATATCCAAAGGCTCAAGTGTAGAGATCAAAAGAGCCATGCTGGAAAAACAAAAGATGGAAAGAATACGAGAGAAGTGACTTTACTATTTCACTATATTTACAACTTTTAAAGTCACATAAAGTTTTTTATCTTTTTCTGCTATGGACATATCTGTGTCTATTGGCTTTTTTTCTTTGATCAAAGTACCTTGTAAAGAATGAAGCACGTGGATGTAGTTTTGCTGCATCGGAAGGGTTATCTTATTGATATGATCTTTAGCTGCCATATCAGCGAGAAGTCCTACAACACAATAATACATACTTTTATTTATGGAACGTTGCACCATATAATCATGCATAATAGAGATATTTTTTTCTAATACCTCTTTTTCCTCATTATTTAAAAGTCTGTTGGTATGTGCTCTTTGTAAATCTTCATCAAGAAGCTCCTCAACCTCATGGTCCGTCGCGTTAATGAGCTTATCAAAATCTGGACATCTTCTTTGTAAGATAGTCATAATTTCATCATTACTAAGATGTTTTTCCAAAGTATGAGTATAAGTTTTATCTTCTATATAGTCATGATCCAATGCTTCTAAAAGCTGCGCGGCAATATCAAGATAAACATATTTATCCTCTTTATTTGTATCAAAACAAATTCCTGTATGTGAAATAATAGCCTTTGGACCTGCATATTTAATAGTCATAAAAATTCCTCTATTTAATTCTTACATGGAAAGAGTAAAAACTCTTTACGCCATATTCATTCCACCGTTTACTTTCAACGTTTCACCTGTGATATAACTTGAATGGTCTGAAAGTAAAAATGCCGTTGCTTCAGCTACTTCTTTTGCATGTCCAAAACGTCCCATAGGAATTTTTGATGTAAATGAACCTTTGACCTCATCACTTAAAATATCTGTCATCTCAGTTGCGATAAAACCTGGAGTAATGGAGTTATAACGGATGCCGCTTGATGCTGATTCTATAGCAAAACTTTTTGTCATTGCTATAACGCCACCTTTACTTGCCGCATAATTTGTCTGTCCGCCATTTCCAGTTTCGCCAACAATTGAGGAGATATTGACTATTGAGCCAAATTTTTTCTTTCTCATCACTTTCATCGCTTCACGACATCCGATAAATGTAGAGGTAAGATTTGCATTGATAACACTCATAAAATCTTCCACCTTCATGCGAAGAGCCAATTTGTCATTTGTGATACCAGCATTGTTTACAAGATAAGCAAGCTCTCCATCAGCATCCACGATAGTCTTGATAGCATCCACAAATGCATCTTCATCACTGACATCAAAACCAATCACTGCTGCAACTCCGCCAGCCTCTTCTATTAATGCTTTTACAGCATCTGCTTCTGCAGCACCACTTCTATAATTGATCCAAACTTTTAAGCCATATGTTGCCAAAACTTTTGCTATTTCCGCACCAATTCCACGACTTGCACCTGTAACTAAAACATTTTTTCCGCTAAATTTCATAATTATTCCTTAATTTTATTTCACAAAATGAAGGAAACCCTTCATTTCTAATAGTCCAAGAAAGGAACAAAGTCCCTTTCCTTTCGCTTTCGCCGCTGAGACGACTGAAGCTTGACTCCTTTGGAGTCAGAACTAAGTCTCTTTGACATTAAATCAATGCGTGATCCATCTCTACTGGCACTTCAAGATCCATCAGTTTTAAAACTGTCGGTGCAATATTATTGAGTCCGCCTGGATCAACTTTTATAACACCCTCGGCCATCACAAAACACCATACTTTTCCAACCGTATGATTTGTAAGTACATTGCCTCTTACATCTTTCATCTCTTCACAGTTTCCATGATCTGAAGTGATAACTAATGCATAATCTTTCTCTTTAGCTTTTGCCACAATACGTCCAAGCTGTTCATCAACAGTTTCTACAGCTTTTATCGCCGCTTCAAAATCACCAGTGTGTCCCACCATGTCACCGTTTGCAAAGTTAACAACAACAAAATCATAATCATCTTCCATCGCTTGCACTACAGCATCTCCAACAGCAGGAGCGCTCATCTGTGGTTGCATATCATATGTTCTTACATTTGGACTTGGAATCAAAACACGCGTTTCATTCAAACAAGGCTCATCAATTCCGCCATTTAAGAAGAAAGTCACATGCGCATATTTTTCTGTCTCTGCCGTGTGTAATTGACGAAGCCCATTTGCCGATATCACTTCAGCAAGCGTATTCTTTGGAGAATCTTTTCTAAAAAGAACAGGATAGGCAAAACTTTTATCATACTCGGTAATCGTTGCTAGATTTACGGGAATGTGCTTTCTTTCAAATCCTTCAAAATCTTTATTGCCGATTACCGTTGCAAGTTCACGCATCCTGTCACTTCTAAAGTTGATAGTCAAAACACTATCACCTTCAACAAAGCCATCATAACCATCAAATGCCGTAGGTTCGATAAACTCATCCGTAATGTTATTTGCGTACGAGTTTTCTATATAGTCCTCAACGCTATAATCACTTTTTGGCGTCGCGTTTACTATCGCGTTATAGCCAGCTTTTACTCTTTCCCAACGGTTGTCTCTATCCATCGAATAGAAACGTCCGCCGATTGTCGCTATCTTCACATTATCACCAATATGCGCTTGAACTTGGTGTAAGTAAAGTGTCGCAGATGTTGGAGAAACATCACGTCCATCAGTGATAAGGTGTAAAAATACCTCTTTGCCTTGCGATGATGCAAGATCTGCTATCCCCATAAAGTGATCAATATGCGAGTGTACACCGCCATCACTCATAAGACCGATAAGATGGATTCGTTTTGATTTTTTGAGTAGATTTTTAAACTCTACATTATCTCCAAAAGTATGTTCATCGAGAGCCAAAGAGATCTTTACAAGATCTTGGTATAACACCCGTCCGCTTCCTATAGTCATGTGTCCAACTTCAGAGTTTCCCATCTGGCCATGTGGAAGTCCAACGCTTAGACCAAAAGTATCTATAAGTGAATGTGGTACGCTTTTAAAGAGTGCATCGTAAGTCGGTTTTTTAGCATTATAAAATGCGTTGTACTCTGTTTTATCGGAATACCCTATACCGTCTGTGATAACTAAAACTGCTTTTTTAGACAATCTATCCCCTTTTTATTTGTTGTTGTTGTAAAAAATATTTTAACAAAAGATTGGGACGATTATACTATAATCTCATTTTAAAATTTATTTAGGAATTTGCCTTGCTTTATTGGATACACCTACATTTTAATATTAATATACTTGGATACATCACCATTCGCGCTGGAATTGCCTTTGTTTTAGGTTTAGCTCTCACACTTTTTTTAATGCCACGATTTATCAGATGGGCAAAAGGAAGTTCAAGTGTGCAACCTATCAATGAATGGGCGCCTGAGGCTCATCAACAAAAAGGCAAAACTCCAACAATGGGTGGAATGGTTTTTATCTCTGCGACACTTTTTGCTTCGCTTTTAACTGTTAATCTCACAAATATTTATGTTATTGGAGCATTAGCAACAATTTTAACATTTGCCCTTATCGGTTTCCAAGATGATATGGCAAAGATCAGAAGCAAAGTCAATACAGCAGGTCTCTCTCCAAGAGCGAAACTTTTTGCTCAAATCATCAGTGCTGGCGGTATAGCAACATTTTTATATATCTTTGTAGAGTTTGATACCGATCTTTATCTCCCATTTATGAAAGCGCCTATTGTTGATATGGGAATCTTTTCGATTCTTTTTTGGATCGTTGTTATAGTCGCTACATCAAATGCAGTCAACCTTACAGACGGACTTGATGGTCTTGCAACAGTCCCTTCCATCGCAGCACTTTCGTCCCTTAGTTTCATTGTTTATGCGACAGGTAACGTTATCTTCACAGACTACCTTTTGATCCCTCACTTTAATGTCGGTGAAGTAGTTATCATCTCCGCGGCACTTATCGGTTCACTTGCGGGATTTTTATGGTATAACTGTCATCCTGCGGAAGTATTTATGGGAGACAGCGGTTCTTTGACGCTTGGCGCATTTATCGCTTATATGGCTATCATCTCTAAAGTAGAGATTTTACTTTTACTGATCGGGCTTATCTTTGTTATTGAAACGCTTTCGGTTATATTACAAGTTGGAAGTTATAAGCTCAGGAAGAAACGTGTTTTCCTTATGGCGCCTATCCATCATCACTTTGAGATGAAAAATTGGGCTGAAAACAAGATCATCGTAAGATTTTGGCTGATAGCAATCATCTCCAATCTTATCGCTATCATCACGCTAAAGATACGTTAAGATGGGTACTACTTCTCTTTTTGGCTATGGCGGCACAACCAAAGCACTTGCTTTACATGCAAAGAACCCTATTTTTTATGATGACAAAGTTATCAAACCTTTTACAGATGAAAATGGTTTCAAAGTCAAACCTTCAAGTGATTTTGATCCAAGGTACTCTGCTTTAGAGATCACCTCTCCGGGGATTCCCCCTTTTCATCCGCTGATTCAAAAAGCTGAGCATCTTATAAGCGAGTATGATTATTTTGCAGACGTGATGCCCTTTTCTGTTTGGATTAGTGGTACAAACGGCAAAACGACAACGACGCAGATGATGCAACATCTTCTTCGTGAATACGGAAGTGTTGAGGGCGGAAATATTGGTGTGCCTTTAGCAAAGCTCGATCAAGAAGCGCCACTTTGGGTTTTAGAAACAAGTAGTTTCACCCTTCACTATACCAACAAAGCAAAACCAAATCTTTACGTTTTACTCCCGCTCTCGCCTGACCATCTTTCTTGGCATGGAGATATGCAAGGATATATTGATGATAAGCTCAAACCCGTCAAAATGATGAAAGACGGTGAGATTGCAATCGTTCCAAAAGCCTACGAAGATGTGCTTACATGTAAAGGCAACTTCGCATGTAAAGCAAACATAATTTTTTACGAAGATGAAAACGATCTTGCCAAAACTCTTGGTATAGACTTAGAAAAAATCAACTTTAAAGGTGTATTTTTACTTGACGCACTTTTAGCTGTAGCTGTTAAAAAAATCCTTTTCAATAAAACAGATTATGAGGGAATCAACGCTTTTGTCATCGATCCACATCGTCAAGAGGAACTCTTTGATGCACAAGGCAGACTCTGGGTAAACGACACAAAAGCAACCAATCTGGACGCAACCATTGGCGCGCTTAAGCGTTATAAAGATAAACATATCTATCTCATCCTCGGCGGAGATGATAAGGGTGTAGATCTTACCCAGCTTTTTGAGTTTATGAAACCCTTATATGTAAGTGCGGGTATCAACATCTATGCTATCGGCTCAAATCAAGAAAAACTTCTCAAGCTCTCAGCTGATTTTGGACTTCCATGTAAGGGTTGCGAAATCCTTTCAAATGCTGTCAGTGAAATAGAAAAAAATCTTATGCAAGATGAAGTGGCTCTGCTCTCTCCAGCAGCTGCAAGTCTCGATCAATTCACCTCTTACGCACAGCGTGGAGACATATTTAAACAACTTATAAAAACTCTTTAATTTTTTAATAGTGATTAATAATTAAACAAGATTAGTTTCTATACAATGAGTCCAAGTAGTATAATATCTTAGCAGATTAAACGCTATATTTACGGAGGTGTCATGTGTTAGAAAAAGAAACTGAGCTTCATAAGAAATTTTGGGAAATTTACTCCAAGCAAGATATTAAGAAAATCAAAGAGTTTCAAACGTATATGGATAAGTTCGCCGTTAACTTCAATCTTTACAAAGATGGAAACTTTATAGAAAGATCTCTCCCTTTTGATGTTATTCCTCGCATCATCTCAAAACAAGAGTTTAACAAAATAGAAAAAGGGCTCCAACAAAGAGTCCACGCACTCAACCTCTTTTTAGAAGATCTCTATAGTGATGCCAAAATTGTGAAAGAGGGGATCATCCCTCAAGAATTTGTCGAACAAGCTTCTGGTTATTTGAAAGAATTTAAAGGTTTTTCCCCTTCAAAAAAAATACGAACACATATCAATGGGATCGATCTCGTTAAAGACACAGTCAATGATGAATGGGTCATTTTAGAAGATAATCTTAGAGTCCCAAGCGGCTCAAGTTATCCACTTTCCATCAGAGATACATACAGAAAGATCTATCCAGATTTTTTTGAACAACTCAAAATCGAACCGATTAAAGAGTACCCAAGCTTTATTGCAAATGCTATGGATTATGTCAACTGTGGCGGCATCAATGTTGTTTTAACGCCAGGAAGATTCAACTCAGCTTATTATGAACATAGCTATCTTGCTGAAAAAATGAATGCTCAACTGGTCCGATCTCATGAACTTGTCGTCAAAGATAAAAAACTCTACTTCAAAAACTACAATGGTAAACTTATCCGTGTAGGTTCAGTCTACAGAAGACTTGATGATGATTTTATCGATCCAACATTTTTCAATCCCCAGAGCCTTATAGGTGTTCCTGGAATCGTCGAAGCATATCTTGCGGGTAATGTTGCGCTGATGAATGCCATTGGGAACGGTGTTGCTGATGACAAAGGGATCTACTATTTCGTTCCAAAAATGATCCAATACTATCTCGGTGAAGAACCTATTCTTAAAAATGCTCCGACGTACTTGCCATATTTTACTAAAGATAAAGAGTATATCTTTAACAATATAGAAAAACTGGTTATCAAAGATGTTGCTGAAGCTGGCGGATACGGTGTACTCTTTGGACACACTATGACAAAAATCCAACTCGATGATCTAAAAAAAATCATAGAAGCTGAGCCTAGAAGATTTATAGCTCAAGAGCTTATAGAGTTTTATGATGAGCAGTGCTATTTAAATCAGGAACTAGTTGCTAGAAAAGCGGATTTTAGAGCGTACGTGGTTATGGGTGAAGATATTAAAGTCTGGCAGTGTGGGCTTACAAGATATGCGCTTGAAGAAGGAAATTATCTTGTCAACTCATCACAAGGTGGTGGTTTTAAAGATACTTGGGTAATGGAGTTATAACATGGGACAAATAATTACAGCAAATGTAGCAACAAGCCTTTACTGGCTTGGAAGATATATAGAACGTATAGAAAAAACACTCTATCAGGTCATCAAAGCATATGATAAAGTTATTGATGTCGACAAAGATGCAGGTGTGAAGCTTTATGAGAGTTTTGGTGTAGATTTAAAATATGACAGTGCACTGGAGTTTTTGAATGTAGCTCTTACAGGTGAACATTCTTCCAATATGCTAACTCTCTCAGGCTTTGCAAGAGAAAATGCGATTATCAGCCGTAATCATCTCAACAATTCCTCTTTTGGGGAGATCATTGCTTTAAATGCTCTTTTTCAAAATACAACCAAAACTCATGTGCTTATTGACTATAAAATTATAGACGATGCTCAATCACTCATTAGTGAAATCTGGGGAGAGTTTGCAAAACGTGAACATAAACAAAACAACGATTATTTTGTCAAACTTGGCAAACTTGTTGAAGAGGTTGATTTTTATTTCCGATTTCATGAAGAGGATGAGTATTCTGAAACTATCGTAGCTGAGATTCATACTATCTTGGATATTTTATCTGGAGAAAGTATTTCTAAAACAAGCCAGCTACAAAAACAGAGTGGTACTTCTTCGGATACGATGAGTGCAATATACAAAAAAATAGACACTATTATAATTGAGTAGCATGCAAATAACAGAAATTTTTTCTTCACAGCTTCCAGTCGGTGAAAAACTTACAATAAAAAAAGGTAGGTTTGAACCCAAAGAAAGAAAGCCAGATACAAAACGTATCAGCATAGTAAGTGGAACTCACGGTGATGAGCTCGAAGGTCAGTATGTTATCTATCTGCTTTCTTCGTGGCTTCGTGAAAATACAGATACCATCAGCGGTATTGTCGATCTGTATCCGGCTGTGAATGCTTTGGGGATTGATACGATTACAAGAGGATTCCCTATATATGAGGTGGATCTCAATCGTGCATTCCCCGGTAGTAATCATGATTATCTTCCAGGACAACTTGTTCATGCTCTTGCAGAAGATGTAAAAGGGAGTGATATTGCGATTGACATTCACTCATCAAATATTTTCTTAAAAGAGATTCCTCAAATCAGAATCAATAAAGAGTTTTCCCCCTCTACTCTTCCTCTGGCAAAAAAACTCAATTGTGATTTTATTTGGATTCATGACGCTGTTACCGTTCTTGAAGCTACTTTTTCTCATACTATGAATGAGATGGGAACAAAAACTTTAGTGGTGGAGATGGGAGTCGGGATGACTCTCACACAAGTTTATGGCAAACAGCTTTTAAGCGGTATTTTAAATCTTATGAAATCTGAGGGGATCATTTCAACGGATGAAGAGTTTGAACAAAGAGAACCATTCTCCTCAGAAGTAGGAGATGTTTTTTATATCAATTCCCCATCAGCTGGTCTTTTTGTGCAATCAATTACCCATTGTGCAATTATAAAAAAAGGGGATGTCATCGGGACAATCGTAGATCCTCTAAGCGGGAAGATACACGATACCCTTTATGCTCCAAGTGGAGGTATTTTATTTACCCTTAGAGAGTTTCCTGTTGTATATGAAGGTTCACTTATTGCTAGAATTTTTGGGGAGAGTCATGAAAACAATTGAAATACTTCGAATAGACTCACTCAATCGCTCGCCGCTTATCGTAGAAGGGTATCTTTTTGAAGGATCAGATCCAACAGCACCGAGTGTTGCCATCGTAGGAGCTATGGAGGGAGAAACTATTTTACCTCTTTATACAGCTTCAAAACTTGTTGATTTTTTAAGACATAGTTTGGATGATGAAAGTAAAATAGTAGGAAATATTTTAGTGATTCCATCTGTAAATCATTACGCTTTAAATATAAATCAGCGTTTTTGGCCCCTTGATAAAACAGATATCAACACAATGTTTCCAGGTTACGGCGAGGGTGAAACGACACAAAGAATCGCTAAAAAACTCTTTGATGCACTTCAAGGTTATACCCACGGAATCATTTTAGAAACGAGAGAAGGAATCTCTACATGTATACCTTACATCAAACTTTTCGAGTCAGGCTATGAGGATCTCAAATCTGCTAAAAAGTTTGGATACAGACTCATCCACCATAAAAGCCTCAGACCTACGGATACAGTATCTCTGCAATACAACTGGCAACTTTGGGGTACGAAGGCCTACTCTATCATTTGTCCGAGTGACACAAATATTGACCTCAATACATCCAATGAAGTTTTTGATGGAATTGTAAACTTCCTCAGTAAAAATAAAATAATTCAATATAAAGTTCTCTCAGGTTATGAGTCAACTATTGTAAAAAATAGGGATATTGAGATCATCAAAACTTCCAAAAGTGGAATTTTCATTCCCACGAAAAAGATAGGTACTACTATCAAAAAAGATGAAATGATAGGTAAAGTGATCCACGCTCTTGAGGGAAAAGTCACACACAGAATTTTTTCTCCATGTGATGGACTCATTGCTTGCGCATATAAAAATGGACTTATATTTGAGAATGCAGTTGCATTTCGTGTTATAAAAAGCGGTTAAATCTGCTTTTTATAACACACACTAATATTGGTTTTGACTTTGTGTTTGAGCTTGCATATATACTTTTTCTTCTTCTCGTCTCACATCCACCATCACAGAAAGATGACTCCCTCCGCTACTCATAACGACGCCTTTAAGCGGAGAAATATCATGATAATCACGTCCAGAACCTAAAAGAATATGCTGTTCATGAGGAATAATATTATTTGTAGGATCAAACTCTGCCCAACCAGCGTTTGGGATATACACACTAAACCATGCATGCGAAGCATCTGCTCCAAAGAGTTTTTCCTCTCCATGGGGCGGTAGTGTTTCGATATAGCCGCTCATATATTTTGCAGGTAAGCCGATACTCCTGAGTGCTGAGATTCCAAATTGTGCAAAATCTTGACAAACACCTTTTCTTGTTTCAAAAGTTTTTTCAACTGGTGTAGTGATATCACTAAAGCCTGAAACAAATTCAAAATCTGTATAGATACGCTCCATCAGTTCATTGGTAGCTTCAAAAATATCTCTCTCTTTAGCAAATGATTCCAAAGCATAATCTTTAATGAGTTTTGATTTTCTTGTAATAAGTTTGGATT
>Ga0209697_10010081_pt1 | contig 10289 bp, 10 predicted proteins | sample AliMusrvi5mmetaG_FD_184115 | JGI IMG/M metagenome (GOLD analysis project Ga0209697, IMG submission 184115) | Freshwater lake bacterial and archeal communities from Alinen Mustajarvi, Finland, to study Microbial Dark Matter (Phase II) - Alinen... | ecosystem: Environmental > Aquatic > Freshwater... | reverse complement strand
GTCCAGGCCCCTGCGGCGAGCACGACCTGACCGGCGACGATGTCGCCGCGTGTGGTGACGACGCGCACGCCGTCGGCCTCCGGCTCAAGGGCGATCGCCTCGGCGCCGCGGCGCACGTCGGCGCCGGCGGCCGCGGCCAGCCCGGCGATCTCGCGCGTGAACAGCATGGGGTCGAGGTGGCCGTCCTCCGGGAAGAAGATGCCGCCGGCGACCGCTCCGCGCATGCCGGGGAACCGTTCGCGCACGTCGCTCTCGGCGAGCACGTCGGCGCGCACGCCGAAGCTGCGGGCGACCTCGGCCTCCTCACAGGCCTGTGCCATCGCCTCCGGCGCCTCGTAGGCCTGCACGATGCCGTCGTGGTGGAACAGCCAGCGCTCGCCGTGGTCGCGCGCCAGCTCGTCGTGCAGCGCGGCGGAGGCGACGTGGAGCGCGCGCAGCACCGGCGCGGCGGCGCTCGCTCGGGCCGACGTGGCGGCGGCGCGGAACAGCCACAGCCAGCGCACGAGGTCCGGGCTCGGCCGCGGCGCGATGTAGAAGGGGCTGGAGCTGTCGCGCATCCAGCGGAGCCCCTTGCCCAGCGCGCCCGGCGCGGCGAGCGGCTCCACGTCGCCGGGGACGAGCAGGCCACAGTTGGCGTGCGCGCCGCTCGTCGGCGGGCAGACCTCGTGCTCCTTCTCGAGGAGCGTGACCGAGGCGCCTCCGGTCGCCAGGAAGTACGCGGCGCAGGCGCCCACGGGCCCGCCGCCCACGACCACGATCTCGCTGCGTTCGGTCATCGCGCCCTCCTCGACGTCCTCGGCCTTGTCCCGCTCCGCCTCGCGGCGCACCCGGCCCGGGCCGCCCGCGGCGCCCAAGCCTCCGGTAGCGCCTATGCTAACCAAGTCCTAACATCGAGTCGCTAGCCTCCGTGCCGGACCTACCGAGAAGACCTGCCCATGGCGGTGATGATGACCAAGGAGAGCGTGCTCGTCGTCGACGACGAGCGTGACATCCTCGAGCTCGTCAAGTACAACCTCGACAAAGAAGGCTACCAGGTCACCATCGTCGAGACCGGCGAGGATGCCCTCGCGGCGGCGCGCACGAAGATGCCGGACGTCGTTGTGCTCGACCTCATGCTCCCCGGTGTGGACGGGCTGGAGGTCTGTCGCCGGCTCAAGGGCGACCTCAAGACGCGCGGCATCCCCATCGTGATGCTCACCGCCAAGGGCGGCGAGGCGGACATCGTGACCGGGCTGGAGATGGGCGCGGCCGACTACGTCACCAAGCCGTTCAGCCCCCGCGTCCTCTCGGCGCGCATCAAAGCGGTGTTGCGCCGCGGCGCCGACATAGGCGACGATGACGCCACCATCCGCGTCAAGGAGCTCAACATCCACCCGGGGCGCCATCAGGTTCTCGTGGGCGGTGTGCCGGCGGAGCTCACGGCCACCGAGTTCCGCATCCTTGTCTACCTGGCCAAGCGGCCCGGATGGGTATTCACGAGGCAGCAGATCGTCGACGCCGCGCAGGGAGATGACGTATTCGTCAACGAACGTTTTGTGACCGACCGTTCGGTCGACGTGCACATCGTCTCGCTGCGCCGCAAACTGGGGATCTGCGGCGCCTACATCGAGACCGTGCGCGGCGTGGGGTACCGGCTGCAGGACGTGTGACGCATGCGTAGACCGCGCCTCTTCTGGCTGATCTACGCCACGTACCTCCTCGTTGTCGTGCTGTGCACGGCGGCGGTCGGGTTCTACGCGGTGCGCTCCGCCCACAGCTTCTACATCTCGCACACCGAGCACGAACTTCTGGCGCGCGCCCAGCTCATCCGTGCCGACGTGGGTGCGCGGGTCGGCACCGACACGCCGGCGCAGTTGCAGGATCTCGCCGTCCGGCTCGGTCGTGATTCGGGCACTCGCATCACCCTTGTCTCGGCCGGCGCGCCCGGCGTACCCGTGGGTACCGTCCTCGCGGATTCTTACGTGGCGGACCCCGCCGGCATGGAGAACCACGCCAGCCGCCCCGAGGTGGCCGTCGCGCTCAAGGGCGGAGTGGGCCTCATCATCCGGCCGAGCGCGACCCTGCACGAAGGGATGATGTACGTCGCCATCCCGTCCAGACAGGGGGGTGTCGTCACCGCCGTGGTCCGTGCGGCGCTGCCGCTCGGTGCGGTCAACGACGCGCTCGACACGCTGTACGCGCGCATCGCCGTGAGCGCCGTCGTCGTCGCTGCGCTGGCGGCGCTGATCGGCCTCTTCGTCACCGGGCGGATCAGCAGCCAGATGCGCGACATCACCAAGGGCGCCCAGCGACTGGCGGCAGGCGACTTCACGCACAAGGTGTACAAGCCGCGCACGCGCGAGTTCGCCATGGTGGCGGAAAGCCTCAACCACATGGCCGACGAGCTGAGCGAGCAGATCGGCACGCTCACCCGCGAGCGCAACCAGCGCGAGGCGGTGCTCACCAGCATGGTCGAGGGCGTCATCGCGGTGGACCCCGACGAGCGTGTGATCGCGCTCAACGAGGCCGCCGCCAATCTGCTGGACGTCGATCCGGCGGCGGCGGAGGGCAAGAGCATCCAGGAGATCGTCCGCAACCCCGACCTGCAGCGCGCTGTCGAGGCCGCCCTCGAGGGGCACGAGCCGGTGGAGGCGGACATCACCATACGGGTCGGCGCCGAGGACCGCTCGCTGCAGGCCAACGGCACGCTCCTCCGTCGCTCTGCCGAGGGCGACGCCGCCGGCGCTGTCGTCGTGCTCAACGACGTCACGCGGCTGAAACGGCTCGAGGCGGTGCGTCGCGATTTCGTCGCCAACGTTTCGCACGAGCTCAAGACGCCGGTCACGTCCATCAAGGGCTTCGCGGAGACGCTCGACGACGGCGCCATCGACGATCCGGCGGCCGCGCACCGCTTCGTGCGTATCATCGCCGGGCAGGCCGACCGGCTCAACGCCATCATCGGCGACCTCCTCGCGCTGTCGTCCCTGGAGCAGTCCCAGGATGGTCGCGACCTCACGACCGAAGAGGCGGACGTCTGCGAGGTGGTGCGGGCTGCCGTCGAGGTCTGCGAGCCCAAGGCGCAGGCCAGGGAGATACCGCTCGAAGTCTCCTCCGGGGACTGCCCCCTCGCGCCCGTGAACGCGGCCCTCCTCGAGCAGGCGGTCATCAACCTCATCGACAACGCGGTGAAGTACAGCCCGGACGGGAGCCCCGTCATGGTCGCCGTGGACGTGGTCGGCAGCGAGGTCGTGATCAGCGTGCGCGACCAGGGGTCGGGCATCCCCCGGGAGCACGTCCCGCGGCTGTTCGAGCGCTTCTACCGTGTCGACAAGGCGCGCAGCCGCGATCTCGGTGGAACGGGCCTCGGGCTCGCCATCGTCAAGCACATCACGCAGGCGCACGGTGGCCACGTTTCCGTGGACAGCGTCGTCGGACGCGGCAGCACGTTCCGCATCCATCTGCCCATGGGCTGACAGCTCCAACGCCCCTCTTCCGGACCACGGTCCGGTCGCGTGCGGACCGAGGCCGTGCGTGCACCCGGGCGTTCACGCCCGCTTCACGTTTGTTTCACTCGGCGTTCGCCGACCCCCTGTACAAGGTGCACATGGAAACGAGAAGAGGGAGAAGCGAATGAGTCCCGGGATCGAGTTCGTGTGCACCGTCTGCAACAAGGAGTTCTCCGTGTCGGTCGAGGAGTACAAGGCCTGGTCGGGCGTCGTGCCCTGCCCGGGCTGTGGCAGCACGGACCTCGTCCTCCTGTGCGAGCAGGACCTGAGGGACAAGCGCCGCGGCGCCGCGGCCTGACGCGCGGCGTCGCGCAGGGCGGCGCCGGGCCGCTGCTGCGCCGCCTGCGTGGCCCTTCCCCTTCAGCACCCTCCCGCGCCGTCGTCGGCGCGGAGAGGGACGAGCGCGTGATCTCGCGCGTCCGGAAGCACGCGCCGTATTTCTCCCGTCTCTGCGGCCTCCGGTCGGCGTGGGCGTCCGGACCCGGCGCGGCGCTCGCGCTGCAGGCGCACGGCCCGCCTCCGGCCGGCGAGCAGAAAGGCGACGCACCCGGCCGCGATGGGCAGCGCGACCAGCGACCAGACCGGCACGTGCGAACCGAGAATGACGACCAGCGCCTCCAGTCCGGCAACGACGGCCGCCGCAACGGCAGCCCAAACAACAAGGGTTCTCACGGTGCCTCCCGGGTGTCGCGTGATCGGTGCGAGCATGCTAGCCGTCGAGTCTGAGCATTCGATGAGCGTGTGCGCAGCGAGACCTGTGAGGAGCCGGCCGGGACTACATCGTCGGCTCACGGCCGGCGCATCTTCGGCTCACGAGCGCACGCCACACTCTTGAGCAGGATGCAGAGGATCACCAAGGCAGAGCGCAACGTCCACCAGCGCTTCTCGGACCGGTCGCCGGTCACGCTCGGCCGCGCCCGCGCTCCCGAGTCCGCCGCGCCTTCTCTCGGGCGTTCTGATGTGGCGTGATCTGCCCGCGCTCCTGATCGGCAAGGTCCCCCGTCAGGTGGTCGTCCAGATCACCGACCGCTGCAACGCCGGCTGCCCGCACTGCTCCATGCGAGCCGGCGTCAGCCGCAGGCGATCGACGATGCCCATCGACACGGCGCTGTCCGTGATCGACCACGCCGCTCGCTCTGGCGTCCGCACGATCTCGTTCACCGGCGGCGAGCCGCTGCTCGACGTCCGCCAGCTGACGAGATACGTGCGCTTCGCGAGGGAGGCGGGGATCCGCTCCACGCGGACCGGCACCAACGGCTTCATGTTCGCGAACTCCGACTCCAGGCAGGTGACCTCCGAGGCCGGGCGTCTGGCCGATAGTCTGCTGACGGCCGGCCTCCGCGACCTCTGGATCAATCTCGACTCGGCCGACCCTGCCACCCACGAGCGGATGCGCGGTCTGCCCGGCGTGTCCGCGGGGATCGAACGCGCTCTCCCGGTGTTCCACGACGCGGGGATGTACCCCGCGGTCGATCTCGGGCTCACACGCGCGCTCGGCGGCCCGCTTCTCCCGCGCCGGGAAGACGGTCCCGAGGCCTTCGCGCGGAAGGCACGCGAGGGGCTGCGTCGCTTCTTCTCGCGGGCCGTCGACATGGGCTTCACGATGGCCAACGTGCGCTACCTGACGAGCGCCGCAGCAAAGCGGGACGGCTTGAGCGCCGTCTGTGGAGCGACGTCCGGATCGTCCCTCGTCGACTTCTCCCGGCCGGAGAGGCGCGTGCTGTTCGCGGCGCTGCGCGACGTGATCCCTGAGTTTCGCGCGCAGATCCGCATCCTCACTCCGCTGAGCTCGGTCGACGGTCTCGCTGCCGAGTACTCGAGCTCTCTGCCGCGACCAAGCGGCTACGCCTGCCGCGGCGGCGTGGACTTCGTCTTCGTGGACACGCGCGGCCACGCTTTCCCGTGCGGCTACCGCGGCGACGAGGACCTCGGCCCCTTCGCGACGCTCGACTTCGCTCGTCTTGAGCGCCTGCCTCACTGCCGGCTCTGCGACTGGGAGTGCTTCCGCAATCCTTCCGAGCTCATGGGGCCGGTCGCCGGTGCCGCCAGCCTGTCGGCGACGGTCGCCAAGTCCCTGCGGGGCCGCGACCGTCGCCTGGGTCTTTGGCGGAGCGACGTGCGCTACTACCTGGCTGCGGGCCTGTTCGACGGACGGCGCGCACCCGACATGGCGCGCCTCAGGGCCGCCTCGGCGACGCCGGCACGCAAGACCGCGGCCGCGCCGACCATCGCGGCGCGGGCTGCCGTTGTGCGGCCGTTCTCTGCCGCGCCGACCTCCGCCGCACCCGCTCTCGATGAGGTGCGTCTTCGGCTGGCGAATCCCGGTGAGGAGATGGATACCGCAGTCTCCGAGGTGCTGGAAGGCCGGCCGCGGGGTGTGGCCTGACCGCGCTCCCGGCCTCGCCGGGCTTCTCCCGGCCCGACGTCCAGCCCGAACTCGCTCACTTCACGGGTTCGCCCTTGGCGCCGTCCTTGAGGTACCCAAGGGTGTACCAGGTCACCGTAGTGCCCTTCCGATAGCCGAGCATGCCGCCGACGCGCAAGCCCTCGATCCCCACGATGAGGTCGTCGCCGGACGGGCCGCGACCGCCACTCTCCACGTCGCGCTGAGCGAGCACCGACCAGCCGTGGGCGACCTGGCGCTGCACCTCGTCGGGATCCGTGGTCTCGAAGATCTCGTCGAAGTCCTCGCGCGCATAGCGCACGACCTTGCCGTCTGCCTCGAGGACCTCGAACGAAGCGGCGTCGGCCGGTCCGCCCGCGTCTCCCGTGTCGCCCTCGTCCGGCTTGTGCTTGTGGAGCAAGCTCATGGCCACACCTCCTGTCGGTGGGATCCTTCCCTCACGATGTGAGTTTTCCGTGAGCAATGCCACATCCCGGCGCACCGTAGCGGCACGTCCCGGCATCACATGCACCGCGACCCCCGGCCGAGGCACTCCGAGAATGGCGCCGTCGTGGCGCTCTCGCGTCGTGTGGCCGCTCACGCGGTCCTCCGCAGCTTCTCACGTCCGGTTCACGCATCCATCCCACACTCTCTCCACCCATCCCCCAACGGCGGGTCACGAGCCCGCAGGGAGGAGACGCAGGTGGACACCATGAGCGGCTTGAGGCAGCGCTGCACCGAGCCTTCCGACTATGCCCGGGTGCTGGCCGTCATGGACGACTGGTGGGGCGGCCGGCCGATGAGCGCGCGTTTGTCGCACGTCTTCTTCTCGCACTTTCGGCCCACGAGCTTCGTGATCGAGACCGACGACCGGCTCGCAGGCTTCCTGCTCGGCTTTCTCTCACAGACGCGCGCCGACGAGGGGTACATCCATTTCGTCGGCGTGGACCCGGAGTTCCGCGGGCTCGGCCTCGGGCGGCGGCTCTACGAGCTCTTCTTCGCTGCTGCCGCCGCGAACGGCCGGGACTGGGTCAGCAGCATCACGGCTCCCTGCAACCAGACGTCGATCGCCTTTCATCGGCGGATGGGGTTCCTCGTCGACCCCGGCGACGGCGAGGTGGACGGCGTGCCGGTGAAGCTCGACTACGCCGGCGCCGGCGGCCACAGAGTCGTGTTCCACCGGCGCATCTCGCCCAATGCTTGGCCCGTGGCGCCGGATCTGTGCCTCGCGCGGCCGTCGTCGCCCGCCGCGTCGCCCGCCGCGTCGCCGGCTCGTGCGGAAGGGCCGATGCCCGTGGCCGAGCTGCTCACTCCAGCGTGCGCGCCTTGATGAGGTCCGTCATGCCGGACTGCTCGGCCAGCGGTCCGGCGGTGGTTCGGATGCGCGATGCGGCGACCGCCCCGGAGTCGCCGAAGGACGCTCGACCCAGTCTCATTCAAGCACTTGCGGAAGTCTGCGGCGCTAGGCTGAGGTCGACTGCCGCACGGCACGCCGGAAGACGGCGGCCAGGAGCGGTCCTGCCACGATGAGCGTCAGCCAGACGATCGAGATGACGATGATCTCGAACCGGTCGCCGCGATAGATGCCGCGCGTCGCCGCGACGACCACGAGCGCGAGAATCGTTGCCGCGAAGCTCGAGGTGAAGAGCCAGCGGATGCTGCGCTCGAGCCTGTTCCTCTGCACGAACGCCGCGGCAAGGCAGAGGAAGACGAGGCTCATCAGCAGGTAGCCGATCTCCTCCAGGGCGATGAAGACGCCATGGGGGTTGAACATGGTGAGCATGGCCCAGCCATCGAGCTGCCCCTTCTCGAGGCTCGGCTGCATCACGGTCACCTGCACGTAGTAGTCGATCAGCAGGGCGGCGGCGGCCACGCTGGCGACGCAGAGGCCCACGAGGCTGTAGATCCTGCGTGCCTGAGGCGCGCAAGCGTGGATCGCGGCGACGAGCGCCACGAACACCACCATCAGCATCATCGCCGGGTACATCCAAATATAGTCGCCCGGCCACTGCACGGCGATGACGTGGCTTGTGAAGGGATACGGGGCCCGGTCGGGCACAGCGGTGAGCGCCAAGCCGAAGCTCACCACGGTCAGTGCCGTTGTCGCGAGGGCGCTCCAGTACCCGAAGCGGTAGGTCCCGACCCCTCGCGCGCTTGCCAGGGCATCGATGGACTGCGACTCCATGACGACCCGCCCCTCCCTCGACATGTCGGTCTCCCGAGCTCAGCCGTCGCCTCGGGCCACTCCGGACGCTGTTGCGACGAAGGCTACCACGGTCAAGTCGACCGTACGCTTCTGAATGGCCCCGGGGGAGGTAGGCCGATTGCTCCCGGAGAGAGATGCGTCGTCGCGGTACGTGGCGGAGACCGCGCTCAAGGCTTTCGAGGGATCGGGGCGGCGCGGATCAGGCCCCGATCGGGCCAGAGCGCTGACCTGAATTGCAGACAGCCGGGGAGGCCGACATGTCGCAGAGCGGGAAGACCGCGATCGTCGTCCGGCGCACTCTCCTACGCGATCCGGCGCACGAGCGGCACGAAGGTCACGGCCAGCCCGGTGCCACCGACGTCCACGATCGCGACGGTGGGATCGTCGTCTTCGTCGTCCGGCGATGCCGCCGTCCCCGGGTTGAGGAAGAGTGTGCCCTCGACCCAGGCCGCCGAGGGCACGTGATCGTGCCCGTAGATCACGAGAGTAGGCAGGCCGGCGCCGGGAGATGAGGACATCTTGCCCGCGGCGAGCCGCTTGAAGAGCCGCTTGCGCTTGTGGGCGACGACGAAGTTCACCCCGCCCACTTCGCCGCCGGCCTCGCGCGGCAGTGAGGCGAGGATCTCCTCGGGCTCGATGTTGCCCGAGACCGCAGTGACCGGTGCGAGCGCCTGGAGTGCGGCGAGTATCTGCAGGTCGCCGATGTCGCCGGCGTGCACGATGCGCGCGACCCCGGCGAAGATCTCGAGCACCGCGGGGTCAAGGTAGCCGTGGCTGTCGCTGATCACGCCGATGCGGACCGCAGCCGGAATCCGTTCTGACTCATTTTGCCCTTGGTCCTCGGATGGGGCCGACTTCGCGGGCCCTCCGCGACGTACCCGACCTTGGCCCGCGCCCGCTCTGCGCTGAGGCGACGCCGATGCGGCGGATGCGGGATCGCCGCTGCGCAGCAGTCCCAAGCGGGCGACGCCGGCATGGCACTGCAACGCGAAAGCCGAGTCAGGGACGTCGCTCACGAATGGAGCGACGGCTACGCGCGCTTCCTTCATTCGGCTCCCTCTCGCCCCATGGCCGAACCGCCGGGCGACGGCAGGCTCACAAGGGGCTCTTCCCCCGCGACAACGAGAGGCCAAACACTGACGGGGAGCCGTCGCCCCGCATCGGCGCGCAGCATGCAGAAGAGCCCGCCGCGCTGGGCTTGGGGGCGGGGCGCGACGGGCCAGGGGCAGAGGGGGCGGAGTCCAATCGTCCCATCCACACGCCGAACCCTACTGCGCGTTCGTTAGGCTTCCGTGAGCCGCCGGGATCCCGGCGGCGACGTGCCAGGATACGTGACCTTCTGTGGTTCCGGCCGGCGTGCAGGCTGCGCCGCACCCTAACACTCTCGTCGCAGTCGCCACATGTCCCCTTGCCATGCTCGCCGTGAACGAGAGGAGGGTCATGGCGCAGATGTACGCAGTGGCGATACGGATGCACTGCCCGGAGTGCGGCGAGGCGAGCGCAGCGGGTCTCGCCTGGGCCAAAGACCAGCGCGCTTTCCCTTGCCCCAGCTGCGGTGCGGCGATCAGCCCGGAGTCGGTCGAGATCAGGCGCGAAGTCGCGCGCGTCGCGCGCGAGTGGACGAGGCTCTGGGAGGACCTGCGCAGGCACACTGAGCCCTGCTGCTAGGTCTGCGCGCCAGGTTAGCCGCCAAGCTTCTCTTTGAGCAGCTCGCCGGGCCCGGCATAGAAGGGCCCCTGCCGGAACTTGGGCGTCGAGATCGCACGTGCCGGGCAGTGGTTGTAGCACCTCCAGCACCCTCGACAGCTCGCCGCGTCGAACACCGGCGCGGGCGCAAGCCGGATCGCCTCATAGGGACAGTCGCGCGCGCATGTCCCGCACTCGGTGCACGCGGCAGGATCCACCGTCTTTGGGCCCATGCTCTCGCGCGCGGTCGTCCGCGGGCGCCGCGGCAGCACGGCGTTCACCGGGCCGAGTCGCACCTTCCGCGATGCGACGGGCACGTCGCCTCCGGAGGCTCTCACCGCGATGCTGAGGTCGGAGACGAACGCATCGAGCCGCTTGAGCTGCCGGCGGCTCGGTGCGCGCCTCGCCCCCATCCTGGCGGCGATCATCGGTGGGTAGCTCTCCGGCATCCTCAGCGAGTGCCCCGCCAGGACGTCGAAGCCTCTGGCGCCGACGAGCTCCGCCAGGATCCGCAGCGTCTTGCCGCTGG
>Ga0209697_10010072_pt1 | contig 10295 bp, 1 predicted proteins | sample AliMusrvi5mmetaG_FD_184115 | JGI IMG/M metagenome (GOLD analysis project Ga0209697, IMG submission 184115) | Freshwater lake bacterial and archeal communities from Alinen Mustajarvi, Finland, to study Microbial Dark Matter (Phase II) - Alinen... | ecosystem: Environmental > Aquatic > Freshwater... | reverse complement strand
ATGAAAACTCGCCACCAAGCAAGACAGTCGCCGCATAATAACCCATATCATCGCGGGCACTTAGTTTAACTCCAGAAGCATACAGATTTGCATCCGGGCCGTAATACGTTCCATAAACAGTGTTCACGTCCAGTTTGGGAGCGAACACTAATTGGCTTCCATTATCGCTATTAGTATCTGGATGAATCTCATAGGCGGTCGTTTCATTGGCTCCTCCAGAGTAATTTTTTTGCTTCACATCTGTGACAACATAGGTATCACCGGGAAGATAAGTAGTTGTCACTTCATGCCAATCAAGCCTTGCAGAAGGTTTATGGGGATTTAGCTTGAATTTGTATTGCCCGATAGTCGAATCATAGTATGGTCCGTAACCATTATATTCTGGAGTATATCGATTGCCAGAAATTGGAAGCGACGCGACTTCCGGAGTCAGCCCTTGGAAATTCCATGGCTGGCCTGTGGTTTCGCTTGGTCCATCAGGACCCCACAGGTACGACCATTCGGTGAAATCAGCGTACGGATTAAAAGTATCATTGGGATCGTTATCTTCTTGTCTGAATCGGTGTTCAGTATCATGAACTAACGGAATTGAGTAACCAGCAGAAGCGGAAGGCGGTGACAGATAACCATTTCTCTTCGAAATGATTCGGAATTGATAGTCCGTTTCGGCCACCAAACCTGACACTATAAAAAAGGTATCATCGCCTGAGCCCACCGTACCGACGTTTTGCCACGCGCCACCGCTAACCTGCTCTTGGATCAAATACCCGCCCGTGGCATTTGTGCTCCTGCCGTTGTTACTGGTGCTCCAAGTTATCCTCGCCATACTCGCATCCTGATCCTCAAGGAGGGGCCAGTTACCAAAAAAATCGTTCTCCCACACCGCAACATTAGTTGGAGGCAACAAGGGGGCAGGATCGGTGTCAACTGAGGGTGTGCCTCCCCCTCCCGGATTGGGAACGACGACGGACGAGCCCTGCATGAGGGCGTCAAGATAAACCACGGATGAAGACGATGCACAGGAAACCTCGTTCAACGTGTTTGTCGAGTTATTGCCGATCTTGAGCCACACGCTCGCCTGCCCCTGGCTGTTAGTCACCATATTCAACGTGCCATTCCATGGTCCCGAACTGGCATTAGATATCGCTCCCCCGCCACTCACCACGTTCAGAGTCAACGCCACCGATGCGACAGGAAGGCCAAGATGGTTGACCGCCTGCACGACGAAAGGACTGCCCAAGACCGTTCCACTGGAACCGCTCTGGTTCTGTCCGCTGGCAATCAATAAAATCGGCTGATCACCCACCACAGCCCCGGAACCGCCTTGGGAGGCCACCGTGGTCTCGGAAAACACCACTGGTTGCGCCGTACCGGCGGAGGCCGTGACGGTGGTCGGCCCGAGGATTTGCGGCATCAAAAGATAGACCCCCGCCTTGTGGGTGGAAGAATCCGTAGGAACACTGAGCGTGGAACATGACGGCGAGTTGCCCGAACTGGATGTGGACAACAAACCCATTCCCGGTTGGACAGCAAACGTCACCAGTGCCGAGCCACCGGAATTCGAGGCCTGCACCTCCAGCGGAAGTGGGGCAAACGCACCCTTAACTCCCATCTGCTTATTGCCTTGTGTGACGGAAAGGGCGGAGATGTTATTACCGCCGTCAATATTGATGGTCAAGGTGCCGATTGCTGTCCCCACCAAGTTGGCAGCACTTACACTCAGCACCGTGCTGCCCACTTGAGTCGGCGTTCCGGTAATGACGCCTGAGCTCAGGGTCAATCCGGGAGGCAACTGCCCGTTTATCGAAAAACCTGTGGGTTGATTTGTCGCGGTAAGGGTGAAGGAGAAGGGATTGCCCACGGTTCCCGTCGCCACGGCCGAACTGGTGATGACCGGTGCCACTGTGGGACTTGGCAAAGTGTAGGTCACCACGAGCTTCGGGTTGTGTGTGGCATTCGCATTGTCAGCGGCATAAAAGCTAACGCAATTGGTGGCCGCTCCAGATTCCGAAGCCGGGGCCATCAAATCGAGGTAAATGACCCTTGGACCGGAGTATGCCGTCTGGATGCTTTGGGTGAAGGCGGCCATGCCATAGATGGTATTGGTGGCTGGTGAGACTGTGGGATCAATGGTAAGATAACCAAGCGTATCGACCGAATAGGAGCTGTTGTTGTCCCAGTTGGCCGTGCCAACATCGAATGGTTCCAAAGCCCGATGCACCTCGATATTGACTGGAGCCCCGGCGGAATTTGAGGCCGACGTGGTCATCACCAAGGCGGCGCTTGTGATGTGCGCTCCCGACGGGAGCGAGGAAAGATCGAACGCAAGCAAAGCCCGGCTCGTCGCGGTGGCACTGGAGCGCCCCACTTGCAGCATGCTGGCTGAGGCAGTTTGGTCCGGCAATGACGAGTCGATGCTTGCGAAGGGGACCGTGTATGGGGCTGACGGACTCACTCCCTGCTGGAATGACGCACTCTGATCGCTGGGATTGGCCGTGAGGATCATCTGCAGCGGTGCCTGGGCAGAGGCTGTATCATTTGCCGCAGTAAGCGTCACCTGCGCCACATCGGCGGCTGTCGCGGTTCCCGTGATCTTTCCAGTCCCCGAATCAATGCTGAAACCGGCGGGTAGGTTTTGCGCACCAAAGGACGTCTGACCACTTCCAGTGATGACAGTGCCGTTATAGAAATCAACGGCAACCCCCACCTGGGCCATGATCGTGTTTGCGGATGGGATTACAGGAACCGAGAAGATCGTCACGTTCAGAGTCGCACTGGCGCTATGGTTGCCATTGGGGCCATAGCTCGCCGTCAGGGTCACATGGCACGGGCCGGGCGTTGCGGCGGTTGGTGTGCCAACAAGGAATTCGTTAGAGAAGGCCAACCCGGCAGGCAATCCTGAGGCCGAGAAGGTTATGGTTGGGCTGACGGTATTTTTAGCTAGGGGGATGGTTCCCAACGTAAACTGCGGAACATAAGAAAACGGAGTTCCAACTGCACCGGAAGTCCCTTGGCCAGGCATCGCGATGACGGGTGCAGAATCGATAACAATCGTGAGAGAAGCGGTCGCAGAGCCGATGGCGTTGGTGGCCTTGATGGTCACATTAAAAGGTCCGGTCTGCAAGGGAGTGCCGGATATGGTGGCGTCCTGGTTGCCAGGGTTCTTAAGGATACTAAGGCCCAGTGGCAAACCGGTCGCGCTGTATCCGGTGGGCAAGTGGATCACGCCGTCGACATGATAACTGAATGGACAATCCTTGTTTCCCGCTGCATCGGGCAAAGCAGAGCTGAACACCGGCGCAATCTGGGCGATACTTATTGTCACCGTCCCGTTGGCAACTCCGAAGGGGGTTGTTACTGTAATCGCCACTGTGAAAGTTCCCACTCCGGAATCGTCAGGCGTGCCAGAGATTAGGCCGGTGGCCGGGTCAATGCTGAGTCCTGACGGCAATCCTGTGGCGCTATAGGTGGCAAATTCCGTGGCATTTGAACACACGGTTTGGTAAGTGTAGGATGCTCCCACAGTCCCTGAGGGGAGCACACCACCTGAGGGGATAGTGATAACCGGGGGGCTTCCGACGTGAATGGTCCACGTGCCGGTTCCAGGCACACTGGTTCCAGGCACACTGGTAGGATTGTTGGAATTAGAGGCGGCAAGAGCGAGGCTATAGTCTCCGGGTGTGCTTGCCGTGCCAGTCAGAATACCGGTAATGGTGGGTTGGCTACTTGTAATACTTGAGGTGGTAAACAACCAGTTGCCAGGCCGGTTGCTACAAGTGATGGATGTGGCATGCAGGACGGGTGCTTGGAGATTCAGTGTGCTTCCGGCAAGCACATAAACATCCTGCCCCGGAATGATCAGGGCGGGTGACGTAGTGGTATAGCTCACGGACAGCAGGGGGCGATGCGCAGGTGTGTTATCCCCGGGATCTGAAACCGTGTAGTGATAACTTGCGGCACTTGAGTTGCTCTCCGCGTCGGGAGCCAGCAGCATCAAATCTAATGGTTCATGACTTCCAAGTGCGTTCTGGACCGCTTCCACAAAATTCCAGCTAGAGCTTGTGTCCTGCCACGTGAAAATTGACGGGACGCTGGATGGAGAAATAATAGTGTCAGCAAGCAACGTGCTGTCATAGGCATTGTTCGCATTCCAGCAGGCCGCCCCCTCGTAAAACGGCACACTGGTCTGATACAATTCCACATGGGAATGCAGTGAACCGTTCGGGTTGACATACAAACTCAGGCTGCTGTCATTCACCCAGGCGTCCGGTGGCAACAACGACAAATCAAACCCCATGAGTCCACGTTTGAGCAGCCCAGAACTCGGATTTCCGACTGCCAACCCGCTTGCCGTGGCAGAGGCGGAGAGGGGGTTGCTTGTGTCGGTCTGGATAGTTGCCGCAGTGGTTTGATAGGATGCCATCGGGCTGACACCGGCCTGGAGTTGAATGGTGGCAGCCTGGGTTGTGCCTGTGGTGGATTCCAAAACCAGCAGGAATTGGGCCTTACCCTCCTTCCCTTCTGAATCAGTGGCGCTGAGACTGACAAGATAGGATCCAGCCCCGTCCGAAGTGCTTCCGGTAATCACAGCTGAAGTATTACCATCAAGGCGCATACTCAAGCCCTGCGGCAAACCGCTGGCTAAGATGCTGTTCGGGTTATTCTCAACCGGAAAATCATAATACACATCCCATGTTGAGTCATACCCTGTGAAGTAAACGATCTTCGGGACCGTGAAAACCGGAACCTGAGGGCCCGCTGAGGAAACCGTTAGGGACAAAGATGCCGAACTCGTGCCTGCGGCGTTTACTGCCGTAAGATAAACATAGAAATCACCCGGAACCAATGGTGTGCCCTTGATGCTTCCCGTCACCGGATTCAGTTCCAAACCCGGTGGCAACCCGGATGCACTATAGCTGGTCGGATTGTTTGTCGCAACAATATAGGAAGAAAACGCAGTACCCACTGTGGCGGTGTCTGTTGTGAAACTGGTGATATCCGGGAGCAGGGGTGCGGCATTTACCGTCAGGTTAAATGTGGCCGTTGCCGTGCCAACGGCGCTTACCGCGCTAATAGTAATCGAATAGACTCCAGGGGATGTTGGTATGCCCGTAATAGATCCCATCACCGGATCCAGGTGCAAGTCTGCGGGCAACCCGGATATGCCGTAGCTGCTGACCGGAGGATTTGTGGTGCTTATATAGCAATAAAAGTTGCTGCCCACTATGGCGCTGGTATTCGTGATGCTGATAACCGTAGGAGAAAGAACCGTCAGAGTTAATGGGAACGTTGCCGTGCCCTCCGCGTTTTCCGCAGTAAGCACAATCGAGGAGGTTCCCAGAACGGTTGGTGTGCCCGTAATTGCTCCCGTCACAGTATTCAGATGCAAGCCCGTGGGCAACCCCGTTGCACCATAGCTGGCCGGAGAATTTATCGCAACAATATTATAGGTAAACGAGGTGCCCACTATGGCACTGGCCGAAGTGGCGCTGGTGATAACCGGCTTTGACGGAGCGATATTAATCGCTAGATCTGCTGTCACGTTGGCGTTGCCTGTGGAATCATACCCAGTGAGATGTACAGTATAATTGCCAGACCCAGCGGGAGCTCCCGATATTTCGCCAGTTCCCGCATTCACCACCAAGCCAGGTGGCAAGCCAGTGGCACCATAACTTGCCGGATTGTTATTGGCTGTGATCGCATAGTAAAAAGCCACTCCCTGTGTACCAGTGGCTATCAGGGCACTGGTGATTGCCGGCGTTGGCCCGTTTACGACCAGGGATAACACAGCGCCGCTTGTTCCATTCGCATTGGCCACACCGATAGGGATGAAAAAGTTGCCAGAAACCGTGGGCGTGCCGGAAATCTCACCTGAGGTGGTATTAATAGTCAACCCGTCCGGCAAACTGCTAGCGCTGTAGCTTGTTGGATTGTTCGATCCGGCAATGGTGTAGAGAGGGCTGTATGACTGACCCACTGCACACGTCGCCGTCAACAAACTGGTTACCTGAGGGACCAAAGCGTTCGCATCAGTGCCGGGATCAAGCACATTTAGCGTCAGAGAGGCAGTTGCGGTTGGGCCAGACGCATAGGAAGCGCTTAGGCCGATGGTAGATGTCCCGGCCGTGGTCACTGTACCGGAAATCACCCCTGAGGCCGCATCAAGGGTCAGATTGGCCGGGAGACCCGTCGCGCCAAAACTTACCGGGCTATTGGTCGCCGTGATCATGTAAGCAAAACTCAATCCCGTGGTGGCCACAGCCACGGTGGAACTGTTGATCACTGGGGCTGATGCGATTGGGCTGGGAACAGCCTCAATCACTAACACTGAAGAACCTGTTCCCAAGTTGTTGCTGGCTGATAAATTCAAGCTGTAAATGCCTACGGGCGTCAAAGAGCCACTGATTGTGTGCGAGTTTGCATCAAAGACCAGACCAGACGGAAGCGGTCCATTGTTAAGCCCAATGGCAGTATAGGAAGTAGGAACAAAGGTGGCTGCAATGTTGTAACTGAACTGCGCACCAGCAATGACCCGGATATATGTGGGACTGACAATTTGTGGAACGCCCATACTGTCGAGTCTGAAGCTGAATACGTTTTTCACCTGTCCTATATTGGCCATGGCGTGGTTGTCCGCAGAGGCCTCGTTGCCATCCCATGGATAAATCTGCCCTGCCGTCAAAGGTTGGCTGGTGTAGCCATAGTCATGCAGCCTGTCGTAAAATGGCTTGGCTACCGCCTTGAGCTGGCCGAGGTTCACTGCGGCGTGGTTTTCAGTCTGTGGCGTTGGATGATCCCATGCGTCGACCAGTGAGTGAAGGGCATCACCAGCTTGTCCGGGAAGTTTCGCGTCGAACTCCGCAACGGCAGCCGCTGCCATATTCTTGAGCTGGCCCTGATTAACAGCGGCATGGTTCTCCGCTCCAGTCGAATTGACCGGTGCATCTCGCAGAGTGCTTCCCCTATAGTATTGCTGATACCACCATGGGGGCCCCTGCGGTGGTTGCTGGCCCTGTGCGCACAGGAATGCAGGTAATATGCCCATAATGGCGATCCCCACGAGGAGACGCAACGAGACTTGGCCCGTCTTGTGTATGGATTTTGGTGATTTCATCTATTCGACTGGAATTATAAGCGTGACGAGCCCGACCGGCGGGCCCACTTGGGTTTTAGACACAATAAACGAAAAGGCGGTCACTGGTAGTCGCCCATGGAGATGTCTCCCTGAGGGACGGCTATGATGACCTTCCCGTTAAGTACCGTATGGCCGTCCACAACGAGGGCATTGCCGCCACTGGCGACGGGGGTCGTTGAGTTGCTATCAGGATTGGCCAGAGGGGTGGAGGGATGCGCCTTCCATGCCTTGTTGGTCAGTGTGGTTTGGCCATTCTTGAGAATGGTCACAGCGTCGCTGGGAGTAGTGCTGTCACCATTGCCCACCCGGAACAAACCATCGAGACCGCTCCATGTTGTAGGGTCGGTAGGGGTGGATTGCAGATTGTAGCAACCTGAGGCCGTCTCATAGGCGGACGTAGCAGTCGTGTAACTACCTATAGCAGTAGAATAATCACCATAGGAAGTGGAGAAAACTCCCTGAGCAGTGGAATACAGTCCAAAAGAATTGCTCCCATAGCCGGTTGCTGCGGAATAATCTCCGTAGGCGGAAGCAGAAATCCCGCATGCAAACGATTGGACACCATAGGCGCTTGAGTAAACACCAATAGCTGCTGAACACTCATTCCATGCCCCATTACAATTTCCGATAGATACGGAGTTATCAACTGCCGCACAAGCACCATAACCAATAGCTGTGGAATAAAGACCCTGAGCCCCCGCATAAGTCCCAATGGCAATAGAATCGTCGGAACTGGCAGAAGAATCTCCTCCTATTGCAATAGCACGACTACCACTTGCAGAAGAACTACCGCCAACTGCCATGATACCCCCTAATGTTTGCCCGGAGTTTGGAGCGATATTTCCCTGCGGGACAAAACTTGAGGACAAGCTGCTGACCAGCGGGGTTCCGGCTATCGTGTAGCCAGTGGCATCGACTGTGCCGTAGAGATGCGTCTTATTCGTGCCGGAATTGCCAATGACGGTTGTGTTGGTTCCTTCGCCAGCGGCTCCGTATCCGATGACAATCGAGTTATATTCGTTGATAGCTTGGCCGGTGGTGAAAGCGCCTAAGTAAATACTATTACTTGGGCTGAGGGCCGTCTGGTTTGCCAGAGAGTTGCCCGCATTGACACCTATGAACACATTGAGACTTCCGGTGGTGTTTGTTCTACCTGAATAATAACCAGAAGCAACGTTGTATCCCCCCGTGGTGTCGAACTGGAGCGAACCTAAGCCCATAGCGGTATTCAACCCTCCCGTCGTGTTACTATAGAGGGAGTTCAATCCGAAAGCCGTGTTATAACCCCCCGACGTGTTGAGCTGGAGGGAGCCCGCCCCGTAAGCCGTATTATAATTTCCTGTTGTGTTGGACTGAAGTGACGAAAGGCCTGCGGCCGTATTACAAATGCCCGTCGTGTTGGACTGGAGAGTATAGCCCCCGGTGGCAGTGTTTCCCCACCCATTGATATTAGACATGAGGGAATTTATACCGGTTCCCGTGTTCATATCTCCCGTCGTGTTGAGCCGAAGAGAATAGTAACCTGTAGCAGTATTCCCCGCCCCTGTCGTATTAGAGTTGAGGGTAGACTTTCCCAATGCAGTGTTACTGTTGCCTGTCGAGTTGTTGGACAGCGAGCCATTACCCAAAACGGTATTTGAGCTGACATTACCCCCACCCTTGCCCACACGGACCCCATTGAAGTAGGAATCCAGCGCCACGCCCAAACCACCCGCGACAGTCAATGCACCGGTTGTTGACGAAGTGGATGCGGTCGTATTGGAAATCGCCAAATTGCCTGCAGAGTCGACAGTAAAGACCTGCGTGGTGTTCGGGGTGCCGTTCGAATTATAAGAAGTTACCAAGTTGATACCGCTACCAGTTCCGGCAAGGTTGATCTGGCCGGTACTACCGTTGAGCGTAATGCTGTGAGTCGTTCCGCCATCACTGTCGTAGAGAGTAAGGGCATTGCTTGCGTCCAAGGTCATTTTGTTTCTCATGACCGTCGGCCCAGACGACTTCAGATCGCGCCATAGAAATACTCCGTGGCCCGGATTAATGTCGAAAGTCGCCGTGTTATAATCCGAAGACCAGTCGATAGACACTTGGTTACTCGTACCCAAGTCCAACCCTTGATTGAAAATCCCCACTCCGGTCACCGTAAGATCTCCAGAGATGGTATCCCCGAATATGTTTGTGGTGAAAAGAGCTGCGGCAGCGGTTATGTAAACGATATAAAAACTTCTGTGATTCAGTTTACGCGGTTTCATAATATGGGATTTTGAGTAAGTTTCAGTTACTGTGGGAATGAGAAGAAGGATGAGTGCAATTCAGCCCCGGCATGGATGCTGAAATATTGAAGGCGATTAGTGAAGCGGCACGCACTCGACTTGCTAACTTCTGTATACTCGGTAACAAAAATAGCATCCAGCGCTCAAGAAAAATTTTCAAACTGCGCAAAAATTATTGGAGCTATATTTTTTACAATGGCAAAATCGCACATGAACTCGACTAACTCACTCACAATGAGCGCGATAGACTGTTACTGTCGCCCCCCCTCCCAGAGGATGTCGTGATTTCCTCAGTGTATTCACAATGTCATACATGGCACCGAAATGGGATTGTTGGGAAATTGGGAGAGGAATTTAGAATCAGAACCCGGCTCTTCCACGCAGGACCCTGAGCCTGTAAAATGAACGTCCGGGGCTTCGCCTGACGCATTGGGCTTCTGCTCGCTTCCCAGTAGGAACGAGCCGCGCAGATGTGGACCCTGAGGACGGTGGTGGTGCCATCGAGCAGCGGAAGGGAAACGTGACATTACTGACAATTCCAAAATAGCCACCTATATGCCAAAATCGAGAATTGTCACCGGTCACTTCAAAATGCACCACCTGTGGTCACTTCAAAGTGCACCACTTCGGATGGCTGTTTTTTGCTAGTTTGAGGGGGGATTTGGCAAGACGATAGTGCCTTGGTGGGGATTCTTTTTTGTGAGCAAAGCCCCTTTGCTTTCGGCAAAGGGGCATACAGGTGAGTCCTGCCCTGCGGAGGGCCGGTCAAGCGGCTGTTTGCGGAATAGGGGTCGGGAGTCGAAAAGGTTCCGCAAAGAGGCGCTTGACCGGACCGAGCCGGGTGGCATTAGACGCCGTGGTCCTCTGGGTTGCGCCGTTTGCCGGTGCCT
>Ga0209697_10010071_pt1 | contig 10295 bp, 5 predicted proteins | sample AliMusrvi5mmetaG_FD_184115 | JGI IMG/M metagenome (GOLD analysis project Ga0209697, IMG submission 184115) | Freshwater lake bacterial and archeal communities from Alinen Mustajarvi, Finland, to study Microbial Dark Matter (Phase II) - Alinen... | ecosystem: Environmental > Aquatic > Freshwater... | reverse complement strand
CTTGTGGGCGGGCGTCGCGCTTGAGTTCGATTTCGATGCGGGTGTCCTCGGCTGACAAATCGCGCATGCCGGAGATGCCGGTGAGGATCTTTTCGTTGACGAGTTCGGCGATGCGTTCCTGGAGGATGGCGCGGTTCACGCCGTAGGGGACTTCCCGGATGATGATGAACGAGCGGCCGGCGGCGTTTTCCTCGATCTCCATTTTGCCGCGCAGGCGCATCGAGCCACGGCCGGTGCGGAAGTATTCCTCGATGCCGCGGATGCCGCGGATCTCGCAGCACACCGGGAAATCCGGCCCTTTGATATGTTGCATCAACTCGGGCAGGGTGATTTCCGGGTTGTCAATCTGGGCGCAAATACCGTCGATCACCTCGCCGAGGTTGTGCGGGGCGAGGTTGGTGGCCATGCCCACGGCGATGCCGGTGCCGCCGTTGACCAGAAAGTTGGGAAAGGCGGACGGCAGGACGGTCGGTTCATTCTGCGAGCCGTCATAGTTCGGTTGGAAATCGACCGTATCCTTGTCGAGATCCTCCATCATCGCCATGCCCAGGTGGTGGAGCCGGGCCTCGGTATATCGCATGGACGCCGCGGAGTCGCCTTCCACCGAGCCGAAGTTCCCTTGGCCATCCACGAGCATGTCGCGCATCGTCCATGGCTGGCCCATGTTGACGAGGGTCGAATAGATCGACTGGTCGCCGTGCGGGTGGAAGTTACCCATGGTTTCGCCGACGATTTTGGCGCACTTGACGTGAGGTTTGCCGGGCGTGACACCGAGTTGGCGCATGGCATAAAGCACGCGGCGCTGGGACGGCTTGAGACCGTCCCGCACATCTGGAAGCGCGCGGGAGATGATCACCGACATCGAGTATTCCAGGAACGATTGGGAAAGTTCCTCGGCGACGTTGATGGGTTTGATGTGTTCTTCGGACATGGGAAAAATGGCGTGGAATCAGTCTTCTGGATTGGGCATGGGCGAGTCGTAAACATCCTTGCGGTGGCCAACGCGCAAGACGACCACTCGTTCCGGGCCATTGAGGATGGCAAACACCACCCGGACATCGCCCACACGCAGGCGGCGAAGCCCGGCCAGCGCCCCTGTTAGAGGCTTGTGGCGTTGGGGTTGGTCGCTGAGTCCCTCGGCGATTGCCATCGCCACACGCAGGGATTCAGCAGCCCCGAGGCGCTTGAGTTCCTTGAGAACGGATTTCTTGAAAACAATCTTCACGCTTGGAGGGCGCGGATGGCCGCATCGAGTTCAATCTCAGGCTCTGAGGAGTGCAGGCGGCCGTTGGCAATCTGCAAATCCGCGACTTCCTCAAGATAGTATTCCAGCGCCTTCTGGAGGAGAAAGGATTTGCTCCGCTCTGTCTCGATCGCAACCGAGGAAAGACGGCTCGCGAGACCTTCTGGAAGTCGTACGGAAAGGGTCGTGCTCATGGAATGGAGAATACCTGTTTTGCGGAGTATTGCAACGTATTACATTTGGAATCCAGAGGGATCACACATCCAGATTCCGCACGTTCAAAGCATTATCCTCGATGAAGCGTTTGCGGGGTTCGACGATGTCGCCCATGAGGACATCGAACATCTTGTCGGCTTCTACGGCGTTGTCCTCGTCGAGGCGGACGCGGAGGAACTGGCGGACGGCGGGGTCCATGGTGGTTTCGAAGAGCTGTTTGGCATTCATTTCGCCGAGGCCCTTGAAGCGTTTGATCTGGACTCCGCGGCTGGCGATTTCGAGCACCCGGGAGAGGATTTCCGGGATGGCGAAGACCGGGGTGCCCTTTTGTTTGTCGCCCTCGCCTTCGAGCAATTCGAACAGCGGGATGTCATCGTTGAAGAACACCGTGGTGTCGATGCCGCCTTCGGCGAGGCGCGAGAAAATCCGGGTGATGGCGTGGGACTCGTGGAGTTCGTGGAGGTTGGCACGGCGCGACGGACCGGTGTGGGCGGCGAGTTCCTCGTCGGTCAGGATTTCGTCGAACAGGCGGAGGTCGCGGTTCTCCGCGGCATAGGCGCGCAGGTCCGCCTCGGTGGGGAAGTAGAGCACGGCTTCTTCGTTGCCGGTGCGGACGCGCACCATGTATTCGGGCAACAAGCCGTTATGGCGGGCGGCGAGGTAATTCCTGAAATTGCCGCCGTTGCCTTCGATGGAATTCGAGAAGCGCGCCAGGGATGAGAGGTTTTCGAGGATGAGTTTCAGTTCTTCGGCGGTGAAACTACGGGATTGGTCGTAGGTGCGGAGTTCGACTTCGCCGGCGCCGAGATCTATCAGGATGCGGTTGAGTTGGTCGTTGTCCTGGACATATTCGGAGCGTTTCTTGCGGGTGACCAGATAGAGCGGTGGCTGGGCGATATAGAGGTAGCCGCGTTTGACCAAGGCCGGCATGTGGCGGCAGAAGAACGTCAGCAACAAGGTGCGGATGTGGGATCCGTCCACGTCGGCGTCGGTCATGATGACGATTTTGTGATAGCGGACCTTGTCGATGTTGAACGAGCCGTCCTGTTCGCCATCGCCGATGCCGGCACCGATGGCGGTGATAAGGTTTTGGATTTCCCTGTTTTGCAGGGCGCGGTGGAGGCGGGCCTTTTCGACGTTGAGGATTTTGCCGCGCAGCGGCAGGATCGCCTGGGTGCGGCGGTCGCGCCCTTGTTTGGCGGAGCCGCCGGCGGAGTCACCTTCGACAATGTATAACTCGGATTTCGCGGGATCGCGCTCCGAACAATCGGCGAGTTTGCCGGGCAGACCGCCACCGGAGAGGGCGGACTTGCGGACGGTTTCGCGGGCTTTGCGGGCAGCCTCGCGGGCGCGGGCGGCGTTGACGGATTTTTCGATGATCTTGCGGGCGAGCGCGGGGTTTTCATCGAAGTAGTGCATGATGCCCTCGTAGACGATGGACGAGACGACGCCTTCGATTTCGGTGTTGACCAGTTTGCCCTTGGTCTGCGAGTTGAAGCGCGGGTTGGGCATTTTGACCGAGATGACACACACCAGGCCTTCGCGGACATCATCGCCGGACAGGGCCGGATCCTTGTCCTTGAGGATCTTGTTGACCTTGGCGTACTGGTTGATGCCCCGGGTGAGCGCGGTGCGGAATCCGGTCAGGTGGGTGCCGCCATCGGCATTGGGAATCGAGTTGGCAAAACACAGGATCTGGTCGTTGTAAGAATCGTTGTACTGGAACACGACGTCGGCAAACACATCATCCGTGGTTTTCTTGCCGTCGTAATCGAGGTCGATCTGGCGCGTGCCGTTGAGAATGACGGGGGACTCGTGGATCACCGTTTTGTTTTCACCGAGCTGGACGACGAATTCCTCGATGCCTTTGGCATAGTAAAAGGTGGTTTTTTTGGCGGATTCCGGGCGTTCGTCCTCGAGGTCGATGATCAGGCCGGGGTTGAGGAAGGCGAGTTCGCGCAGGCGGGTGGCGAGGCGGTCGAATTTGAAGTCGATGGTATCGACGAAGATCGTCGCGTCCGGGAAGAAGGTGATGGTCGTGCCTGTTTTGTTAGGATCGACTTCACCGACGACATGCAACGGCTCGGTGGTTTTGCCACGTTCGAAGCCGATGCGGTGGACCTTGCCATTGCGCATGATATCGGCGCGGAACCAATCCGCCAAGGCGTTGACGCACTTGGCACCCACGCCGTGGAGACCGCCGGAATACTTATAGGCACCCTGACCGAACTTGCCGCCGGCGTGGAGGTTGGTGAGTACCAGTTCGACGGCGGGCATGCCGAATTTCGGATGCATGTCCACCGGAATGCCGCGGCCGTTATCCGCGATGGAAACCGAGCCATCGACGTGGATGGCCACCTTGATGCGCGAGCAGTAGCCAGCCAGGTGTTCGTCGATCGAGTTGTCTAACACCTCGAACACGCAGTGGTGGAGACCGCGCTCGTCAGGATCGCCGATATACATCCCCGGACGCTGGCGGACAGCCTCCAGACCTTCGAGTTTATCGATCTGTGCGGCATCGTATTGCTGCTCGGAAGCGACCTTGGTGGGGGCCTGATGGGGTTCGTTGGAGGACTCGGACATAACGCGTGGCCAGCGTCTGAAATTCACGCCTGCGAAACAAGCAAGTTCTTGGGGAATTGCGGGATTCAATCGGCCAGTGCGAGGCATTCGCGCTGCCACCGGAGCAGGACGTCGGCGGGCTGGGCATCCCCGGCCACGAGGCTTTCCAAAACCGAGCGCGGAGCGATCAACGAGCCTTCGATGTCGAGGGCGGCGGCGGTCTGTTCGCGAGTCTGGATCATGGCTTCGACTTGGCGATCGAAATCCCGGTCCCGTTTTCGGCGTTTGCCATTCAGGCGATCCGGCCAAACGGCTTCCGGCAACGATTCCACTGCGGCGACTGCGGTACGGAAGCGTTTCACCCGATCCGGGCGGAAGTGATGCGGCAGGGAAACATTCTTGCCGCTTGCCAGATCCATGCTCCAAGCGAGGAGTTGGCTGTTGGTGGTCACCATGAACGACGGCCGGTCCCATGCCTTGGCTTCGGCGTCCCGCCAATGCCACAATGCCCGCAGGCACACGAGACCGAAACGATCCAGTTTGCCCGATCCTTGGATGCGCCAGGTTTCCTCCTTGGCATCGTCGCGGTCCAGCACCCGCTGGCGGGCGGCTGCGCAGCTTTCCTCAAACCAAGCGTAACGCCCTGCGGACATGAGGCCTGCGACGATGATGTCACCCATTTCCAGCAGGTAATGCACGTCGTTGAGCGCATACTCGATCATCTTGGGCGAGAGCGGTCGTTTCCCCCAATCGGCCTTCTGCGAGGATTTCGAGAGTTCGACCCCGAAATACAGTTGGACCAAATCCCCGAGTCCGAAGCGCCGCGCTCCTAACAACCTGGCACCGATCTGGGTGTCGTAAACCACCGGCGGCAGCGCGTTGAACTGCCGCTTGAACATGGTCATGTCGTAATCCGCTCCGTGCATCCACACCGTGGCTTGTGCCAGATAAGCACCCAGTGCTGACAGATCCCGGATCGCCAGCGGATCGATGAGCACCGATTGTCCCCTGACCGCGAATTGGATCAGGCAGAGCGACTCGCGATAGCGGTGCAGGCTGTCCGCTTCGGTATCGATCGCACAAACCGGAGCCTCCGACCCGTGCCGGCATGCTTGGAGATGGCTGACAAGGCGGTCCGTGGTATCGATCATGTCATCTTGAGGTGCCAACCGCCGTAGGCTGGCGCTAAAGTCACTTATGCACTGCGACCCCGCCATCAGGCCGGGCCGGAGTCATGGACCCGGAATCCGACCGATGGATGAGTCTGCGCCGTCCCATCAGAAACGGATCATCAATACCAAGTCTGAATGACCATGAGCGACAGCCCGGCGACCGTGATGGTGGCATCGCGATTGCTGATCCCGCTATTTGCGAATCCCCAATCCGCTACGGTCACGGTGGCGGATTTGAGGTTGGCGGCGGGAGCTACGGTCACCCAGGCCACAGGCGATAAGAAGTCGTTGGCATTCAGGGTATTGTAACCGGTGATGGTCACTTGGAAGCTCCCCCCGCCAACCGAGACCATGCGGACCGTCGGCGAGATCGACACGCTACCGGCGGTCTTGCTCTGGGCCTGATCGATGTGGTGGTTGAGGCCGGCGATCTTGATATCGGCGGAACGCTTGGTGTTGCTCGAGTTGCCGCCCACGGACACGATCAATTGCACGGGTTGGGTGCTCCCCGGTCCTGAAGTCGGCTGGACACTGACCCAGGAGGAAGCTGGGTTGACGACACTCCACGGCTCATTGGCGGTCAGGTAAACGATGTAGGTGCCACCGCTGGAGCCAAGGCTCTTCGACTTCGGACTGAGGAGGTTGAATGGTGCCAAGGTGCCGCCAACATTTGGCTGGATGACCACCTGGCCGGATGTCAGCCCCACCCGGTAGAAGCCACGGACCTCGCCGGATTTCTGTAGGACCACGCCGGTGAGCAGCGCCTTGGAGGCGGCATAGTTGAGGGACGGATCATTGTACCTGTAGGTGCCGGTCAACAACCCGGTCTTGGTATCGATTTTCGCGCTCAGCGTATGGGTCTGGGTAGGCGGGATGGTGATGCCGTTTTGCGTGTTCCAGGTGGCGATCACCGACTGCTTATCGAAATTCCCGCCAATGAAGGTAATCACCGCGTTGTTCGGTTGTGTGGCGAACTCGGAGAACGACGGCACCTGGGCGTATGAAACCCGCTGGTAAACCGAACCATAAGCCGCCGAGCGGAAACTATAGCCGGCAATCTGGGAAACTCCGGACGTCACGGGGTTGCGCACCACCAGCAGGTCGGCGTCGAGGTCCGACTGCCCGACCAAGCCGTAGGTGTCATCCACATCCGCAGAATCGCGCAGGAAGAAATTGGAACCGACAAAGCCGCCGGTCGTGGTAATCATGGAGAAGAAGGACATGAAGTCACCTTCCAGCACGTTGCCACTCCAAGTCAGGACCTGGCCGTCCGATGACATGCCGCGCAAGGTAGCACGTCCGTCGGAACCGATGGATCCGGTCAGGTACCCGTCGCCGAGCGGTTCGCCGTTCTTGGGCTGGCTGTCGGCCGGCATGATGGCGGTATAGAGTCCCGCATCCGGTGTCGGGAAGTTCTTCGAATAGGCGGCACGGCGAAGTTCGAACAGCAGCGGATCCCCATTCAGGCCGGCAAATTTGCCGCTGACACGGTAGATGCCGGTCACCGGATCGGGAGCGATGAGCATGCTCAGAGTGGTGGAGAGGCCGCTGGCGAAGTTCACCGGCAGGGAGATGACCGAGCCGTTGGCGGGGAAAGAACCGCGGAGAGTGGCATTTCCCGTCGCACCGAAGACCCGCCCGGTGTAACCGCCCTTGTTGGTCACGCTCATGGTGAATCCCGAAATCGGCCCCTTCGACAACTGGGTGACAAACCCCTCGTAGTTGCCGACGACCAAGGTGCTGGCGAAGTTCACCGGTGCCGGAACGCCGGTGCCGAAATTCGCCGCCGTCGGATTGGTGATCAGGCGGAAAAGTTCGTCGTAGTCGCTTGCGCCATCACCATCGGTGTCCTTGGAAAGCGGATCGGTTGCGGTGAGTTCAAGCAGGTAGCCGCCCGGGTTGGCGGGATTGGCAGCCTCCCACCGTTGGGCGCTGGTCATTCGGGCACGGTTGCGGCCCACCACTCCGGAAGGTTCGCCCGCCCCCCAATGACCTGTGAGAAAGGCGTTATTAACGACCGGCGTCGGGGTTTCGAGAGTCTCGGTGGGGGCCCAACTCCACGGGGCCGGGGCGTCGAGTTCGAGGCCGATCCAGAGCGGATAGGGGATATTGCGCTTGGGCAGAGGCGTGGGGAAATTGCGCTGCCACAGGTTGAGGGTGACCTGCATCCGGGCGTATTCCGCCGCAGTCTCGAAGGTCGCCAGGTGTCCGCCACGGCGTTTCGCATCCTCTACGGCCTGATCGTAGGTGAAGGTTCCGGGAATAATGTAAAACGGGCCGACCTCAGAGGCACCGGGGATCCCGTCACCATCCTCATCGACATACTCGGGGCGCAGCAACGTATAGTCACGAATCCGCAGGGTGTTGGTGTCCAGTTTTTCAGCCGTCTCGAGGCGCCACAATTCGGGGTCCAAGGTGAAGGGGAATGGAGTGAACACCTCGGTTCCACGCAACGCGCTCGGGTAAATCGCCGTGGGATCCGACGCATCGGCGAGCACCGTAACATCCACCGTGGCGATCGCCCCGGTTCCCGCGTCACGACCGTAGTGTTTGACAATCACCGGCGGCAGGGAACCGTTCGGCTGGGACGGAGACAGGGCGTTGTTCCAGAGGATCATTTCGCCCGGAGTCACAAACAACGGCCGCGCGTTCAACTCATTGATCCGGGAGTAATTGACCGCCGCAGCGGCCGTGATCTGGTCAAAACCAGGACCATTGTGAAGCCAAATGACACCGCGGTTGCCGGTATCGCGAATCGCCACCGCCTCGGTTCCCAAGTTGACGTTGAAACGGGATTGCGTGAAGTCCGTCCCCAGGGCGACCGGCAAGGTGGCCGACAGAATGGGATTCGGCGTCACGGCATCAAGGCGGTAAAAGGTCGCCACCTTGGTGGCCGCAACCTGGGCCAGGAAGTGCGGTTGGAAGCCCTTCTGGGTGAAATTCGAAACGGGCAGGACCTGACTGTTCGCGGGGAGCGAGCTGATCACTGGCGACACGGTTACCACATCATTCGAATCCCGGGCATAGACCGCGAGCGTCTCGAGCGGGTAGGCGACGGTCGGAACCGATGGCGGAAAGTTGAATGGATACAGGGCGGGACCGGCGACACCCACGGTGTTGGATCCGAAAACGAATTGCGTCGCGGAAATGGCAATCGGGACGATGAGCGGATCCACATTGTTAAAGCAACGATATGTCTCGTCAAAGCCCTTGACACCGAAACCGGAATAGACCGGCACACCTTGCGTCGCGGCGTTCACAAATGGCTCGTTGATGCTTTTGAACACCGACTGAATCGAGCCGTCGTTGCGCACCCAGAGATATTGGTAATCCTCGTCCAGGTTGGGAACTTCCCCATTAGTCCAGATCAGCGCCAGCGCGGGATCCTTCAGGCGCACCATCTGCGAACCGTCCACGGAAATCGCCACGGTCGAGGCTTCTGTCATGAATTCGTGGAAAAAGGCGATTGCATTGCAGGCTTTATAGGCGTTGAGGAGTTGGGGTGCCTGCAGATTGGAGGTCAGCCGATAGACGAAAAGATTCTTTTCGGCGATGGTGTTGGTGACCGTCGGATTGGTGATCACGTTAGCCGTTATCAGGAGGTAAGGCTCGGTGGTGGTGGTGATGATCGAGGTATCGAGCACCTTGTTGCCATTCACGGTCAGCGTGTCGACGGTGTTGGAGGAGCTTCTGAAATAACGGATGGTGATGTTCGTGCGCTTCGCAGGGTCCGTTTCGAAGGCATTGCTCCAGAGGATGCACTCGGAATTGGAAACAAAGAGCGGCTTGGCTGCCTGGGTGTCGGACAACACCGTGTAACTCCCGTTCGAGGTCCGCCAGACGATCAGGCCCGAGGCATCGACAATGGCTGCGGAGCCGTCATCCCCGAAACGGTCCACATCGGTCCGGTCGCCATTGGGTGCCAAAACTCCGATGTTCTGGACATCCGTGCGATCCGCCGTGCCGAGCTCTGCGTAGTAAGTGTTCGTATTGGTCTGCGCATGGGCCGATAGGCCAAGCGCCCAGGAAGCGAAAATGGCTAGGCAAGCCGGAGTTTTGAGGAACCGTTTCATAAGGTGCGCGCAGGGTGGGTTGAGAAATGCCCGCCCGCAAGGAAAAAAAAACCGCCCATGAGAATTCGTTTCAAGCAGGGTTCAGACATCCTGATTTCAGCCGGAAAATTACCGGCGGATCAGGTTCTGGTGCTCCCGACTAACTTGGCTGTTACAGGCGGCGGGCAGGATCCCCGCGCCACATGGCCCGGGCATCTTGCCCGGAGCCTCCAAACAAAAGTTACTCCCAATTCCACGCCAGCGCAACGCAGCCGGGTTCTGGTGCTAAATGGGAAAATGGAATCGGTCCGCCGGGCAGCAGTTACCACTGATTACACTGATTTTCACTGATTTCACAGAAAGAATTGGACTGGAAACAGCAGGTAGGAAAAGCACCTCCTGGGTTAGCGGACACGGCAACATAACGTATTCGAAATCAGTATAATCAGTGAAATCAGTGGTTTCCATTTCCCTTCCTAGCACCAGCACCGGGAATGGCGGATGTCCCGTGGAGCGGACTTCGATCGATCCCAACGGGAATGGATCACTGTGGCTGCGGGCCGCGGCGGAGAGTGATGATTTGGAGGAAACCGCCGGAGGAGCCGTCCGAGGAGAGGAAGAACGAGTTCTTGCTTTTGAGCACGATCATCTGGGTTTGTTCCTTGGCGCGGACGGGGATGATGTTGTTTTCCTGCATTTCCCATTGCTCGCCGACTTTGTAGGCGAGTTCGTAGATGAGTTGGCCGTTTTTCGGTGGGACGACGATGGCATCGCGGGTTTTGAGTTCCTTGCTGGGGCTGCCGTTGCAGCGCATGGCGATCGGGAACGAGCAAAGGTTGTGGATGCGCACCTGGCCGACGGGCAGTTTGGTGGGATCGTCGTCGATGACGTAGGCGATGAAGGTGCCGGAATCGGCGGGCCCTAACAGCACGGTGGCGCGGCGGCAATTGCCGGGCAGAGCAGCCAGCGCGACCAGAGTGGGGTCTTTCTGCCGGCGTTTTTCGAGTTCCAGGGCGAGTCCTTGTTTGGGGCCTGCCTTGGTGTTGGGGT